>Ga0209754_1000079_pt1 | contig 145095 bp, 130 predicted proteins | sample MesohylBB_FD_187295 | JGI IMG/M metagenome (GOLD analysis project Ga0209754, IMG submission 187295) | Host-associated microbial community of the marine sponge Aplysina aerophoba from Gulf of Piran - sponge mesohyl, lysed by bead beating... | ecosystem: Host-associated > Porifera > Sponge >... | reverse complement strand
TGATCAGCGCAGTCCGCGCGATTACCGGAACCCGTTTCCCAAAGGCTCGCCCTATCATGAATTCTTCCGCCGGTTCTTCGACGGGCCGGGAGAGGGCGGCCCATCCCAGCCGCAACGCCGCTTCCGCGCCGTCGGCTCCGGATTCGTCGTCGATCCGGCCGGCTTCATCGTCACCAACCATCATGTCGTCGACCGGGCGACCCGGGTCGAGGTGATATTCGACGGCGGCAAGCGCCTCGACGCAAAGGTGGTGGGCCGCGACGCGAAGACCGACCTGGCGCTGCTCAAGGTCAAGAGCGACAAGCCGCTACCCCATGTTGCATGGGGCGATTCCGACAAGATCCGAGTCGGTGACTGGATCATGGCGGTCGGCAACCCGTTCGGGCTCAACAGCACCGTCACCGCCGGCATCGTCTCGGCCCGCGGGCGCAGCCTGGGCAGCGCGGCGCTGGTCGATTTTCTGCAGGTCGACGCGCCGATCAACAAGGGCAATTCCGGCGGGCCGACCTTCAGCATGGACGGCAAGGTCATCGGCGTGAACACGGCGATCTATTCGCCGTCCGGCGGCAGCGTCGGCCTCGGTTTCGCCATTCCGTCGAACACGGCGCAGCGGGTCATCGCGCAGCTCAAGCAGGGCGGCAAGATCAGCCGCGGCTGGCTGGGCGTGCAGATCCAGAATGTCTCGGACGATATCGCCAAGGCGGTGGGCCTCGAAAAGCCGCGCGGCGCGCTGGTTGCCGCCGTGATGCCGGGCAGCCCGGCTTCGCAAGCCGGCGTGAAGACCAGCGATGTCATCGTTCGCTGGGACGGCAAGGCGGTGAAGGATATCCGCGATCTGGTCCGGAAAGTCGCTTTCACCAAGGCCGGCCGGTCCGTCAACCTGGTCGTCTGGCGCCAGGGCGATCGCAAGACATTGACGGTCCGCGTTGCCGAAAGCGGCACGCAGCAGGCCTCGGCGAGCGTCGATCCTGCGCCCGAGAACAAGGCCGAACTCGGCCTGTCGGTCGCACCGCTCGATGACGAACTGCGCCGGCGTTTCGGGCTGAACCGCAGCGCCGAGGGGGTGGTGATTCTTGAAGTCCGTCCGGACTCGCCGGCAGCGGAAAAGAATTTACGCCCCGGCGATCTGGTGACCCAGGTCAACGGCAACAAGGTGACCACGGCGGCGGCCATGAAGGCCCATATCGACAAAGCGCGGCGTGACGGGCGCGAAGCTGTGCTGTTGCGCATCCTGCGCCGCGAGCAGCCGATATTCGTTGCGGTGAATATCGGCTGACACCGGCGTTCTCCGACGGCTCCCTCTCTCGTCGGTTCCCGCCGGTATTGCCCCGAGCGCATCGGGGACCCCGGATGCTGCTGCCCTCTCCTCGACAGCGGCATCCGGGGCAATTCTGTTTCCGGCCGGCCGGCGGGTGCGGACGGTTCGGCGAAGCGGGCCCGCGAACCCTGTTCATCGTGCAGCCGCCGCCCGGTATAAACGCCGCCATGAAGATCCTGGTTATCGAAGACGACAGCGAAACCGCAGACTATGTCGCCAAGGGCCTGCAGGAAGCCGGCCATGCCGTGAACGTCGCCCGCGACGGCCGGGACGGGCTGGTCAAGGCGGTCGGTGAGCGTTACGACGTCGCGATCGTCGACCGGATGCTGCCGGAGGTGGACGGCAAGACCATCGTGGAGACCGTGCGCGGCGCCGGCCTGTCCACACCGATCCTGTTCCTCAGTGCGATGGGCGAGGTGCGCCACCGGGTCGAAGGCCTGCGCGCCGGCGCCGACGATTACCTGACCAAGCCCTTCGCCTTTTCCGAACTGCTGGCGCGGGTCGAGGCGCTCGGACGGCGCCCCAGGGAGGCCTACCGGGAAGAGACGGTGCTCCGGGTGGCCGGACTGGAGCTCAATCGGCTGACCCGGGAAGTCGTCCGCGACGGCCGGCGGATCGAATTGCAGCCGCGGGAATACCGGCTGCTGGAATTCCTGATGCAGCATGCCGGCCGGGTCGTGACCCGCACCATGCTGCTGGAGCATGTCTGGGACTATCACTTCGATCCGCAGACCAACGTGATCGACGTGCATGTCAGCCGGCTGCGCCAGAAGATCGACAGGGAATTCGAGACGCCGCTGCTCCACACGGTACGCGGCACGGGATACAGTCTTCGTGCCCCCGATCCGGCTGATTAGATCGCGCGTCTTCCAGCTGTCGCTGCTGACCAGCGCCATTTTCGGCATCGCGGCCTTCGCCGTTGTCGCCACCCTGTATTATTCGTCGTTGCAGGCTGTGACACGCCAGATCGAGGCGACGATCGACGCCGAGATCAAGGGCCTCGCCGAGCAGTATCGCCAGTTCGGCTCGATCGGCCTGATCCGCACCGTAGAGCGCCGGACCCGCCGGCGAAGCCGGCCCGGCGCGCTGTACCTTGTCGTCGATTCCAGCTTCACGCCGCTGGCCGGCAATGTAGCGGCCTGGCCGAAGGAGGAACCGGACGCCCGCGGCTGGGTGGCCTTTCCGTTCCTGGGCGACGGCGACCGGTCCCGCAACGCCGCCGCTCAAGGCGAGGCCCGCGGGCGAATGTTCCGGTTGCGGGGCGGGTTCTACCTGCTGGTCGGCCACGATCTGCGCGAACAGCAGCGGGTGACCGCGCGCACCCGCGAAACCCTGATTCTGGCCGGCATCGTCGCCGTGCTGTTCGCCATCGCATCCGGCGGCCTGCTGAGCTGGCTGGTGCTGCGCCGGATCGACAGCATCAACCGGACCAGCCGGGAGATCATGGCCGGCGACCTCGCCCGCCGGGTGCCCGAGACCGGCCGCGGCGACGAGTTCGACCGGCTGGCCCAGAGCCTGAACGCCATGCTGGCCCAGAACGAGAAGCTGTTCCTCGGCATGCGCGAGGTCGCGGAAAACCTGGCCCATGATCTGCGCAGCCCGCTCGGCCGGGTGCGCCAGCGGCTGGAGCGGCAGCTCTCCGACGCCCTGTCCGCAAGCGAGAAGCAGGCGCTGTCCGTGGAGGCGCTGGAGGAAACCGACCGGCTGCTCGCGACCTTCAACGCCATCCTGAGCATCGCCCAGGCGGATTCCGGCGCGCCGAAACGTAGTTTCGAGCCGGTGGATCTGCGCACCCTGCTACAGGACGTTGCAGACCTTTACGAGCCGCTGGTCGAGGACGCCGGCGCGAAGCTGGCGCTCGCCCTGCCCGGCCGGTCGGCGACCGTGCGCGGCAACCGGGACATGCTGTTCCAGGCCTGCGCCAACCTGATCGACAACGCGATCAAATATGGCCTCGGCGCGGACGATCCGGCGCCCGCGGCCACGATCGACCTCAAACTGGACCTGGACGGAGAAACCGCCCGCCTTTCGGTTCGGGACCGGGGCGCGGGGCTGCACGGCGCGGCGCTGGAGCGCGCCCGCGAACGCTTCTACCGGGCCGACGCCAGCCGGACGACCGGCGGCAGCGGCCTCGGCCTCTCCCTGGTCGATGCAGTCGCCCGGCTGCACGGCGGAGCGCTGATCCTCGCTCCTGCCGCGCCCGGCCTGCGCGCAACGGTGTCCCTGCCACTCGACAAACGCGGCACCCCGAAGGAAACAGGGGAAGATGCAGGGACAGAAACCCCGCCCGGATTTGCCGGGGCCGCTGCAACGAAAGCGGGCGGACGGCCCGGATAAGCGAGGAAATGCCGATATGGTCATCCTGTACGGCCTCAAGACCTGCAACAGCTGCCGCGCCGCCCGGCGCTATCTGGAAGAGCGCGACTTCCGATACGAGTTTCGCGACCTGCGCGCCGACGGCTTCTCCGACGCGGAACTCGACGCGTGGATTGCCGCCGCCGGCTGGGAGAGACTGCTGAACAGGAACAGCCGGACCTGGCGCGAACTGCCGGACAGTGCGAAAACCGGCCTCGACGCCGCGCAGGCCAAGGCGCTCCTGAAGAGCCACCCGACCCTGATCAAGCGGCCGGTCATCGACGCCACCCGCGGCACGATCGCGATCGGCTGGAGCAAGGACGTGCGCGCCGCCCTGCAGGCCGTCTTGTAAGAGCGTCCCTCGAGACGGCTGCCTCGAAGGACGCGCTCAGAATTTCGGAAAGACCTGCGTCTCGCGCAACCAGTCGGACATGACCATGCGTTCCTTGCGCTCGGCCTTGCCGAAGCCCTCGTGGCGCGCCTTGTTGGGCCAGACATGGTCGGAAACCATGGCCATGCGGGTGACGACATGTTCCTTCGTCACGTTGATCACCATGAAATCGGTCGCCAGCGCCAGCTTGCCCTGCCAGTGCTTGCGGATCTCGGCCTCCATCTCGCCGGCGGTATCGAAATCGTTGAAGAAATGGAAGGCGACGAACAGGCGGGGATCGCACTGGGCGATGACCCAGGCCGCCTCGCCGGGATCCGAGTGGGCGATGGTGCCGATGCCGCGGGCCGTGCGCTCGTCGTAGCCCGAGCGCTCCATGAGCTGGCCGACGGTGTTGAAGGTCTCGTGCACCAGCACGTCGACGCCTCTGGCGTTATCGACCATGAAGCTGCTCGGCGTCGTATCGCCGGAATAGACGAAGCTGAGGCCGTTCCATTCCAGCTTCAGGCTGACCGGCCCGTCATAGATGTGCACGGCCGGAAAGCTGGTGATCGTCACGCCGTTCTTTTCGAAGACCGTGTGAACCTTCGCATAGTCGAACTCGTTGATTTCGACCTCGGCGCCGACCGCCGGCAGGAAGCCGACGCGGGTGTCGGTGTCCCAGCGGTAACTCTCCATCTGCTTTTCGACGAAGTGCCGGAAGCCGTATTCCGGCCGGTCGCTCGACGGGCCATAGACGACCAGCGGCTTGAGCCGGCCGCCGGCCCAGCTGCCGATCCACACCTGGCCGAAATCGCCGACATGGTCGGTATGCAGATGGGTGGCGAACCAGGCGGTGATGTCGTTGTAGGGAATTTCCAGCGCCGTGAAATTCATCTGGCTGCCGAAGCCGAAATCGAACACGAACCGGTCGCCGTTGCCGAGCTCGACCAGCCACGAGGCATTGGCCTGGGAGCGGCGCAGGAAAGGCCGGCCGGTGCCGAGCGCCGTGATCCGCATCTCGTCCGGACCCAGGGATTCGGCGTTCGGATAAAACTGCTCCGCATAGCCGGCCCGCCCGGCGTCCGTGGTCGTGCGAATGGTCATGAAAATTTCTCCTGCAAGTCTCGCTGCCTCGCCGAAAGCGCGCCGCTGGCAGCATGTGTAGGGAATTGGAAGCCGCCCGTCATGCCGGTTGCTGCTGCGACGGACTGGCCGATGCGGCGGGATATTACGAATCCCAGCCTTGACAGGACGGGCCGTTCCCCTAAATGGACCTCGCAACGGCGTTAGCACTCGTCGGAAAGGAGTGCCAACAACTGGCCCGACCGGCAGCGCGACCGAAACGCCGTCCCCGGTTTCACCGGAACTCACCCATTCGCAATTCAACGCGACATTGTTTCTGAAAGGAGGCAATTCATGAAATTCCGTCCCCTGCACGACCGTGTGCTGGTGCGCCGTCTGGACGAAGAGGAGACGACGTCCGGCGGCATCATCATTCCGGATACGGCCAAGGAAAAGCCGATGGAAGGCGAGATCGTCGCCGCCGGCGCCGGCGCCAAAAACGACAAGGGCGAGGTTTCCCCGCTCGACGTCAAGGCCGGCGACCGCATCCTGTTCGGCAAATGGTCCGGCACCGAGGTCAAGATCGACGGCGAAGAACTGCTGATCATGAAGGAGAGCGACATCCTCGGCATCATCGAGGAAGGCGCGCAGATCCAGAAGGCCGCCTGACCCCCTGGGGATCCGGTATCCGGATACTGACACGCTGGCCGGCGGCGGTGCCATCCGCCGAAGGCCGCATCAACGGTTCAACACATTCTCTCAAGGAGGAAGTCGTCAGCCATGGCTGCGAAAGACGTAAAATTCTCGACCGACGCCCGCACGCGGATGCTGCGCGGCGTCGATATCCTGGCCGATGCAGTGCGCATCACCCTCGGCCCGAAAGGCCGCAACGTCGTGCTCGACAAGGCCTTCGGTGCGCCGCGCATCACCAAGGACGGCGTGACGGTCGCCAAGGAAATCGAACTGGAAGACAAGTTCGAGAATATGGGCGCCCAGATGGTCCGCGAGGTCGCCTCGAAGACCAACGACGAAGCCGGCGACGGCACCACGACGGCGACGCTGCTCGCCCACGGCATCGTGCGCGAAGGATCCAAGGCAGTGGCTGCCGGCCTTAACCCGATGGACCTGAAGCGCGGCATCGACCTCGCCGTCTCGGCGATCGTCGAAGACCTGAAGACGCGGTCCCGAACCATCGAGTCGAACGACGAGATCGCCCAGGTCGGCACCATTTCCGCCAACGGCGACCGCGAGGTCGGCGCCATGATCGCCAAGGCGATGGAGACCGTCGGCAACGAGGGCGTCATCACCGTCGAGGAAGCCAAGTCCCTCGAGACCGAGCTGGAAGTCGTCGAAGGCATGCAGTTCGATCGCGGCTACCTCTCGCCCTATTTCGTCACCGACGCCGAGAAGATGAAGGTGGCGCTGGACGATCCCTACATCCTGATCCACGAGAAGAAACTGTCCAACCTGCAGGCCATGCTGCCGGTTCTGGAAGCGGTGGTGCAGTCGGGCAAGCCACTGCTGATCATCGCCGAGGACGTCGAGGGCGAGGCGCTGGCCACCCTGGTGGTCAACAAGCTGCGCGGCGGCCTCAAGGTGGCCGCGGTCAAGGCGCCGGGCTTCGGCGACCGCCGCAAGGCCATGCTCGAGGATATCGCGATCCTGACCGACGGCCAGGTCATCAGCGAAGACGTCGGCATCAAGCTCGAATCGGTGACCCTCGACATGCTGGGTACGGCCAAGAAGGTCGAGATCACCAAGGAAGAGACCACGCTCGTCGACGGCGCCGGCGACAAGGCGCAGATCGAGGGCCGTTGCGGCCAGATCCGGCAGCAGGTCGAGGAGACCACGTCCGACTACGACCGCGAGAAGCTGCAGGAGCGGCTGGCCAAGCTGGCCGGCGGCGTTGCGGTGATCCGGGTCGGCGGCGCCACCGAGGTCGAGGTGAAAGAGAAGAAGGATCGCGTCGACGACGCGATGCATGCGACCCGTGCCGCAGTCGAGGAAGGCATCGTCGCCGGTGGCGGCGTGGCCCTGATAAACTCGATCGCCGCGCTCGACGCTCTTGAGGTGGAAGACGACGACCAGCGCGTCGGCGTCAACATCGTGCGCAAGGCGATCCAGTCGCCGGTCCGCCAGATCGCCGACAATTCCGGCGAAGACGGCTCGGTCATTGCCGGCAAGATCATGGAGAACGACGACGCCAACTGGGGCTTCAACGCCCAGTCCGGCGAGTTCGAGGACCTGGTCAAGGCCGGTATCATCGACCCGACCAAGGTGGTCCGGGCGGCGCTGCAGGATGCGGCCTCGGTCGCCGGCCTGCTGGTCACGACCGAAGCCATGGTCGCCGAGAAGCCGGAGAAGAAGGCTGCCGGCGGCCCGCCTGGCGGCGGCATGCCCGACATGGGCGGCATGGACTTCTAGGTCCCTGCCCTCCGGCGCTGTCGCAAGACGGCTCGAAGACAAAGGCCCGCACCCCGGTGCGGGCCTTTTTCGTGGGTAACGCGGACATTTTCCGAAGCCGCACCGCTTCGCGGATTTGGCGGCGCGCACCTCGGCGTGTGTGCTGTCGCAGCGGCACGCCGGTATGGTAAGATCGGGCCTCCATCCGACCATGTGGGCGTCCAGCTTGCCCTACGCCATTCTCCCGGCCGAACCGGTGTCCGACGCGGTCCAGCGGATCGCGCTGGAACAGCTCGACCGCGCCCTCGCCACGATCGAGGACGATGCCGTGCCGCGACCGGAGGCGGTCTACGCCATGCGCAAACGCTGCAAGAAGGTGCGCGCCGTCTTGCGGCTGGTGCGCGGCCCGCTGGAGGAGGCCGGGCTGTACAGGCCGGCCAACGCCGAACTCCGGGATATTGCAGCGGCCTTTTCCGGTCTGCGCGACGCCGATGTCACCCTGGCGGTCTATGACCGGGAGATGGCGGCGTTCGCCCGGTCTGGGCCGCGGGGCTTCGACGGCCGCCGCTTCGGGCCGATTCGCGCCGGCATGACCCGGCTGCGGCTGGCAATGCTCGCCGCTGACGGCGAAGACCTGGCGGGCCGGCTCGAAGAAGCGCACTGGCTGCTGCTTAAATTTCGCCTGGGAATCGCCGACTGGAGCTTCCGGGCCGGGGGTTTCGAAGCGCTGGAGCCGGGTTTGCGCAATACCTACGGCCGGGTGCTCGCCGCCGCCGAAGAGGTCGGGCGCACCGGCACCGTCTTTGCCCTGCACGAATGGCGCAAGCGCATCAAGTATCACCGCAACCACCTGCGCATCCTGAGAAAGCTGGCGCCGCGGACACTGGACGCGCGCATCGTGGCGCTCTGGCGCCTCGGCGACCTGCTCGGCCTGGACCACGATCTGGCGGTCGTCCGGGCGCGGGTCGGCAGCGACCCGGCCTTCGCGCGGATGAAGACGCGGCGGCGCTTTGCGGCGATGCTCGACCGCCGCCGTTCGGCGGTTCAGGCCGAAACCATGGCAACGGCCGAAGAGACCGGATTTCCGTCGGAAGACGAAACCATCGGCCATCTTGCCGGCCTGTGGAACATCGGCATGAACCGATATGTGACCGCGGGTTCGGCCCCGGATTCGGCCCCGGATTTACCGGCACGGGCCGCAGCAGGCCGACCCGCGTCCGGTTGACCGGGCCGGCGCGGTCGCCTATTCCGCCGCTGCGGCCGGGCGCGGGACGTACCGATTGGCGCCGAAGCCGGCCACGATCGCCAGCAGCAGGACCGCCGCAGCGCCGATGAAGATTCCCTCCGGCAGGCCGCGGTCCATCAGCCAGCCGAACAGGATCGGCGCCGCCACGCCCCCGAGATCGAGGCCCATGCTGACGAAGCCGAAGACCCGGCCGCTGGCGCCGGGCGGCGAGATATTGCGCACCATCATGTCCCGCGACGGCGAGATCATGCCGATCATGAAACCGGCAAAAAGGAAGACCGTGAGGATCGCCGGGTAAGGCAGCGGGACCAGCGCCACGATCACCAATGCCGCCGCCGCCCCGGCGAATCCGACCGCGGCGACGACATCCAGCCGCTGCAGCCGGTCGGCCACGAAGCCGCCGAACAACACACCCACCCCTGTGGCCGCCAGAAAGCCGGTCAGGATCAGGTTGGCGTCAACCAGGCTCATGCCGAACTGGGTCTTGAGTGCCGCGGGCATAAAGCCGCTCATACCCATCGCCACCATGGCAATGACGAAGAAGAACAGGAACATGAACAGGACAGGCGGCGAGACGATGGTGCGCAGGCCGAGCCCGGCCGGCGCCTTGGCCAGGGCCGGCTCCTCGCCGTGCCGGTCGTCCAGCAGATGCATCTGGCTCATCAGCACGGCGACAACCAGCAGGCCGGCGGCACCGGCGATAACGAAGGCCGTGCGCCAGTCCCAGGCGGTCGCCATTACGGTCATGGCGATGGGCGCCGCCGTGAAACCGGCCATGCCGGAAAAGGTGTGCAGGCTGAACGCCCGGCCGACCCGGCCGGGCCGGACCCGCGCGCCGAGGATCGTGTAGTCTGCCGGGTGGAACACGCTGTTGCCGAGGCCCGCCGCCAGCGCAAACGCGGCCAGGGCGCCGTAGACCGGCACAACGCCCATCATGGCGATGGCGGAGGCCAGCAGCGTCATGCCGCCGGTCAACACCCAGCGCGCGCCGATCCGATCGACCAGCACGCCCATGAAGTACTGCGACGCCCCCGATGCCAGGCTGAACAGCGTGAGCAGAAGGCCCATCTCGGTGTAGGTGACCCCCAGGTCCGCCTTGATCAGGGGCAGCATGGGCGGAATCGCGAAAATATAGAAATGGCTGAAGAAATGCGCCGAACAGACCAGGCCGATCACGGCGCCGTCGCGGCCGGGCGCGGCGGCAGCGGCGGATGGCGAGATCCTGTTGGGGTTGACGGCCAAGCGGGAGTTCCTCAATCGGTCAGCCGCACGGTTCGGCCCTTTCGTTCATAGCAGGCTTTACCTGCTCTGGGCATCCCCGCCACCGCATGCGCCTGCGGCCGGGATGCATGCCTGTGCCCGGCAATTCCCAATGCCGCCCGGAGCGGCGGCGAGCGACGACCGGCATCAGTTTTCGAACGGCAGGAACCGCGTCCGGTCGGAAGGAAAGGCGTAAACTGAGCCATTGCTGATCAGCCATGCCGTGAATGCGCCGGGGAAAAGGCCGGCGACCGCCGGGCTCATGATGTCGAGACCGCCGGTATAGGCGCCGAAGGACGGCAGGATCAGGAGCCTGTCGTCGCCCACGAAACATGGCCGGGTGATGCGCCGCGGCCCGGCCCTGATGCGGGCCTTGGGGTGAAAATGGCCGCAGACCTCCAAGCCGGCCGATTTCCCTTCCGGTTCATGCAGGAACAGCAGATTGCCGACGCCGTATTCCCGGACTGCATTGCCGCCGGCATTTTCCGGAATCTCGGGATCGTGGTTGCCGGTAATCCAGACCCAGTCGTAGCGGTCTGCCAGGCGGCGCAGCCGTCCGGAAAGCGGCCCCGCCATCCGGCCGCCGCCGCCGGTATCGTGGAAGCTGTCGCCGAGGCAGACGACCCGGGCCGGCGCATGCAAGGCCAGCACCGCTTCCATCCGGTCCAGGGTGGCCGCACTGTCGTAGGGCGGCAGCAGGGCGCCGCGTTCGGCGAAAGCGGAGCCTTTCTCAAAATGCAGGTCGGCGAAAATGACGGTCTGCCGCTCCGGCAGGGCCAGAGCGCCCGAGCCGTCGAGCAGTGCCGCTTCGCCGCCCAGCGCGACGGCAGCCGATTGCCGGGCGGGCCGTTCGGGCCGGATCGGCGACGGGGCGGCCATGGATGGATCGGCCCGGCGCGCTACAGGATTTCCAGCACCCGTTCCGGCGGTCGGCCGAGGGCTGCCTTGTCGTCTGCGAGCACCACCGGCCGCTCGACCAGCACCGGATGATCGTGCATCGCCTGGATCAGGACGCTGTCTGCCAGGCTTGCATCGTCCAGGCCCTCCGCCTTGTAAGGCGGTTCCTTGTGGCGCATCAGATCTCGCGGCGCCATGCCCAGCTTGTCCAAAGCATCGCGCAGTTCGTCGGGGCTGGGTGGCGTCTTCATATACTCGACGATGGTGGGCTCTATGCCGTGATCGGTCAGCAACTTGAGCGTCTGGCGCGACTTGCTGCATCGCGGGTTGTGCCAGATTGTCACCGACATCGGCATTCGCTACTCCCTTTCCATCCTAAATCCGCCGAAGACGAGCCGTTTCCCGGCGGTTTGCCGGCGGCGGCGCCCTTGCTATGCTGCGCCCGCCGGATCGAGCCGGAGCCCCTGGAAAAGATACGCGTGTTCCGGACCATGTTCCACCGCCTTCTCCATAACCGCCTGCCATTGCTGGGCACGGCCTGCCTGGCGATCTGCCTGGCCTTCTGGCTGTCGCTGGGGCCGGCGGCCGGCCCGGCGGCCGCGCAGGAGAAGGCGCCGCAGGGCGTCGACCGGGCGGCACTCGAGAAACTCGTTGCAACCATAGAGAACGAGCAGGAGCGCAAACGCCTTCTGACGCAGCTCAAGGCGTTGATCGCGGCGCAGAATGCGACGCAAAAGACGAAGGCGCCAGCGCAGCCGGCCTTGCTGGAGCGGCTGGCCGACCGGGCGCGCAGCCTCACCGGCAGCCTGCAGGATCTATCCGCTGTCCTCTCGGACCTGCCCAAGGCCTGGAACTGGTTGCGCGGCCGACTCGCCGACGACCGCCAGCGGGCATCGCTCGTCGATGGCGTCTGGAAAACCGCACTGGCGATCCTGCTCGGCCTGCTGGCGGAATGGCTGATGCGGCTGCTCATGCATGGGCCGCGCCGCCGGATCGAGGACCGGGAAAGCGAGGCGCTCGCCGTCCGCACCGGCGGTCTTGCCGTCCGGACCCTGCTCGACCTGCTGCCCATCGCCGCTCTGGCCGCGGCGGCCTACGCAGTACTGCCGCAACTGGCGCCCGGCGCCACGACCGCCCGTGTCGCGCTCACCCTGATCTTCGGCTTCGTGCTGGCCCGCGCCATCCTGGCGGTCGGCCGGGCGGTGCTGGCGCCTCGCATCGGCGGTTTGCGCCTGCTGCCGCTCAGCGACGGCACGGCCGCCTATCTTTTTGTCTGGCTGCGCCGGCTTGCCAATACCGTCGTCTATGGCGCGGTCGCGATCGAGGCCCTCGCAGCCTTCGATCTTCCCGTGGGCGCCCATGCGGCGCTGCTTCATCTGCTCGGCCTCGTCATTGCTGTCATGCTGATCGCGTTGATCCTGCAGAACCGGCGGGCGGTCGCCGAAAGGTTGCGTGAGGCGGCCGAGGGCGGCGGGGAAGCGCGGACCGGCGCCTGGGGCTTGCGCCGGGGGGTCGGACGGCTGGGCGATCTCTGGCATGTCGCCGCAATCGTTTATGTGCTCGCCGGTCTGTTCGTCTGGCTGGTCGATGTCGAGGGCGGATTTGCATTCCTGGCGCGCGCCACGCTGTTGAGTGCTGTCATCCTGCTGATCGCCATGGCACTGATCGCCGGGTCCGGAAGGCTGCTCGACCGGTTGTTCCGGATCGAGGCCGCGCTGCTGGAAAAGAACCCCGGACTGCAGCAACGCGCCAACCGCTATCTCGTGGCGGTGCGCCGCACGGTATTCGGCGCGATTCTGGTCGTCGCCCTGCTCGCCATTCTGGACGTCTGGGGTTTCGGGGTCGCCGAACTGTTACAGACTCCGGCGGGCCGGGCGCTGGTCCGCACGGTACTGGTCGTGCTGGTGGTGACGGTCGGCGCCTTTATCCTGTGGGAATTCATCGAGACGGCGGCGGCGCGCTACCTGTCGCGGCTCGACGAGACCGGCGAGGGTTCGCGCGCGGTGCGCATGCGCACCCTGCTGCCGATGGTCGAGAAGGCGCTTCTCGTCGCCATCGTCGTGGTCGCCGGCATGATCGTGCTATCTGAGATCGGCCTCGATATCGGACCCTTGCTGGCCGGCGCCGGCGTGCTCGGCCTTGCCGTCGGTTTCGGCGCGCAGACCCTGGTGAAAGACGTCATCACCGGCGTCTTCATCATCGTCGAGGACAGCATGGCGATCGGCGATTTCGTGACGGTGGCCGGGCGCAGCGGCGTTGTCGAGGATCTCTCCGTCCGCTCCGTGACCCTGCGCGGCTATTCGGGCGCCAAGCACACCATTCCGTTCAGTTCGATCGGCGATGTCGAGAATCTGACCAAGGACTACTCCTACGCCGTGCTCGATTACGGTGTCGGCTACAGCGAGAATGTCGACGCGGTGATCGCCGTCATCCGGGAAGTCGGCGACGGCCTGCGCGCCGACCCGGACTGGCGCGACAACATCGTCGAGGACCTGGAAATCGCCGGCTTGCAGGAACTGGGCGACAGCGCCGTCGTCATCCGTTCGCGCTTCAAATGCCGGCCGGGCTTCCAGTGGGGCGTGCGCCGCGAGATGAACCGGCGCATCAAGGCGGCGTTCGATGCCCATGGCATCGAAATTCCCTTCCCGCACACCACCGTCTATTTCGGCGAGGAGAAGGACGGCCGCCTGCCTCCCCTGCCCGCCAGAATGGTCGAAGACGCCGTGCGCACCGATCTGGCGGACGGGAATCCGGCTGAGGGAGAACCCTAACGCCAGCGCTCGGCCGCGTCGTCGTCGCTCTCCCGGGCGTCAACCCAGGCCGGGCCGGCGTCGCCTTCCTCGAGCTTCCAGAATGGCGCCTTGGTTTTCAGCCAGTCGATCAGGAACATGTTGGCCTCGAACGCCGCGTGGCGGTGGGCCGAGGCGGTGGCGACGAAGACGATGCGCTCGCCCGGCTCCAGCCGGCCGTAGCGGTGGATGATCAGGCTCGCGGCGAGCGGCCAGCGCGCGTTGGCCTCCGCCTCGATTTCGGCCAGCAACTTCTCGGTCATGCCGGGATAATGTTCCAGCGTCATGGCGGCGATGGCGGCGGGCCGGCCTTCGTTGTCGATCAGCTCGCGGACTAGCCCGGTGAAGGTGACGATGCCACCTATATCCGTCCGCCCTTCAGTGAGCGCGGCGGCTTCGGCCTGGGAATCGAAATCTTCCTGTTGGACGCGGATCATGGGGTGCGGTCGAAGAATGGCGGGCAGCAGAAGGAGTAGGCCGAGGTCACCGCCATTCTAACTCAAACCCCACGGAAACGACAGGAGCGCGCCCGCCGGGTATGGCGAACGCCCGGCGTACTCCGGCCCAACGGCCTCAAAGCGACCGGTCGGCGATAACCGCTCGATTGCGGCAGGCTGGAGGCAATATGCACTGGCCGCCGATGACGAATTCGCGTGACAGGGCGCGCTGCGGAGAACCGCTGCGGCAGCCTATAAATCCGCGTTATATTACTGACAATAAAAAGAAATTCGAGAAGCCTGCCGGATCATTCTACAGTCCGGTGGCTTACGATCCTTTCGGGATCGAGAGGCACACCGATTGTCTGCGGATTAGTGAGGATGAGAAAAATCGAGAGCGCTTCCCGGGAAACGAAAGACCTGCAAGAGATAATCCGTGCGCCGAAGGGGGGCTAACTGTCAGACTTCTTCGGCGACAATGTTCCCAATACGGCGTACGGCCCCAGGCGAGACGGCACACCTTGGGAATTCGGCCAGAGCGGCCGCGGCAGCCCCGGCCAGGGCGAACAATACCGCGGCCGTCCGATCCGGCAGTCCGATTGCACGATCCTCGGGCGGTCGGATCGGCCTATGGCGGGCACAGTCAGTATAGAAAGGGCAAGGCCGGCTGACGCGGCCCTGCCGCCCGCCGCGGGCCGGCGTTCGCGCCGCATCGACCCGCACTGTGCGAATATCCACCCAGCCAAGTCGCCGCCGCCCCATCCGCGCCGCAGACTCCGGCGCCCTATGGCAAGACCGGCACCGCCCTGAGATACTCGAGGATCGCGCCGGCGATGCGTCGGCGTTCGGCTTCTGGAAGACGGTCGGACAGCGACGGCATCGTCGAATCGCCGCGTTCGGACGCCGGGACAAGCAGCAACCGGAGAAATTCCGCCTCGCGGAAATCCCTGGCGATTTCCGCGAGGTTGCCTTCGAACTTCTCGCCGCCGAAGCCGTTGACCTTGTGGCAGTTCAGGCAATGCGTCTTCACCAGTGCGGCGCCTTCCCGATGCCGCGGCGGGAGGCCTTTCGGCAGCAGCGCCGCATCGGACAGGGTGACGAGTGTCACTTCCGTCACCTGATAGGGCCAATTGCGCGCGCCTTCGGCGATCAGAGCGGGGTTCGAGACATTGTCCCAGACCAGGTAATAGGGCGCGAGCGGCACGTCCCTCTCGTTCTGCTGGACATTGTCCACCGTGAAGGGGGCGCCGTTCTGCCGGGCGAAGACCAGGTATGCCTTCTCCTTGAGGAACCGGCGCACGGGGAGGCGCGAGACGTAGCCGTCCAGGGCACGGAACTCGACTGTCCCGGCCCGGTTTTGCCAGCCCTTGCCGAGGATGCGCTCGAAAACGTCGACGGCGGGGTAACCGACGTAACGGATCGCCACATGCCGGTCGCCGACGCTCAGGTGCGGTTCGTAGACCGCCACCGCCCCCGCCGGAGCGCCCATCTGCCCCTTCAGCGCCTCGACCGGCGGCAATTCCGCCGCCAGCGCGCTGCACGCAGACAGGACGGCCGAGACGGCGATCCGCAAAATAAGCGTCACAGCATTCCGCATAACCCGGCTCCATGGCAGCCGCGCCGGGACCGTTCCGGCAAGTCTCCGCAGCAATATCCGATCGGGTTACCGGCGGCAAACTCCACATGCCGGGCGCGATGGCCGGATCGCCGGCCGCCGGAATTTCGACAATTACCCGGGCATCTCCATGCTAGAACGGCGGCTCGAACACGGAATGGCGGCTGGACGGTATGGCGCGGGAGCCGGCGCTTCCCCGGAGCGGCGAAGCGATAACCACAGACTGGATACAGCGGGCGCTGACCGCCGGCGGTGCATCGGGCCTGCCGGCGATCCGGGATATGTCGGTCGACAATATCGGCGCCGGGGCCGGCCTGCTCGGGGAACTCCTGCGCTGCCGCCTGAGTTGGGGCGGCGAAGACCCGACCGCGCCTGCGAGCGTCATCGTCAAGCTGCCCAGTTCGGATGCGAAGAGTCTGCGGATGTGCAGACGGCTGTCCCTCCATAAGCGCGAGTACGAATTTTACCGTCATGTCGGGCCGCACGCGCCGATCCGGTCGCCGGTGCTGCTATACGGCGATTTCGACGCGCGCAGTCATCGGTATGTTCTGGTGCTCGAAGATCTGGGCCATATGGAGGCCGGGGACCAGGTTGCGGGCGCGACGGCGGAGCAGGCCATACGCGCCGTCCGGTCGCTGGCCCGGCTCCACGGACACTATTGGAACGGAGTAGATCGCCCGCCGCTGTCCGGGTTGCACGACAGCCTGAGTCCGAAACGCGCGCTGCTGGTCCAGCTGGTCTATCTGGCTAATCTCGCGCCGACATTCGATCGTTTCGGCGGGTATTTCTCCGACCGGATGCGTCGGCTCGCCGAAGCCTACGGGTCGAGGGTGGCCGACCACGCCGCCGAAATCGCCGCCGGGCCGCGCACCGTCACCCATGGCGATGTCCGCATGGACAACATGTTTTTCGGCGGCGGCGAGGACGATTTTGCCATGATCGACTGGCAGGTCAGCGGCCTCGGCTGCGGCCTCTACGACGTGGCCTATTTCCTGGGCGGCAGCGTTTCCGTCGATGTTCGCCGCGATATCGAGCGCGACGCCCTGAGGGAATATTGCGGAATAGTCGGCGCCATGGCGGCGGGAAACATCTCCTTCGATGCGTGTTGGCGCCTTTACCGGCATTGCATTCTCGGTCGTCTGCTGGTCTCGGTATTCGTCTGCGGCGGCCTGGACGTGAGTGACGGGCGGAGCCGGCAGATCGCAGAATTGGGACTGGAACGGACGCTCACCGCGATCGAGGATCTGGACGCCGGCGATTGCCTGCCGGCCCGCAGATCGTTCTTCAGTCTCGCCAACGGCGTTTCCGCGATGTTTCGCGGTGCCAAATTATATAAGAAAATCATATCGCGCTAAGAAGAAGTCGGTATTGGATTTTATGCTTGGCAGCCATCATGGTTCCGAAGCCGTCAGAGAAATCCCTGCATGAGAGAGGCGCCTGCCTCCACGATGGAGGGGCGGAGACCGGGGAATGAAACGGTCCCTATCGGCGGCCCCTGGAGGATGCAGCCCGGGCAAGCTGATCCAGGCCAGGGACGCGGGGCACGAGTGGGGCCGGTCGAACCGGTCCTGGCCCCACCGCGGGCCGGCATTCGAGCAGAGCGGACGCCGGCCCGTTACCCCGGCGCCGGACCGCAAACCGAGCCTGCAACTTCTCACTCCGCCCTTGCCCTCGGGCGCGCCGGAATGATAGGGCAAATGGACTATCCGGCAGCGCGCCACCGGGCGCTGCCCCTGTGCACGGATGCATTTTTATCGGGAGGAGAAAATGAAGAAACTGATTCTCGCCGCGGCCGGGCTCGCCGTTGCGCTCGGTTCGACGTCCGCCTATGCGGCGCAATGTACGAACGAGGTCTGGAAGCGGGTGATGTCCCGCGGCAAGATCGTGGTCGGCGTCAAGGCCGACTACAAGCCCTGGGGCTTCCGCGATCCAAGCGGCAAGATCGTCGGCATGGAAGCCGACATGGCCAAGGATGTGGCCGACGCCATGGGCGTCAAGCTGGAACTGGTCGCCGTGCAGTCGTCGAACCGCATGCAGTTCCTGCAGCAGGGCAAGATCGACATGATGATCGCCACGATGTCGGACCGCAAGGACCGGCGCAAGATCGTCGGCATCACCCAGCCCAACTACTACACCTCGGGCACCAACATCATGTCGCCCAAGGCGCTGAAACTCAGCAAATGGACCGATCTGAAGGGCAAGCCTGTGTGCGGTAAACAGGGCGCCTTCTACAACAAGATCGTCTCCAAGCGGTACGACGCCAAGATCATCGCCTTCACCGGCAACGCCGAAGCCAAGCAGGCCCTGCGCGACCGCAAGTGCATCGCCTGGGTCTACGACGATTCGTCGATCATGTCCGACCTGTCGTCCGGCCAGTACAACGACTTCGAGATGCCGCTGAACAGCGAAGACGACAACCCCTGGGGCCTGGCCGTGCCGAAAGCCGAGTTGAACTGCGTCTTCGGCAACTTCATGTCCGGCATGACCTTTAACTGGCACCAGTCCGGCCGCCTGATTGCCCTGGAAAAGAAATGGGGCATCCAGGCGACCCAGTATCTGGTCGACAAGAACAAGCAGTACGGCGACTGGCTCGCGGGTAAGTAGCCCCGGCCGGCCATTCAGGCTGCTCAAGACGGAGGGCGTCCGGCCGGCATTCCGGTTCGGGCGCCCTTTCCGCCTGAGAGCCTTTCTTGAGCGTGGCTGCCTGCCATGTGGGATTCGATCCAGGACTTCTTCCGCGATCTCGCCGAACGGGATGCGGCGTGGAATTTCATCTACATCTACGACAACAAGGAGCTTGAGCGCGTCCTCGACGGCATGTGGGTGACACTGGAGCTCGCGGTCGTCTGCGTCGTATGCAGCGTCGTCATCGGCCTGGTCGGCGCCTGGCTGCAAGGCGCGCGCTCCCGCATCGTGCGCAGCGTCGTCCAGGGCTACATCCAGTTTTTCCGCAATACGCCGCCGCTGGTCCAGCTGATGTTCTTCTACTTCGCGCTGGGCCAGTTCACGCCGACTTTTTCGCCCGACGGCTATCTCCAGCAGCCGATTATTTCCAACATCGGCTGGGCGATCATTTCGCTGTCTTTCTTCGCCGGCGCCTTCAATGTCGAGATTTTCCGCGCCGGCATCGAGGCGGTGCCGCAATCGACCCAGGAGGCCGCCGAATCCCTCGGGATGAGCCGCTTCCAGGCCTATGTCTATGTCGTGCTGCCGCTCGCCTTCCGGGTCAGCCTGCCGTCGCTCAACAACAATCTGGTCAATCTGGTCAAGACGACGACCCAGGCGCTGGCAATCGCCGTGCCGGAACTGCTCTACCAGCTTGTCAGCATCTACAACGACTATTCGACGGCGCAGAACGCCTGCATGGTGCTGATGTTCGTCGTCTATATCACCCTGGTCGGTTTCCTGGTCTTCGGCATGAACCGCTGGGAGCGGCGGATGGTGATACCGGGGTATGGCGGGGGCGGCGGATGAGCCGGCCGATGCAGCTCTCGATGAAGCGGCGGGCCATCCCCGGCATCGATGCGCCGTCTGCAGGCGGCTTCGCTGTGCTCCGGCCGGTCAGGGTCCGGGCGGCGGGCGAGCCGGACGACTTGTTGTTCAGCCGCTGGCTGGCCCGCGCCGGGCTGTGGCTGCCGCTCGGCGGAATCGCCATCCTTGCCGCTGTGGTGATGGTCTGGCCGATGTCCGCTGCGGCGCAGAGCAAATTCACGTTCGCCGACGCCTTCGACGCGCTGATCCGCTGGCTGCCCTTCCTGGTTACGAGCGGCTTCCTGCTCAACGTGGTGATCTCGATCACCACCATGGCGATTGGCACCGTCCTCGGCGTGCTGCTCGGCCTCGGCCAGATCTCGACCAGCCGGTCCGTGCGCCGGTTCTGCTGGTTCCTCACCCAGGCGTTCCGCAACTCGCCCTGGCTGGTTCTGCTGTTCATCGTGATGCTGACCTTCCCGTTCGAGATCGTGCTCGGCGATACCGTCATCAAGATCCCGGACTGGATGAAAGCGGTGTTCGGCCTGTCTCTGCCGATCATGGCGAACATCTCGGAAGTCGTGCGCGGCGCGGTGCTTTCGGTGCCAACCGGCCAGTGGGAGGCCGCCGAATCGCTGGCCTATTCGCGCCAGCAGACCTTGTGGCGCATCATCCTGCCGCAATGCTTCAAGCGCATGATCCCGCCGTGGATGAACTGGTACGCCATCCTGACCATGGCGACGCCGCTGGTCTCGCTGCTCGGCGTCGAGGAACTCATCACCCTGTCGCGCCAGGCGATGGAGTCGGAGAACAATCATCCCGAGCTGCTGATCCCGTTCTACGGCTTCGCCCTCGTCATCTTTTTCGCCTATTGCTACCCGATCGCGCGCCTGACCCTGCGGCTGGAGCGCCGCTTCACGGTCAAACTGTAGCGGGCAAGGTGCAGGCCGAACCGGAGGACACCGGCATGACCGACGCCGCCAACGGAAACTGGACGCCCGACCGGCCGATCGTCTCGCTCAATGACGTGCACAAATCCTTCGGCGACCTGGAGGTGCTGAAGGGCATCTCCTTCGACGTCATGAAGGGCGAGGTGATCTGCATAATCGGCCCGTCCGGCTCCGGCAAATCCACGCTCATCCGCTGCGTCAACGCGCTGAACCCGATCGATTCCGGCTCGATCACGGTCGAGGGGCAGGAGGTCAACGACCCGAAGCTCAACAAGCTGGAATTGCGCAAGAAGGTCGGCATGGTGTTTCAGCAGTACAACCTGTTCCCGCACAAGACGGCGCTGGAGAATGTCATGATGGCGCCCGTCCTTGTGCTCAAGGAGGACAAGGGAAGCGTGGAGGCGCGGGCGCGGGCGCTGATCCGCAAGGTGCGCCTGGACGGCAAGGAGGACAGCTTCCCCGGCGAGCTTTCCGGCGGCCAGCAGCAGCGCGTCGCCATCGCCCGCTCGCTCGCCATGCAGCCGGACGTCATGCTGTTCGACGAAGTGACGGCGGCGCTCGACCCGGAGACGGTCAAGGAGGTGCTGGTCACGATCAAGGACCTGGCCCAGGAAGGCATGACCTGCATGCTGGTGACCCACGAGATGGGCTTTGCCCGCGAGATCGCCGACCACATCTATTTCACCGACCGCGGCGTGATCGTCGAGCACGGCCCGCCCGCCACCTTCTTCGACGAAGCCAAGGACCCGCGCACGCAGGAATTCCTGGGTCAGATTCTGTAAGCGCGCGGGGGCCGCGGCTCTGCAGGAAGCGGAACTGTACGAGCGATGTCCGGCATTAACTTCGTCATAGCCGTTACCGACGGCGACTGGTTCGAAACGCTCCGCCAGCGGCCGGACCTGGACGAAGTTAACTTCTGGTCGCCGTCCGCACAAAATTTCGCAGCTCTTAAGCCAGGAGAACTTTTCCTCTTCAAGCTGCACTGGCCACAAAACTCGATTGTAGGCGGTGGTATATTTGCGTTTGCAAATAAAATGCCTTGTTCGTTGGCCTGGGAAACGTTCCGGGAATCAAACGGAGCGCAATCGGCGCTGGGAATGCGCACCCTGATTGCCCGTCGCCGCAAGACCGATCCGAATGACAGAACGGACTTCGAAATCGGCTGTCGGATTTTGACTCAACCCTTCTTTTTTCCTGAGCACGATTGGATCCCTGTACCGTCGAGCTTCTCGCGGAACATTGTCAGATTTAAAAATATAGCACGGCCGATTCGGAAGGACTTGCGTTGTGGGACGCGGTCAACGCGCGGATGCACCGGCCGGAGAATCCAGGTATGGCCGACAGCCAAACGCGCTACGGCGAACCTGCTCTGATCCGACCGCGCCTCGGCCAAGGCGCTTTCCGGGTCCTTGTGACCGACATCTACGACCGGCGCTGCTCCGTCACGCGCGAACGGACCCTACCAGCGCTCGAAGCCGCCCATATCCGGCCGTACAGCGAGGGCGGCGCCCACGAAGCGCGGAACGGGCTGCTGCTCCGGCGCGACATCCACAGCCTGCTCGATTCAGGATATGTGACCGTTACGCCAAGCCATCATTTCGAGGTCAGTAGCCGGATAAAGGAAGAGTTCGAGAACGGGCGCGATTACTATGCGTTGCATGGCCGTTCGATCGGCGTGCCGACGCTGATCGACCACCGGCCCGATCCTCGCGTGCTCAGTTGGCACAACGAGCACTGCTTCCGCGGTTGAACTTGGGTAAACCCGAGCTCCCAATTAGATGGCTGGCGGTTCGACCCGGAGCCGGTCCGCCCCTCACCCAAACTCGCTCATGGTGAACAGGGCGTCGAGCGGCAGGCCGATTTCGGCGAGGGCGGCGCGGGCGCCCTGTTCGCGGTCGACCACGGTGAGCACGCCGAGCACCTCGCAGGGAGTCTCGCGTTGCACCGCCTCGATCGCCCTGATGACCGAGCCACCCTTCGTCGTCACGTCCTCGATCATATAAACCGCCGCGTGGCCGGCGATGTCGTGGCCCTCGATCAGTTCGCGGGTGCCGGTGTTCTTGGGTTCCTTGCGGACGTAGAAGGCGGCGATCTCGCGCCCGCCGCCGGCCGGACCGGTATCGGCGCTCATGGCGTAGCTCGCCTGGGCGATCGCGCCGACGATCGGGCAGGCGCCGAGCACCAGGCCGCCGACCGCCGTCGCCCGGCTCTCCAGCACCTTCTCCAGCATCAGGCTGCCGACCAGGCTCAGCCCCTCGGGCAGCAGCAGGGTCTGCTTCATGTCGAAGAACAGCCCGCTCTCGCCGCCCGACGCCAGCCGGAATTGCCCGCGGAGCACGGACTTCTCCGCGATCATCGCGCGCAGGCGGGACAGGCGGGGGTCGGAGGCGGGGGAGGCGAGGGTCATACCCCAAACGCCTTCATCGTTCGCTGCGCATTGCCAAGGAAAATTCGACCGTGCGAGGAATTTTCCTGTGTCTTGACATCTATTCGGCGTCCTGTCTCGCCCGTTTCAAAAGTTCCCGCAGATCGGAAAGGAGTTGCGGAACGGCGTCCTCTATCAAGTTCCAGACGGTATCGTCTTCGATATGCAGATAGCCGTGAGCCAAGCGATTCCGCGCCCCGATGATGGCGCGCCAGGGAATCTCCGGATGCGCGTTTCTGACCTCTTCAGGGACATGGGTCGCCGCTTCGCCGATGAGTTCGAGATTGCGCAGGGTGGCGTCGTAGGCCATGCCGCTGGCGACGAACGCATCCCGGTTCAGTCCCGCGGTATAGGTCCGGACCTTTTCGCCGAAGCCGATCATGTCCTCGACATAGAAACGCCACACCCGCGTCTCGCCGCCTGGATTAGACATAAATGGCCTCGCGCTCCACATAGGGGCGTAGCTCGCGGCGCAGCGCCTTGTCCGTGACCAGGTCGACGGGCCGCCCCAGCAGGTCCTCGATATAGAATTGCGCGCCGAAATACCGGCGCCACGTTGACGGGCCGTCGAAACGAACCAGAATATCGACATCGCTTTCAGCCGTCGCGCAGTCGCGGGCGAACGAACCGAACAGGGCGAGATCGGCGACGCCGAAAAGCTGTTTTAATTCCGACCGGTGCGCCCGCAGCAGGGCCAGGGTCGTCTCCCGGTTCATCGGTTCCGCGATCTGCGCATGTCTGAAGCGTTCATACGGCATCATACCAAACCACTGCCCGGCTTTGGCAATGCTTCACGGTAGGGCAGGAGACCAGGTCACTCGGCAGAGCAAGGCCAAGAAGGGTCGTGGTGCCTGTCCGGCAACAACAGGGTCTGCTTCATGTCGAAGAACAGCCTGCTCTCGCCGCCCGACGCCAGCCGGAACTGCCCGCGGAGCACGGACTTCTCCGCGATCAACGCGCGCAGGCGGGACAGGCGGGGGTCGGAGGCGGGGGAAGGGTCTTCGGAAATGGCGATCATCGGGCGTCTCGCAGGGCGGGGGATTCACCCTCAGTCCTTACAGGCGCGCCGGTCCGCCGATCAACCCGCCCGAGTCGAACGCAGGGGCAGGGCCTCGGTCTCCACCGTCGACAGGTCGAGCCGCTGCGAGGCATGGTCGATGTCGAAGCCGACCACGCCGCCCAAAGCATCGAGATCGACGTTGAGCCCGTGCGAAACCTCGCGCGTCTCCGCGCCGGGGCCGGGTTTCAACTCGATGTAGAGGCTGTCGGTCTCGGGATAGTAATGCAGCTTCATGACTCGTCCTTCCTGAACCCCCGGTCGAAGAACGCGTTGTGGACCGTTTCGCCATCGGCTGGCGTTACGACTCTGAGAATTCGCGGCACTTGCTGGCCGGGCCGCCCAACCTCGCCCCAGAAACGAACGCGGCCGTCCGACTGAGTCTCGCGATGGAGCGGCGTGGCTACAATCGCGGCACACCATGCCCGTTCGATATAGGGACGCTTGCGCAGGACTTGTTCTTCGAAATACCGCATCGTTTTCATGCGGCATCAACTACGCCATCCCCATATCTTAGCAATGATGACAGATATGCGTATCCGGCGCACCGAATTGCCTGTTACCGGTCAAATATCGACGGTCAATCCTGCTGTGAAGTGCGAGCACTCCAAATCGCCCCTCACGCCGCTTCCAGCACCCGTTCCAGCTTCTCGACCGCCGCGTCCTCGTCGAGGCCGTCGATGGCGGCGACTTCGCGGGCCAGGCGCTCGAAGGCAGCCTGGTAGATCTGGCGCTCGGAATAGGACTGGTCCGGCTGGCCGGCGTTGCGGTGCAGATCGCGGATCACCTCGGCGATCGAGACCGGATCGCCGGAATTGATCTTGGCCTCGTATTCCTGCGCCCGGCGGCTCCACATGGTGCGCTTGACACGGGACTTGCCCTTGAGCGTCTTGTAGGCCGTGTTCATCACCGCAGTATCGGCGAGCAGCCGCAGGCCGGACGTATCCGCCTTGGCGACCGGAACGCGCAGGGTCATCTTCTCCTTGGGAAATTCAATAACGAACAAATGCAGTTGCTGACCGGCGATCTCCTGCTTCTCGCTGCCGGTAATCCGCCCGACGCCATGGGTCGGATACACAACATAATCACCTTTCTTGAATTTGGATTTGACAGCCATTCCGCACCCCACCTTCGTTGTTTCGACTGCATTGCCGCACCGGCGACAAAAAAGCGCCGAACATCGGAAAACTCCGCGGGCGGCGCCGGCCTGTACTCCCCGCAGAAGCGCCCTGCCGCAAGCCGCAGCCGAACACCCCTCCGGATGTCTCTAAGCTACCACAAAAGAATGAAAAATTCCAGTTTCGCAGGTCAGGCCGAGTGGGGCAGATTGAAGCTGTCGGCCGCCGACTGCGCCACTCACCCATGCGCCAGACGCAATCCTGTCCGCGATACCGGCCCGGCAATCTGGCGTGGCGACCCGATGCGCCTGCCGCCAATACGCGTTCGGACAGCCCGGACGCCGACCTCCCCGCCTCTTCCGCAAATTTCCCAAGAATGCAGCGGCGGCAACGGGGATGCAGCGCGCGTTCGACACCGGCCGCGGTGCGGCAATGCGCTTCCGGCCGCGCGCAGGCCAGCTGCGACCGGCTATCCGCCGATTCGAGGATTCGGCAGCATCGCCGTTGCGGGAATCCCGCGCAGGCCGTTCCCTACTGTGCGGCCGGCTGGTCGCTGAAATGGTCCTCGAACTTGTTGGCGACGTCCTTCCAGTCGTCGGCGTCCGCGGGCTGTTCGCCCTTGCGGTTGATGTTGGGCCATTGCTCCGCATAAGTGCGGTTGACCTCCACCCAGCGCTCCACGTCCGGTTCGGTGTCCGGCAGGATGGCTTCGATCGGACATTCCGGTTCGCACACGCCGCAGTCGATGCACTCGTCCGGGTGGATGACCAGCATGGTCTCGCCTTCGTAGAAGCAGTCCACCGGACAAACTTCCACGCAGTCCTGATACTTGCACTTGATGCAGGTTTCGGTGACGACATAGGTCATTCGAAATTTCTCCTCCCGGCATCGATCCGGAACTGTCACATGACGATGCCAAGCGGCTTATCGTGGCGCCGCGCCGGTTTCAAGTCTCTTTCGTTACCGGGCAGCGGCAAAACCGGCATTCCCTTGTTTGCCGCAGCGGTGCCGGCGGCCCGGCGGGCATGACGGCCCGGTTCGCAGACCGACGCCGGTTCGCCCCGGCCGCATCGCGCAACCGCGAACCGATCGCCGCGGTCGTGCTGCCGCGCCTGCCCCGGGGGGCGAGGGTATTCGAGATCGGGAGCGGCACCGGTGAGCATGCGGTGCATATGGCGGCGCTGCGGCCGGATACGCATTGGCAGCCGTCCGATCCCGATCCGGCCAGCCGGGAGAGCATCGCCGCCTGGACGGCCCATGCCGGCCTCGCCAACGTCGCGCCGCCGCTCGACCTGGATGTCCGCCGCCGGCCCTGGCCGGTCGGGACGATTGGGACGGCCGACCTCGTCCTGTGCTGCAACACGATCCATGTCGCGCCGTGGGATTGCACCGTGGCGCTGTTCGAAGGCGCAGACACGCTGCTCGGCCCGGGCGGCCTACTGACGCTCTACGGCCCGTTTAAGCGCGGCGGCGGCCACACATCGCCCGGTAACTGCGCCTTCGACGCCAGCCTGCGCCGCCAGAATCCGGCCTGGGGCATCCGGAACATGGAGGACGTGGCCCTGCTTGCGGCGCAAGGCGGCCTCGCTTTCGCCGAAGCCGTGGCCATGCCGGCCAACAATTACTGCGCGATCTTCGAAAAGGCCGGTTCTGGCGCCGGCCTCTGAACTGGCATCGGCCCGGCGCGACCGGCCGGCAAAAAAGGCCACGAAACCGCCGCAATCGATCACGGGATTGCCGCGATTCGCCGATATTCCTGCCACAGGCCGGCGGCACGGTCGGACCGGTCGATACGGCGCAGACCCCGGTGCCGGTCGGCCGACCGGAGCGGTTGCCACGAACCGGCCGGGACATGGCGGAACGGAGATCGGGCGGCACGATCCCTTAACCGCACTCCCGCCCTTCTCCGGGAAAGCCGCGGCGCTATCCTCCCCAGGCGCCGCGGTTTTTTCGTTTGTCCCCGCGATTATTGTCCGGGCCGCGGTTGCCGGCTTGACAGAACGGCAGCGGATTGCACCATCCGCGTCCGGCGGCGGGTGCGGTCCGCCGGATTCGGATCCGGACTAAGGCGGGACGGCGGCGGTGTTCCAACGGCTCTACGGCTGGACAATGGCGAAGGCGGCGCATCCGCACGCCTTCTGGTGGCTCGTCGCGTTTTCCTTCGCCGAAGCGACCTTCTTTCCCCTGCCGGCCGACGTCCTGCTGATCCCGATGGTCCTGGCCGTGCGCGCTCGGGCTTGGCGGCTGGCGCTGGCCTGCACCGTGGCTTCGGTGGCGGGCGGCTGCTTCGGCTGGCTGATCGGCTATTTCGCCTTCGAGGAGCTCGGCCGGCCCCTGCTCGAACTCTACGGCGCGATGGACAAGATGGCGCTCGCCAGGGCGGAATACGACAAATTCGGCGAACTGTTCGTCGCCATCGGCGCGGTCACACCGGTGCCCTACAAGGTCGTGACCATCGCCAGCGGCTTCTTCCAGATGGACCCGGCGAGCTTCGCGCTGGTCTCGCTGATCGGCCGTGGCGTGCGCTATTTCGCCGTCGCCGGCGCCGTCTACCTGTTCGGCCCGCTCATCGAGCGGTTCATCAACCGCAACGTGAAACTCGCCTTCGCGGTCTTCGCCGCACTGCTGCTCGGCGGCTTCGTGTTGGTCGCCTGGGTGCTGTAGCTAGCTAAATCTGGGTGCTCGATTCGACGGCGATCGCGCGCGGTCGGTCACGTCGTAGAGCGCTTCCCTGTCCGAGATATCGACGTTGGGTGGCCTGTCCCCGGTCACGGTCTTCAGTTGCAGCTGGAACGGCGGCTTGCCATCATATTCCGCCGCAAGCCGTGCGCGTAATCCCCTCCCGCGCTACTTGTTCTTTGGCCAAGCGCATCACTCGATTGTTCAGATTGAGCGCGGTTTTCATCGCAGGTACCGTGCTGGTGCGCACATGGTTGAACAATTGTCGACCGTAAATTACCAATGAAAGTCGCTGCGTAAGGAACTGTGTAACGCATCGGAGTGCGGCCGAAACAATGATGGTAAACTTCCCAAGGCAGTAGTAACCGATATTGTGCCACGGGACCATGATCGCCCAAAGCCCGGTTGTCGAAAGGGGCCGCCACCTAAGCAGGTAGAGAGCTAATATTCGTCAATTGCCCAAGCCCGCCATTAGGATCATCAACCTATGTGTCTTAGCTGATATCTTCGCACTAACCTTCGTATTAAATTTCTTCGACAATTCGTTCAATACGATGCCGAAACACGTTCACAAATCGATTGGATCGATCTGCAAGGAACGTTTTAATTTCTGTTCGATAAATCGGATCTCTTAGATTTGGAAAATTCTTGCCCGAAGAAACAGAGTGCTTTCCTTTTTCCGAATCCCATGACACCGGTATACCAAGTTCCGCTTCTATCCGGACCTTATCTTTCGAAAGATGTTCAAATATACGATCTGCCAGGTTGCCGCGCGTGAAGGTTAGAAACACCCCTGCACGATTATCCTTCTGATAGAAGTAGAGTGTAATCCAGGCATTAGCGCCTTTAGGCATTTGAAGAAATACATTTCCGACTTTCGTCTCTTTCGGGGGTGGTTGGTCTGGGTCATCTAATTCCAGATCGCCAATAAATTCCCGCCAGAAATAGCGGTAGAATTTCTCCAAGTCGCTTAGTTCCCGTTCCGGATCATCGTTGTCGTTATCATCTGCTGCGACAAGACCCTCCGATTCGAGGCTCACAACCGTGCGTTTCGCGATAAGAGATTGGGCGAGAACGCGTGGCTGAACTAGGCGCCGTCCTTCAGGCATATCGTACACAGCAACTTCGACAAGTCCAAACGTGAAGCGAAGTGTGCCATGCTGCTCCAGGAAATCCGTGATTGCAGCTACTCCCTCCCGGATGCCGTCGCCGCAGATTAGCAACAGAAACCGTCCTTGCCGAAGACTTCGGGACAATTCATCGACGAAATCGGCTTCGTCTAGGTCCATGGCGGTGTCGGCAACAATTTCGTACAGTGCGTTGCCGGAACGTCCGGTGCGCCGCGATACTTCCCGCTGTAAATCTTCGTATGCCCAGCGACTCAGCTCCTTCGCATAGTCGAGGATTTGCCCGACGACTTCGCGCCTCGCCTGCGGGTTCCGCCAGAGCTTAGTTTCTAGAATGACGAGCTTTCCCTCAGGTGTTGCGTATAGCGCGTCTATGGGCCCTACCGGCGTATTCAATTCGGTGCAAATCGGTACCGCATTGGCAAACGAACGATCTATTTCAGCGATTGGAAGTGCACTCGGATGTGCAAACATTAGATCCTGTAGCCAAGCTTCATCATATTTTTTCGAAGTTATTAGCAGTTTTTCTGATTTTCCGTTGAGACCAATAATGATAGGCGCAGCATGCTGTGAGGACAAATCCTAGACCTCCAAGTTGTTCGAATTTTGGGTCGACATGTAATGTCAACTAATGTGTCCGGATAGTTTTGAGCAGCAAATCAATTTCCAACGCGAGTGTATCGTCCAAAGGGCAATCCACTTCTTCTAGGCGGTCCGCCGTAGAGTTACGTTGTGGACGGCCGGCGCCTTTGCCCGCGTCACCCGCGCCGCGCAGAATTTGAAGCCGGGGATCTTGCCCACGGGATCGAGCTGCGGCGTGGTCAGCAGGTTGGCCGGGGCGGCGGTGTAGCAGAAGGGGATGAACACGGTGCCGGCGGGCACGGCGGTATCCATGCGCGCCGCCAGGTCGATCGTCCCGCGCCGGGTCTCGACCCTTACCGGTTCGCCCGGCGCGATGCCGAGGCGCTGCAGGTCGGCCGGGCTGAGGGAGGCGACCGCCTCCGGCTCCAGCGCGTCCAGCACCGTCGCCCGGCTGGTCATGGCGCCGGTATGCCAGTGTTCGAGCTGCCGGCCCGTGGTCAGGATCATCGGATAATCGCCGTCCGGCACCTCGGCGGGCGGTTGCGGCGCGGCCGGCACCAGCCTGGCGCGGCCGTTCGCAGTCGGGAAACCGTCGCCGAACACGATCTCTTCGCCCGGCCGGTCGGGCGCCGCGCTCGGATAGGTCACGGCGCTTTCGCGCTCCAGACGCTCCCAGGAGATATTGTCGAGGGACGGCATGGTCTGCGCCATCTCGGCGTAGACATCGGCGGCGCTCCCATAGTTCCAGTCGAGTCCCATGCCCCGGGCGATTTCCTGGATGATCCAAAGGTCGTGCCGCGCCTCGCCGGGCAGGGCGAGCGCCTGCCGGCCCATCTGCACCTGCCGGTTGGTGTTCGTGACCGTGCCGGTCTTCTCCGGCCAGGCCGAAGCCGGCAGGACGACATCGGCGTGCCAGGCCGTCTCGGTCAGGAACAGATCCTGGACCACCAGATGGTCGAGTTTGGCCAGTGCGGCGCGGGCGTGGGCGGTGTCCGGGTCGGACATCGCCGGGTTCTCGCCCATGATGTACATGCCGTCGATCTCGCCGGCGAGGATGGCATTGACGATCTCGACCACCGTCAGGCCGCGCTTTGGATCGAGCGTGCCGCCCCACAGGTCCTGGATCGGCGCGCGCAGGTCGGCGTCTTCGACCGACTGGTAATCGGGCAGGAACATCGGGATCAGGCCGGCGTCGGACGCGCCCTGCACGTTGTTCTGCCCGCGCAGCGGATGCAGGCCGGTGCCCGGCCGGCCGACCTGGCCGGTGATCAACGAGAGCGCGATCAGGCAGCGGGCGTTGTCGGTGCCGTGGACGTGCTGGGAAATGCCCATGCCCCAGAAGAGGATCGCCCGCTCCGCCCGGGCGAACTTGCGGGCAACCGTGCGCAGCTCTTCGGCGTCGATGCCGCAGACCGGCGCCATCTCCTCCGGCGTGAAGGGCCGGATGTGCTCGGCGAAAGCCTCGAAGCCCTCGACCTGGGCCTGGACATACTGCTCGTCGTAAAGCTTCTCCGTCACGATCGTGTTGAGCATTGCATTCAGCAGCGCGACATCCGTCCCACCCTTGAACTGCAGCATGTGGCTGGCGTGGCGGCCGAGCGCCTGGCCGCGCGGATCGGCGACGATTAGGGTCGCGCCGCGCCGCGCCGCCTGTTTCAGATAGGTTGCGGCGACCGGATGGTTCTCTGTCGGGTTGGCGCCGATGACGAACACGACGTCGCTGTCCTTGCAGGCGGTGAACGGCGCGGTGACGGCGCCGGAGCCGATGCCTTCGAGCAACGCCGCGACCGACGAGGCGTGGCAGAGCCGGGTGCAGTGGTCGACATTGTTGGTTCCGAAACCGGCGCGCACCAGTTTCTGGAACAAATAGGCTTCCTCGTTGGAACCCTTGGCCGAGCCGAATCCGGCAAGGGCGTTCGGCCCCTTCTCGTCCCGGATCCGGCGCAGGCCGCCGGCGGCGCGGGCCAAGGCTTCCTCCCAGCTCGCTTCGCGGAAGTATTCCAGCGGGTTGGCCGGGTCCATGACGATGTCGGCCGATTTCGGCGCGTCGTCGCGCCGGATCAGCGGTTCGGTCAGGCGTTGCGGACTGTGGGCATAGTCGAAGCCGAACCGGCCCTTCACGCACAAGCGCTGTTCGTTGGCCGGGCCGTCACGCCCGTCGACCGAGAGCAGCTTGCCGTCCTTCAGATTGTAGGTGATCTGGCAGCCGACGCCGCAATAGGGGCAGACGCTCTCAACCCGCTCATCCGGAAATCCGGTGCGCACACCCGCATCGTCCAGCAGGTTGGCCGGCATCAGCGCGCCGGTCGGGCAGGCCTGCACGCACTCGCCACAGGCGACGCAGGTGCTGCCGCCCATCGGATCGTCCATGTCGAACACGATTTTCGAGCCATGGCCGCGCAGGGCCATGCCGATGACGTCGTTCGCCTGAACTTCGCGGCAGGCCCGGACGCACAGGTTGCAATCGATGCAGGCGTCCAGATGCACCGCCATCGCCGGGTGGCTGACATCGGGCGCCGGGGATTCGCGCGGCGGCAGGCGGCTTTGCTCCAGATCGACCCGGCCGGTCCAGTGCCAGAATTGGCTTTCGGGATCGTGCGCCTGCGCCTTCGCCGGCTGATCAGCCAGCAGCATCTCGAACACCATCTTGCGCGAGGCTTTGGCCCGGTCGGAAGCGGTGTGGACCGTCATTCCATCCACTGGTTCGCGGATGCAGGAGGCGGCGAGCACGCGCTCGCCCTCGACCTCCACCATGCAGGCGCGGCAGTTGCCGTCGGCGCGGTAGCCCGGCTCGTCGGCATAGCAGAGATGCGGAATTTCCGTGCCCAGGCGGTCCGCGACCTGCCAGATCGTCTCGCCCGGCGCAGCCGTGACGGTCTCTCCGTCCAGCGTGAATGTAATCGCTTCGCTCATGGTGCGATGCTTATGCCCGTCTCATCGCCGTTCCAGCGGCGTCGCAAGGGTAAACGTCGCGTGAAGCATGACTCCAGCGCGGCTTCAAGGGGCAATCACGGGATCGGGACAAATGAAACGACACAGGTAAAAGACCGGTCGAGACCGGTTCGATGTCCAGAAAGCCGAACGCGGTCTCACCGCCCCGAATACACGCCCTGGCGCTTCTCCAGCATGGCGTTGACCGCTTCCAGATGGTCCTCGCTGTGATGGCACATCGCCTGGTTGACCGCGGCGGTCTCGAGAAAGCTGGGCAGGTCCATCTTGACCGCGGCGCGCAGCAGGCGCTTGGCCTGGCGGACCGTCTTCGGCGGCTTCGAGGCGATGACGTTCGCCAACGCCCGGGCTTCGTCCATCAGCGCTTCCGGCTCGACGACCTTCATGCACAGGCCCCGGCGATAACCTTCCTCCGCCTTGATCGGCCGGCCGGTGAAGGACATTTCCGCCGCGACCTCCCACGGCACGCGCCGGGGCAGGAACCAGCTTCCGGCGTCGCCGGCGATCAGGCCGAGGCTCACGAACACCTCGCCGAACAGCGCCGTCGTCGAGGCGATCCGCATATCGCACATGAAGGCGAGGTCGCAGCCCGCCCCCATCGCCGGGCCGTTGACCGCCGCGATCGTCGGAACGTCGAGCGCATAGAGCGCCAAGGGGATCTGCTGGATGCCGTACATATAGCCTTCGGCGACATGCTGCGGCGGGCCGCCGAACATGCCGGCGCGGTCGCGCATCGCCTTGACGTCGCCGCCGGAGGAAAAGGCCGTGCCGGCGCCGGTCAGGACGGCGACCGAGATGTCCGTGTCGCGCTGCACCCGTCCGATCGCGCCCACCAGGGCGTCTATCATCGCCGGGTCGGAGACCGGGTTGCGCCGGTCCGGATCGTTCAGGGTGATCGTGGCAACGCGGCCGGCCGTTTCATAGAGGACCAGATCTGTGGACATGGAACGTCTCGCAATTGAACGAATATCGGAACCGGGTCATCGAACAGCTGCCGGCGGCCACGAGTGTCATCCGTGGTCGTGCATAGCCGTCCGGGGCGCGGGCGGACGCCGTCGCAGCGATGCGCAACCGCGCCTAATTCTTCGCCATCGACTCGTAGAAGTTGACCAGCTTTATGACTTGGCCGGCGTCCAGCCGCCCGAGCGGGCCGTCGCTGTAGCTCGACAGGACCACCTTGCCGGTCTCGCCGTTCACGACGAATTCCGAAGGCTGGATGATCTGGCGCCGATCCTCCCACCAGGAGCCCAGCGTATCTGCGATGTCGCGGGTCACGCCGTAGCCGAAGGGGAAACCCTTGCCGTCGGCGATTTTCTCTGCGTTGTCGATGTCGTCGACGCTCGCGGCGACCACGGACGCGTTGGCCGCGCGCAATTCGTCAATCTGTCTGCCGAAGCCATCCAACTGATGGCGGCAGTACGGTCACCAATGCCCCCGATAGAACAGGATGACCCGATATTTTCCGCTCAGGTCATCGGGTAGGCGCATTTCTCCGCCATCGACCAGATTGATCGACAGTTCCGGAAATGTGGCGCCGATACCGAGTTTCTCACCCATGCCGGCTATTACTCTTTCTGAGGTTGAAAGTAGTGCGGTTGTGCCGGTATTCGGCGCCGAGGGCAAGAGGCTGCTTTGGCCTACACCAACAGGCCCAGCCGCTCCGCCGCCGCCAACGCCAGCACGGCGCCGATCAGGACGATCGCCCCGCCGCCTGCGATGCCTGCGGCCCGGTGGGCCGGATTGCCGTACCTGGCCAGAGCGGGATTTGCACCGGCAGCGCGTGCCGCGCCGCGCCGCGCGTAAATCGCCGCCAGACCGATCGCCGATACGGTGATCGCCACGCCCAGCGCCATGACCAGCGCGCCCAGAACGCCGACGATGAAGATGCCGTTGGCCAGCGTGAACAGCAGCACGATCACCGCGCCGGTGCAGGGCCGCAGCCCGGCGGCGACGGCCGCGGTGACCATGATCCTGCGGCCCGGCTCCGCCGGTCCGGAAGCGCCATGCTCATGATCGTGATGCCCGCCCGGCCCATGCGTGTGAGAACAGCCGCGGCCAACGATGCCGCCCCAGACCATCCACAGGCCGAGCAGCACGATCAGCCCGTGGCTGGCCAGTTCGACCCAGGTCGCGTTGCCGATCAGCTCCAGCGTGCCGGCATCCAGCGCCAGGGCGAACAGGCCGACCAGGCCGATCGCCACCAGCGCCTGGGTCAGGGCGATCAGGCCGCTCATCAGCACGCCGTCCCGGGGCCGCGCCCGGTTGGCGAGGAAATAGGCGGCGACGACGAATTTGCCGTGGCCCGGCCCGGCGGCGTGGAACAGGCCGTAGAGGAAGGAGAGCAGCAGGATGGCGAGCACCGGCGCAATGGCGCCGCCCGTCTTGTAGGCCGCGACCTGCCGGGCGATCTCGTCGTTCAGCCGCCGCTGCCAGCGCGCCACCGTCTGGACAAAGCGTTGGAGCGCGGCGGGCGGCCGGAAGCCCGGCGACCGGGCCTCCGGTGCAGCTGGCACAGCGCCCGGCTTCGCCGGTGCGCCCTTTGGATCGAGCCCGAACGGGTTCTGCGCCGCCGCGGGCGCCGCCGCAGTCGCCGGAATTCCGCCGGCGAGTACCGTCAACAGCAGGATCCACAGGACGACGCGGTGCAGGACCCTGCGGTCCGGTATCATCGACGCATGCATACGCATTCAGTTGGGACCGACATGGTGGTACGCGGCTGCGGCTTTCGCGAAATTGCGCGGGAAATCAACCGGCAGGACAGTCGAATGTGAGCATTTGCGGCACGACCAGGTCGAAATAGATCGGGTTTTCGAAGTCGTCCCGCATGACCGTCCTGCATCCGGTCGGGGCAACGCCGGCGAAGGTCACGGGGTTTTGCTTCGGGATCTCGACGGCGACATAGTAGGTCTTGTCGACGAACAGGAAGGCCGGATTGTCGGCGCGCAGATCGATTGGCCGCGGCAGCGGCACCTTGAAGCGGTAGGTGAGCCGGCTGTCTTCTACCGCAGCGGCGAAGCCGGTGACCCTGTCGAGCTTCAGTTCCTCGCGACCGATCCGCACAACGGTGAAATAGTTGAAATCCTTCAGCGCGTCGAAAGCGCCGCGGCGCACCAGTTCCGCTTCGCCGGCGTCCAGCTTGCCGTCCCGGTTCCGGTCGAAGGCATGGATCACTACCCCGCCGAATACCGCATCGAAGGTCCAGTGCTGGCTGATCGCCGCTACCTTGCCGCCCTCCATGTGGAACACGACCCGTGCGTCGATGAAGATATGCGGGTGGGCGGCGACAGGCCGGACCATGCCGATCGCCCCGGCGAACAAAGTGGCGACAATCAACAGGATTCGCATGCAGAACTCCGTGCGGGCGGCAGGTAGCGCGGCAGAATTGCCGAACCGGCGCCGGGCAAAGGAAACCGTGGCGAGACAGTGCCGTCAGAAGCCGTCATTCCGCTTTCGCTTCGCTGCCGCGGACAGGTCGGCCGGATGATGTAGAGTACCCCATCCCGAAGCCGAATGCATCATGACCGGAACGCCCCCGAATTGGACCTATCCGACGTGACCGACGAAGGCGGTGCAAGACAACTCCTGATCGTCGGCCATGTGCCGTCGGACAACACGCGGCGGCTGCGCGACGCCGCGGCGGCAGCCGCGCGCGACGCCCTTGAAGGCGGCACCGTGAATGTCCTCGCGCAAAACCCGTTCGAGACCCGGCCGGAGCATGTGCTGGCCGCCGGCGCCGTAATTCTGGGGACGACGGAAAATCTCGGCTATATGAGCGGCGCGCTGAAGGACTTCTTCGACCGCTGCTACTATCCCTGCCTGGAGCATACCCAGGGCCTGCCCTACTGCCTCTATATCCGCGCCGGCCATGACGGGACAGGCACACGGCGCGGCGTCGAGACGATCGTCACCGGCCTGCGCTGGCGCGCGGTGCAGGAGCCGCTGATCTGCCGCGGTGAATGGGACGAAGCCTTCGTCGGGCAGGTCGCCGAGATCGGCGCCGCGATGGCAGCCGGATTGGAGGCAGGGATTTATTGACGCCCGCCTTTCCTGCCCGTCAGTCAAGCGCCTTGGCCGGCACGCTGCGCAGATATTCCGCAATCGCCCGGCGATCGGCGTCCGTCAGCTTCGAGGTAACGTTGGCGACGACTTCTTCCATTTCGCTACCCATCACGTCGCCGGAAGGCGTTACGCCGGTTTGCAGGGCGAACACGATCTCCTCGGGGCTCCAGGAACCGATGCCCTTTTTTTCGTGCGGCGTGATGTTGGGGGCGCCGCCGATCTTGGTCTTGCCGTCGCCATAGTCCGGCGCGCCGGCCAAGCGAACGCTGTTGCGCAAGCCGCCCAGAATGTTGCGCCGGGTGTGGCATTCGCCGCAATGCGCCGGGCCGGTCACGATATAGGCGCCGCGGTTCCAGCTGCGCGATTTGCCGGGGTCCGGGCGGTAGCGGCCCGGCTCCAGGAACATCAGTTTCCACAGGCCGAGGGCCGGTCGAACCGAATAGGGAAAGGCCAGCCGGTGCCCGGCGGTCCGGCTGGCTACCGGCGGAATCGATTTCAGATAGGCCCACAGATCGCGCAGGTCCTGCGGCGTCATCCTGGTGTAGGAGACGTAGGGAAAGGCCGGGTAATAGTGCCGCTCATCGGGCGACAGGCCGAGGGTCATGGCGCGAATGAAATCCGATTCCATCCATCTGCCGAGCCCGGTTTCGGTATCCGGCGTGATATTCGGCGAGACGAAGACGCCGAAAGGCGAGGCGATCTCACGCCCGCCGGCGAGCGGCGTGCCGCCCTTGCGGGTGTGACAGCCCGCGCATCCGGCCATGGCGAAGAGATAGGCGCCGCGAGCGGCGTCGGACGTCGCCGGATCCGGCCCGGCCTTGGGCATCTGCCAGATCAGCGACGGAAAGAAGGCGGGAATGCTGGCGGCGAACACCGCCACCGCGGCGAGGAAAAGCAAAAGCCTGATCAGGCGCATGAGGGCGGCGGGTTCGTCTGTAGCGGATCGGGCGCCGACAGCCGTCGAAGGGATCGTTGCCGGCAGGCTTGGGGACCTCACCAACAACAGTGCCACGCTGCGGCATGTACACAAATAACTCTTTCGTCCAGAAACGAAAAATCAAGACAAAGTGACGGTGCGAATCAATGCTGGCCCCGGGATGAATCGATACACATCGCAAACCGCGGTAAAACGCTATCGCTGGACCTCCGTCGCAGCGGTGTCGCGCGCTTGGGGGCCTTCGTCCTGCGGGGCCTCAAGTTGCGGCGTTTGGAGTTCTTCTTCCGGTTCATCGGCCACGGGTCGGCTGCTCAACAGCGGCGCCAGCAACCCGGACGCCGCGTCGAACGCGGCCATCGCGGTCAGCAGGAGGAAGGCCGAGGTGCCGAACCCGCCGACCAACAGGAACAGTGCCGCGCCGCCGGCCAGCCACAGGATCGCGAGCAGGCGGTAACCCAGAGTCCTGCCGCCGGCGCGCGCGGTTTTCAGGGTCTCGAATGCCAGCGCCGTCAGGCCGACCAGAAGGAACAGGGTGCCGAAATCGACCGGCCATGCTTCAGTCGACGGCAGGGGGATCGTCCAGGCGGGCTCGACCAGAAACGCCGCCATCCGGAAATCGGCCGGGCCGAGCACCGGGCCCAGCAAGGCGAAACCGGCATAGGTGGCCATCACAAGGCCGATTGAGGATATGAGCCTGAACATCGCGGTTTCCGGGCTTGGGCGGCGTGAGCGCGACGGGCGGCCGGATAACCGGCCGCCGCCGGCCTAATGACGTCAGTACAGCTTCCGCGTACCCTCATTATAAGTGCGGTCGGCCTCTTCCGGATCGCCGGCCAGCCCGGCCATTTCGTGGACCATGCGGCCGCCGCCGGGCAGGATGCCGCGGTCCGGCTTGCTTGCCTCGTCCCACAGACGCGCCCGGCGCAGGGCGCGGTTGCAGTGGATATAGGCCTCGCGCACGGCCACGCGGATCGCTATCAGGGCCGGTTTGCCGCCCATCGCCAAATCTTCCAGCAAGGCAGGATCGTCGGTCAGGGAAGCCCGGCCGTTGAGGCGCAGGGTCTCCTCGAAGCCCGGGATCATGAAGATCGCGGAGACTTCGGGGTTTTCGAGAATATTGGTGAGCGTATCGAGCCGGTTGTTGCCCGGCCGGTCCGGAATCAGGATCGTCCGGTCATCGACGACGTGTACGAAGCCCGGCCGGTCGCCGCGCGGCGAGACATCGCCTGGGCCGCCATCCGCCGCTGCCGTGCCGATCACGAGGAAGGGCGCGTGGGCGATGAAAGTCCTGCAATGGACGTCTAGCCGTTCGATCACCTTGCGGCGCGCCCGTTCCCCCGGCGCGCGATAGCGCGCGCGCAGGGCGTCCAGGCTGTCGATAGCGCCCACGTTCAGCGCTGAAGCGCGGCCGCGCCGGATTCCGGGGCGGCCAGGAAAACGGGTATACCGATCATGGCGGTATTTTCGCCCTGCGAAGCGCGCCGATGCAAGGTGCATATCGCGAGGCCCCGCAAATCGAGAGAAGGAACCGGAAGGTCAGGCGCCGCGCATCGGGCCGGGCGGCAAAATCTCGGCAGTTGGCACGGCGGCGAAATCGGGTATCTCTACCGCGCCGGGACGGTAGCGGCCCGAACCTACGCAGACGACACCTCATCGCCCAGGAAGAATACCATGACCGACTCCCACTCCGCCGGCCCGATCTGGCAATGGTCCGCTCCGGCCATCGCGGCTTCCATTCGCAAAGGGGACATCTCGGCGGCCGAAGCGGTCGAGGCCCATTGCGCGCGGATGGACGTGGTCAACCCCGCGCTCAACGCTGTCGTGATCGACCTGCGCGACGACGCCAGGGCCACAGCGGCGCAGGCGGACGCCGAACGGGCGGGCGGTAAACCGCTCGGCCCGCTGCACGGCGTTCCGGTCACGGTCAAGACCAATGTCGACTACAAGGGCCAGGCCAACACCAATGGCATCACTGCCTTCCGGGACGTTATTGCGCCGGACGATTCGCCGGTCGTCGCCAATCTGCGCAAGGCGGGCGCGATTGCGATCGGCCTCACCAACACGCCTGAATTCTCCTTCCGCGCCTTTACCGACAACCCGCTGCACGGGCTGACCAGGAACCCGTGGAGCCCGCTACACAATCCGGGCGGCTCTTCGGGCGGCGGCGGCGCGGCGGTGGCGGCGGGCATCGGCGCCATCGCCCACGGCAACGATATCGGCGGCTCGCTGCGCTTCCCGGCCTGGTCGAACGGCCTGGCCACGATCAAGCCGACCCTCGGCCGGGTGCCGGCCTACAACCCGAGTGCAGCTGTGGAGCGGCCGCTTCTGGCACAGCTCATGTCGGTGCAGGGGCCGATGGCGCGCGAGGTCGCGAGCGTGCGCCTCGGCCTGCAGGCGATGGCGGCGCGCGACTGGCGCGACCCGTTCTGGTGCCCGGTGCCCCTTGAGGGGCCGAAGCCGGAGAGCCCGGTCCGGGTGCTCTACGCGCAGCCGGACGACGACATGGATTGCGATCCCGCCGTCATGGCCCAGGTCGACACCGCGGCGGACATGCTGGCGGACGCCGGCTATACCGTCGAGAAAGGGCAGGCGCCGCGCCTCAGGGAAACCTGGCAGGTGTGGATCGACATCCTGATGGCCGAAGTTCAGACCCTGCAGCGCGAGGTCATCGACCAGGTCGCCTCGCCGGCGCTCACCGACACGCTGGACGCCTATATCGGCTTCTCCAACCCGCTCGACCTCAAGGGCTACATGACGGCGATCGCCCAGCGCTCTGCGCATGTGCGCGAATGGATGGCGCAGATCGAGGAAACGCCGATTGTCCTGACCCCGGCCTCGGTCCAGCCGGTCAACCTGCTGAACGAGGATCAGGAAAGCCCGCGGCGGGTTTACGAGATCTTCACCGCCGCGCGCTTCATCTCGGCGCTCAACCTGCTCGGCCTGCCCTGCGCCATCGCGCCGGTCGGCACGCTGAACGGCTTGCCCAACGCCTGCCACATTGTCGCCAGCCGTTTCCGCGAAGACCTCGCCCTCGACGCCGCCCAGGCGATCGAGGACCGGGTCGGCGTCCTGTGCCGGGAGTTGTGGGCGCGGGAGGGATAGGGCAGATTCCTCGGAAAGAATTTTTTTACCCCGGCCCCCGAGCCGGGGTCCAGAGTCGCACGACGGGCGATGCGCTCAGAGATCGGCGGCAGAGATTTCGCAACCCTGCAATCCAATCCACGCCCCGCCGCGAAAATTAGCTGTCACCCAGACTTGGATCCACCGCTTTGACCTGTTGCCCTGTGCCCCGGACTAAATTCGGGGCGGCATCATTGGTTATTTGGCATCGACGAACGAGCGGCGTTTACAAAATTTCCGGCTTCCCCGTGCCGCATGAACACGCCGTCGATCTGGAGCTGGCGGGCGATGTGGCGGCTGAAATAGCCCGGGATGAAGAGGTGAGAGGCGTAGCCGAGCCGCTCCATGCGGTCCAGTAGGACACGCCAGTCGGTCTCGCCATCGTAGATCGGCTCGATGGACATTTCGAGCTGCCAGCCGACGATGCGCGCCATGACGGGTTCCGCGCCATCGAGCACCGCACTTTCGTAGCCCTGGGTGTCGGCCTTGACGAAAACGGTGTCGCTGGCGCGCACATGGTCGCCGAATACGCTCACCAACCGGCGCAGCGGCACGGTCTCCTGCCCGACCATGGCCGAGCTGGGGGTGAAGCGCATCGCGCTCTCGGCGAGCGGCAGGGCGGAACTCATGTCGGTCTCGGCGGAAATGTTGAGCGCGATCTCGCCATCGTCCCGGCCGAGCGCCATGGCCGGTGCAACCTGCCAGTTGCCGTCGGCCATTGCTGTTTGCTCCAGCGCCGGGCGGACAGCGGATTGCGGCTCAAAGGAGACGATCCGGCCGGTCCAGCCGGCGCGGCGCAGATAGCCGCCGTATTCGCCCTTGTGCGCGCCGATATCGAGCACGAGGGTGACACCGAAAAAGTCGAGGATCGTGACCAGATTGTCCCAGTGGGACGGCTTCGGCCTCGAATCGTTCGGACGGCTCATGCCGAGGCCTCCTGCCGGGTTTTTCCGTCCGACGGATTGCGGCCGAGCCGCCACAGTACCAGGGGGCCGAACACCACGCCGAGCGCGATGGTGGCGAAGGCGACCAGCCAGCCGAACTCGGACGCACCGCCGGCGAGGTCGAGCGCGACGCCGACCGCCGCGGCGCCGAGAAAACCGGCGCCGAAGCCCAGGGTCGAATGCACCGCCATCGCGGCGCCCCGGCGCCCTGCCGGCGCGGCGGCCACGGCGCCGGCGGTCAGCGAGGCCGAATCCGCCACCACCGGGATGCCGTAGAACAGCCCGACCAGGCAGACCAGCCAATAGGGCCCGCCTGCAAACGCACCGAGGATGACCGCCGTGACGGCGGAGAGCAGCATGATGCAGACGATGGTGCGCCGCCGACCGGCGCGCATGGCGATCTCGTTGCCCAGGATGCTGGCCGGCACGCCGACCAGGCCGATCACGGTCGCAACGACCGTGGGCGCGAGCCAGGGCGGCGCACCGCCTTCCTGCGCCGCGACCCAGGTGAGATAGGCGACCAGCCAGCCGCGCAGCGCGAACAGTTCCCAGACATGGCCGGCATAGCCGAGGACATACATCATGGTCGGCCGGTCGCGCAGCACGGGGCGGATGTCCAGCAGATGGCCGACCGGCGGCTGGCGCTCCTTCAAGGGCCGGGCGACGGCGGCGACCAGCAGCCCGGCGAGCCACGCGCCGACCGCCGCCAGCCCGAACGCCCAGCGCCAGCCCAGCAGGTCGCTGGCGATGCCGGCGAACAGGAAGGACAGGCCCGCGCCGATACCGAAGGTCGCGGTGTAGAAGGCGACGTAGCGCGACTGTTTAGGCCCCTCCAGCCGGTCGGTCAGCACCCGGAGACCCGGCATGTAGACACCGGCGAGCCCGACCCCCATAACGGTGTGCAGCGCGAGGCCGCTCCAGAACCCGTCGGCCAGCAGGGCGAAGCCGAGGAGGGCGGCGCCGGACAGCACAGCCGCCGACAGGAAAATCCACAGGGCCTCGAAACGGTCGGTCAGCAGCACGAGGATCGCAACCGACGCCATGTAGCCGCCGAAATAGGCGCCGCTGACGATACCGGCCTCGGAATTGCTGAGATCCCACTCCACCATCAGGCCGGGCATGAGCGCCGGAAAGGTCGCGAAGCCGAGCATGCCGAGCGACTGCGCCAGGCACAAGACGAAGACGAGGCGGACCGTTCCGTTCACGATGCCCCGCTCACCATGATCCGCTCACAATAACCCGCTCACGGGCGATAGCGTCCGCTCAATGCGCCGCCAGTGCCGTTTCGATCGCCTTTGCGACAGCCAGGTTGCGGCGGTCGCCCATGGTCTCGCCGACGACCATCAGGCCGACCGGCGCCTCGCCCTCGCGATGGATCGGCAGGGTGGTGGCGCAGCGGTCGAGGAAATTGAACGAGGCCGTGTTGCGCAGCATCGCGAGATTGGCTTCGCCGAAGGCGGCATCGTCGCTCTCAAGGTCGGCGATGCGTGGTGCGACGTGTGGGCAGGTCGGTGCCAGAACGGCGTCCAAGGGCGCGGTCAGCGCGTCGGCCTCGCGGCGATAGCGCGTCCGGGCGAGCATCAGATCGACATAGTCGGCGCCGCCGATCTTGGCGCCGTTCAGAATGCGCGCCGCAACCCGATGGTCGAAATTCTGCGGCCAGCTTTCCAGATCCTTGCGGTGCAGCGCCAGGGCTTCGGCCGCCGCCAGGCCGCCGGCGGTGCTGAGCTGCGGGATGTCGGCGAGCAGCGCGAAGGGCAGGTCGATCAGCCGGGCGCCGGCTGCCGAAAGCCGGGTCAGCGCCACCTCGAAGGCCGTGACCACGGGGTTTTCCAGCGCGTCCAGCACCAGGGTCTGCGCGACGCCGAGGCGCAGGCCACTTGCCGGCAATGCCGGCAGCGGCGCTGGAGTTTCGCCGGCCATGACGGCGTCGACCAGGGAGCAGCACTCGACCGAGGCGGCGAGCGGGCCGATGCTGTCGAGCGAGAAGGAAAGCGGGAAGCAACCGTCCTGGGGCACGCGCCGCGCCGTCGGCTTGAAACCCGTGAGGCCGTTCAGCGCCGCCGGGATGCGGACCGAGCCGCCGGTATCGGTGCCGATGGCGGCGATCGCCATGCCGTCGGCGACCGAGACCGCCGCGCCGGAGGAGGAGCCGCCGGGAATTCGACGGTTCGCCCGGTCCCAGGGATTGGCCGGCGTGCCGTAATGCGGATTGATGCCGATGCCGGAATAGGCGAACTCGGTCATGTTGGTCCGGCCGACGAGGATGGCGCCGGCGCCCTTCAGGCGGCGCACGATGGCGGCGTCGGCCGCCGCCGGTTCCGCGTCCCGGCGGATGATCGAGCCGGCCCGGGTGGTCTCGCCGGCGACATCGAACAGGTCCTTGATCGAGACCGGCATCCCCGCCAACGGACCGAGATCGACGCCGGCGGCGCGCATGGCGTCGGCGTGCTGCGCCTGGCGCCGGGCGGCGTCGCCATTGCGGTCCAGAAAGACCAGCGCGCCCTCCCCGTCCGGCGCCTCGGCGCGGGCGCAAGCGTCCTCGATCAGTGCTGCGGCGGAGGTTTCGCCTGCGGCGATGGCGGCCCGCTGGCGGGCGATGGTGGTGAGCGGCAGGGATGGGGGCGCCATGGTCGGCTCCAGCGGCGGTGCGGTCGATATGCGACGGTCCTTACCGGAAGCCGCCCGGCAAGGCGAGAGCCGGCGGTGCGGAGGCGATGTCGGGAAGTATCATGGTTCGTCATGTGGAAAACCGAACCGGCTCTCCTGTTTGTCAGCAAACATCCGTGCCGCCGCGGCCTCGCGCCGGGGCTGTTGACCCTGGCATCCTGACCATTGGCCATCGCCGCCCGGGTTCGCGTCAGGCCGAAAGACGCTCCCATTTCCCGAGCGGGTGACGATGATGCGGGAGAATGCCGGGTCGAACGCCTGTGCCGGCTCTGACCGACGTCAGCGCCTGTGGGACAATTCGGCAAACAACGGGGACGACGCAGTTTCTGGGCGCTCAGGCTTCGTACAGGTGTCCGGCGACGACATCTTCGTTCCAGTCCAGGCCAACCCCGGGCACATCCGGGATGTGCAGATGGCTGTCCCTGATCTCATAGGGCTGTTGCAGGATCGGCTCGGCCCAGTCCTGCCACTCCAGCCAATGCGCGGTTTCGGTCGCCCGCATCACATGGGCGCCGACCTCGGGATAAAGGTGCGTCGACATCGGGATACCGGCGGCGCCGGCAATGGCGGCCGCGCGCATCCATCCGGTGACGCCGCCGATGCGCATGAAATCCGGCATCACATAGTCGCAGGCCCGGGCGCGCAACGCCTTGTGAAGGTCGCGCGGTCCGTAGAAATTCTCGCCGATCTGCAGGGGCGTCCTGAGCTCCCGGGCAAGTTGGGCGTATCCGTCAAAATTATCGTAGACAACCGGCTCTTCCAGCCAGGCCAGGCCAAGATCGTCGAGCATGTGGCACCGGCGCAAGGCCTCCGCCATGTCCAGGCCCTGGTTGAAATCGATCATCAGATGCATGTCTTCGCCCACCGACCGGCGAACCGCGTCGATCGTGGCGAGGTCGTCCCCGGGGTCTTCCCGGCCGAGGCGCAGTTTCACACCCTCGAACTGTCCTTCATCGCGGATCTCGATGGCCTCGGCGGCAACTTCGGACGGAGACTTGAGCCAGAGCCCGTTGCTGTTGTAGGCGCGCACCGGGCCGGGCGAACCGCCGAGCAATGTGCAGAGCGGCATGCCGGCGGCTTTCGCCAGCGCGTCCCAGACCGCCATGTCGATGCCGGAAACGGCGATCATCGCCAAGCCTTCGTAACCGACAAAGTGCAGCGACTTTCGTGCGGTTTCATAGATTTCGGCCGGCGCCAGCCTATGGCCCTTGAGCATCGCCCCCATGTCGCGCAAGGCCGGCACGAGATAGTTCATCGACTTGACGATGTAGGGCTCCAGATAGCTGCGCCCGACGATCCCTTCCTCGGTCTTCAGATCGATCAGGATAAGCGGCCATTCCGTAATGCTCGCGATTTTGGCGACAACGGGCCGCCTCAGCTTGAGAACGACAGCGCGCACATCGACGTTGTGGAAGGTCAGTGTCTCGGGCGTCATCTATTGGGACTCCATTCGGCGTTGCAGGGGGCACTCGGCGCGTGAACGCTCAATCGGTTTGCGGCATCGCCGGCCAACTTCTCAGCCAGACCAGAATACCCCAGATTCACGACATGTTAGCCGGCTTGCAGGCAAAATGCCGATCGGCACACCCACTCGACGATTTTCCATCGCGCCGTGCAACCTCAGCAGTCGTGAAGACGCGCGTCCGCCAGGACGGCGCGCGCAGCCTCTTCGGCGGCCGGGAAACTGACCGCCAGCGAATGGGCCGGGTAATTCGCTCACGAAGATCGTTCGAATAGGGTCGCGTCATTCAAGCTGCTCTCCTTCTCCGCTAGACATTTCGATTAGCACCGCCAAACCAAAGGGCTTTTCCAAGAAATATTCTATGACGGACTTCCACTAACACGTTAGCATTTCTAAAATCCGGAGTTCAAAGGGACACGATGAACGGAAGTCGAGCAAGTCGATAATGTTCACCGATAACAACCGAATATGGCGCATAAATTGCGAACGAGCCAGCGTTAAATTTACTTGCGTACGCTATTCTTAGCGTATCAACAAATAAAGTCCAACGCAACATAGCAGGCCGAGAACGACGCGCCTGTATGTTGCCTCGCCGGATCGCAGGAAGAGCCGGCCACCGACCCACGCAGCCACCACAAAAACGGGCAAGAGCATCGCTGCCGTCACAAGAGCATTATATCCGATCAGGCCGGCGAACGCCATCAAGGCAGTCAGCATTATCAACGTAATCGCAAAATACCCGGTAAAGTTAGCGCGATTGGTCGCCGCTGCATCCCGGCTGGAAAGAAGGTAGACCATTACCGGCGGATTCCCCAAGCTCGTCGAAGCCATCAATACGCCGGAAAACGCGCCGACGCCAATTGTAGCCCACAATTTCTTTCCACCTCTATAACGCCATCCGGCCAAGAGAATTAAAGAAGAAATGAAAACTACAAGAGCTATAAACCTTGCAACAAGATCGGGATCGATCGAAACCAATAACCAGCTTCCGAACGGCATAAAGATTGCCGCCGTAAAGCCCATAGGCAAAACCAGCTTCCAGTTTATTTCGCGATGAACGCCAGGAAGAAGTTGAGCTGTAACCACAATTTCCATGAGAATGACAATGGCAACCGTCTGAACGGGTCCAAACAGGATTGCAAATACCGGCGCCATGAGCATACCCGATCCGACACCGGCAAAGCCCCGCATCAGTCCGGCGACGGCCGCAACCGCCAGGGCCACCAGAAAGTATGGCGTCAGAAATTCCATCTCACGGTCGTCTCAGAACCCGGATCCCTATCCAATACTTTGCTCCCGCATCGACAGGGACGATGCTGACGGAAGCTCAAATTGGCAAGATCGCACTTGAAACGCCGACCCTGCAGTCAGGGGGCCTCTCTCGACCACGACGGATCCGTCTCCCCGGCCATCGATCGATCCGGACGGACATGAGTCGCCAAACCGTTCCCAGGCCTTGTCCGGCACCGGGGCGTCCTCCGTCGCCGTCCGTCCGATGGTCTCGATGCAACCTGCCCGGGGTCGCGGTCCCTCGGGTCCCCGGCGCTTGCTGGCGTCCGCCCGGCGTCGAACGCGCGACGGCGATGCCGCAACGCGTGGAATGACCCGCCCGATGCTCTCGTCGGTTCGCTAACGCCGGTACACGCGATCCTGGATCAGGTCGCTGGCTTTCTCCGCCATCATGATGGTCGGGGCGTTGGTGTTCCCGGACGTAATCGACGGCATCGCCGAGGCGTCGACGACGCGCAGTCCCTTCATGCCGTGGACCCGGAACTTGTTGTCGACCACCGCCAACGGGTCGTTGCCCATGCGACAACTGCTGGTCGGATGGTAGATGGTCTGGGAAATATTGCGCGCGGCCTGGAGCATTTCTTCATCGGATTGGGCCTCTGCTCCGGGCAGATGCTCGCGTCGGACGAATTCGGACAATGGCCTGGTCCCGACAAGTCGACGGGTGAACTTGAGGCCATCGATTACCGTCTGCCGGTCGACCGATGCCGACAGATAGTTCGGCTGGATAGACGGATGGGCTGCCGGGTCCGGCGACCGGATCGCGACGCGACCGCGGCTCTCCGGCCGGAGTTGGCAGACCGACATGGTGATTCCGGAAAAAGGATGCATTTTCAGCCCCGGCTTGTCTGCGCTGAGCGGCTGAAAATGGAACTGGATGTCAGGCGTCGCCAGCTCCGGCCGGGTTCTGCAGAAAATACACACCTGGCTGGCGCCCATCGCCATCGGCCCGCGCCGGCCCACGGCATAGCGCAGGCCGATCGCGATGCGGCGCACCGGATGATTGATCTCGTCGTTGAGCGTCGGAACGTTGACCTCGTACACGGAGCGAACCTGGAGATGGTCCTGCAGGCTTTCGCCGACGCCCGGCAGGTCGCGCCGCACCGGAATTTCGAGCGATTGCAGCAGGGCGCCCGGGCCGATGCCGGCAAGCTGGAGAATCTGCGGCGAGCCGATAGCGCCGCCCGACAGGATGACCTCGCCGCCGCGGCGTACTTTTGCCTCCCGGCGCTCCTGTCCGACGCGGAACGCGATACCGGCGGCCCGTAGCATATCGCCAGGGTCGAATAGCAGGCGTTCGGCCAGCGCGTGCGTCTGCACCGTCAGGTTTCTGCGCGACCGGACCGGCCTGAGATAGGCCGTCGCCGCCGAGCAGCGTCTGCCGTTTCGCGCGGTCAACTGAAAATAGCCTGCGCCTTCCTGCTGGGCGCCGTTGAAATCGTCGTTGCGCGGAATGCCGATTTCTTCGGCAGCGGCGATCAGCGCTTCGCAGACATCACGCCGCGTCCGCATGTCGGTGACGGCGAGCGGCCCGCCCGTGCCGTGAAAAGCGTCGGCGCCGCGCTCCTGGTCCTCGGCGCGCCGGAAGTAGGGCAATACATCGTCATAGGACCAGCCCTCGTTGCCGAGCTGACGCCAGAAATCGAAATCCTCTTTCTGACCGCGAATGTAAAGCAGGCCGTTGATCGAACTCGATCCGCCGAGCACCTTGCCGCGCGGCCAGTCCAGGCTGCGCCCGTTGAGGCCGGGATCCGGATCGGATTTGTAGCACCAGTCGGTCTTCGGATTGTGCATGGTTCTGAAATAGCCGACCGGGATATGGATCCACAGGTTGCGGTCGTTCCCGCCGGCCTCCAGCAGCAGCACGTTTTTCGACGGATCGGCGGACAGGCGGTTGGCCAGCACGCAACCGGCCGATCCGGCACCGACGATGATGTAGTCATACTCCATGGCTGGCTCGAACCCGGGTTTTCGAAACGGCATGCGCCGCCATTCAACACTTGCCGCACCCAAAAAAAGAGTCAATAATGAGATTGTCAGTCTCAAACTTTGCCATTTTGGTCAAAGAATGGGTGTGGCGGCTCCAACCCGATGCATCAGGGGAAAACATCCATGCAATCGATCCCGGAAAAACTGAAAGGCGTTTCGCGGCGCGACATGTTGCGGGTCTCGGGCCAGTTCGGCCTGACATCGACACTGATCGCCGCGTCCGGCCTCGCCGGCGCGATAACGGCGCCGCAACTCGCCGAAGCGGCCAATTCGACCTACAAGAAACGCTTCGCCAAGAAGTCCCGGTTCAAGCTGAAATTCGGCGCCGCGGGCTTCAACGAACGCAACCTGCTGATCGAACGGGCCGGTTGCCTCCAGTTCGTGAACGATCTGGAAGAGCGTACCGACGGCGAAATCCAGATCGAGTTCATCGGCTCGAACCAGATTTGCGGTCAGCTGAACTGCGTGACCAAGACCCAGCAGGGCATCGTCGACATCTTCGCTGCGTCAACCCAGAACTCGGCCGGCGGCGCGCCCTATCTGAATGTGCTGGACTACGCCTACATGTTCCCGTCGCGCGCCGCGCAGTACCACTTCCTGTATTCGCCCAAGAGCATGAAAGTTTTGCGCGAGCCGATGCGCAAGCGGCACGGCCTGGAATTCCTCTTCTCCCATGCCGAACTGCGCGGAATCCAGCTCGGCCTGAAATGGAAAGACAAGCCACTGGTCAAGAGCGTGAAGGATCTGGCCGGCACCAAGAACCGGGTGACGGGAACGCAGCTTGGGCGCATCGCGATGAAGCTGATGAACCTGAACCCGACTCCGATCGCCTGGTCGGAAACGCTCGACGGCCTGAAACAGGGCCTGATCGACGGCGCGGAAACCTGGGCGGCGGCAGTGGCCTACGCCAACATGTCGCCGGTGGTTGCGCAATCCGTCAACCTCGAGTTCTTCTGCGGCACCGAGCACACGGCGATGAACAGCAAGACGTTCGACAAGCTGGGCGGCGAGCTGCAGGATGCGGTGATGGAATCGGCCTATCTGACCCAGGTCCATGTCCAGGCGGCCAACGAGGCCTCCCTGGTCAACACGGTGGGTTTTTCGGATCCGCAACTACCGAACACGCTGTTCGCCAAGAACGGCGTCCGCGTCGCCTGGATGCGCGGTGCGGCGCGGAAGGAAGCCGAGGAAATGTGTTCGCCGGAGTTCCAGCCCAAGCCCTGGGAACAGTGGCGCGAACGGCTGAACAAATGGTCCGGCGGACTCGACACCTACAAGTATATCTACGACGTGGCGCGCGAAATTCCGGCCGACACGCTGGCCGAGAATGTCGAGCCGCGCCGCTGGTGGAAGGGCTAGCCGACAATCCGTTCGGCGAACGCTGCCGATTTTCGAAGGGGGCGGGCTTCGGTTTCGGAGCCCGCTCCCGTTTACGGCCGGCAGCCGCGCAGCTGCCCGCGCAGTGGACATCCCGAGGGGCAGTCGGCATGATCGATGCCCGGCAATGACAGACCGGATGCATTGCAGAGCCGGCGGGCAAAGGTATGGCGCCGGAGACAGGGCGAAGCAGCATGGGGAGAGGCGATGCAGCTCTTGCGATGGATCGACGCCAAGATCGAGCGAATCATTATCCTGGTCGCCTATGTCTTCATGGCCGGAATCATCTTCGTCGAGGTTATCCGCAGATTCCTGCTGAACGAGCAGGTTGCCTGGTCCTCGACCATCCCGATCTATCTCTTCCTCTGGGTCGTCTGGATCGCCTGCGCGCATAATGTGCGAATTCGGGCACATCTCAGTTTCGATGAACTCCGCACCAAGTTATCCCAGGGCGTGCAGCTGCTCTGCCTGATGTTGGATGCGGTCCTCTGGATCGTTTTTTCGGTCATCGTCATCTACTACACGACCAACCAGGTCCTGCTGTCCCGGGACAACTTCGCCATCGTCCAGGGGACGGACGATGTCATGCAGTGGTGGTTCTATATCGCGACGCCGTTCGCTTTCACGCTGTTGGTCGTGCGCGTTCTGCAGAATGTCGTCAAAGACATTTCCGATTACCGGAACGGTCGGCCGCTCAAGGTCCAGACCGGCATGCTCGGCGAATAGGAGGCGGGCATGCAGACCTTCTGGATCATTCTGGTTTCCGGCGTCGTTACCGTCTTCTTCGCCGTCGGCGTGCCGATTTTCCTGGTGATCGGCTTCTGGGTCATCGGCGTCAGCCTGGCGATCGACTTCACGCTCGCCAATCTCGGCGTGACGCTGTTCGAAGGGCTGAACTTTTTCGGCCTCCTGGCGCTGCCGCTGTTCATTCTGACCGGCGACCTGATCAAGGGCGCCGGCATCGCCAAACGCCTCTCGGAAGTCGCCTATTCGATACTCGGCTGGCTGCGCGGCGGCCTCGGCATGGCGTCGCTCGGCGCGTGCGGCTTGTTCGCGGCGATCTCGGGTTCGAACTCGGCGACCACAGCCACCATCGGCTCGATCATGCATCCGGAAATGACCAGGGGCGGCTACGACAGGAATTTCGCCGCCGCCACGATCGCCGCGGGCGGCACGGTCGGCATCATCATCCCGCCTTCAATCATCTTCATCGTCTATGGCTTCCTGATGAACCTGTCGATTTCCGACCTGTTCATCGGCGGTCTGCTGCCGGGTGTGCTGATGATCGTCGCGATGCAGTTCGTTTGCTGGCTGATTTGCCAGCTGAACGGCTGGGGACATCTGATTTCGATCGATCTCCGGCGCATCGTCAAGACGGCCATCGGCGCCTGGATCGGATTCGGCGCCATCGTCCTGGTGATCTGGGGCATCTATTCCGGAAAGTTCTCGCCGACGGAGGCAGCCGGCGTGACCGCAGGATTCTGCACGCTGGTCGGCCTGATTTTCTATCCGATTTACCGCTTCGTACACCGGAATAAGGTCGTTACCCAGGAGCAGATCGAACAGGAAGAGCGCGCGGAACTGGCGCCAGCCGACACCGCCGGACGGGGCAACCTGGAAGCCGAGCGATATTCCGACAGCACCGGCTATCTGGAGCGGATCGTGATTCCCGGTTTCTCGATCCGCGAACTACCGGATCTGGTCATGCGATCCGGCCAGATCACCGGCGTTCTCGCCCCGCTGATCGCGATCTCCGTCGTGATGCAGCAGATCCTCACTCTGCTTGGCGCCAAGGAGTTCTTCACCGGTTTCGTCGGCGGGATGGGCGGCTACTACGCCGTCCTGTTCGTCTGCATGGCAATCGTGCTCCTGGCCGGAACGATACTGGAAAGCCTGCCGAACACCATCATCTTCGCGCCCATCCTGGCGCCGATCGCCGCCCAGTTCGGCATCGACCCGATCCATTTCGCGGTCGTGTTCCTGATTGGCGACGCGATCGGCTTCATCACGCCGCCCTATGGCCTGAATCTCTATGTCGCCAGCGGCATCACGGGCATCCCGTATTTCCGGCTGCTCTATTATACCATGCCCTACTTCATTGCGCTGTCGATCGTCTGGCTGGTGGTGGCCCTGGTGCCGGATATCTCGACCATCTTGCTCGTGCATGAAGGGGCCGGAACCTTTCAGCAATAGCGTAACGACCGGACAGAGGTCAGTTGGATAATCCGTCACCGTCGCAGCAGGATCGTCTTCCGGCCGGTCTGCGCACCCTTGCCGTCATTCAGGCGCTGCTTGATGCCGGCGTTCCGTTGACGCCGACGGCGATCAACGACCGGCTCGCTCTGCCGAAGGCAACGATCCATCGGATTTGCCAGCGTCTTGTAGACGCCGGCTGGCTGGTGCGGGACATGGACGGAAAGCGCCTGCTGCCGGGCCGGCAGTTGCTCGTGTTCACCGGCCGCGTGGCAGTCTTTTCGCGATTTCTCCAGGCGCGGGTCGCCATCCTGCGACGCCTCTCGGAGTCGATCGGCGAGACCTGCAATATCACCATTCCGGACCGGGAGGGCATGGTCTACCTCGACCGTGTAGAGACGCGCTGGCCGTTGCGGATTCAGCTGCCGGTCGGTGTAACGGTGCCCTTCCATTGTTCCGCCAGCGGCAAGCTGTACCTGAGCACCCTCCGCAAATCACGGCAGCGCCAGATCGTCCGGTCTATGGGACTGGACAAGCTGGCCGCCAATACGATCACCGATCCGGAAACGCTGCTGGCGGCTCTGGACGAGATCAGGCGCAACCGGGTCGGCACCGACAATGAGGAATTGGTGCACGGCATGGTGGCCGTCGCCGTTCCCATAGAGGACCGAACCGGCCGGCTGGCCGCGACCCTGGCCGTGCACGGCCCGACCCACCGCATGTCGTTCGAGGATGCACGGCAGCATGTCCCGGCGCTGCGGGAAGCCGCTGACGAACTGCGCACCCTGCTTCTCGAAGGCTGCACCGGAAGTTAGCGCGGGTTGGCGCGAGTCCCCCAATGTCGGACGCGCTCTGGAGCCTGCCTGCTTCAGGCAGGACCGTATCCGGCGTTCGGGATGCAGTTCCGGCGCCTTGGCGGTTCGACGGAGCGGATGAGGCATCCGGGAAGGCGCCATGTGACATCGACCGGGCGGTCATCCGGATCTTGAAATGCGGGCACCGGTTGATGCAGGCGCGCGGCCCTACCGGAGTGCCGACAAGGATCAGATCGAAGGCCGTCCTGCCTTCGACGTAGGTGAATGCCCGCCCTTCGCCGGCGCCGATTTTGGCGGCGGCGCACAGCCGCTCGCCGAGGGACGGGGCGAAGGGGCGGTTATGCCAGGGCCGGTCGAAGCGCACGGTCATGCCGGCATCCCGTTACGGACTCTCCAAGCGTCGCGGCCGGGCTACGCCATCCCCACATTGCCGCCCTGGACGGAGCGGCCTGCCCAGATCGGCACGCGCGGTAAACTTCCCGGCCGGAACCGGGTTATCCGTTGACTCACACCAAACGGTCGGATAATGTTCGATATATGGACTATTGTTCGCTATTCGAACTTAAAGAGTGAGGAACAGTTATGACGAACGGCAGGATGGACTAGTCGGAACTGAAGCGATTGGTCGACGCGGCCAATGCCAGATACACCGACCCGAAGCGCAACAGAATCGTCAACGAAACGCCGGGGGAACCGCCGCGCTGCGAGGTTTACCACTTCTTTTTGTCGATGTGCTCGTACAAGGTCAGGGCTGTGCTCGACGATCCACTGGCCCAACGTGCCCCCGTCGCCGCATGTGATGGAATTCTATGGCGAGGCCGCATAACCCGCGGTCAGCTCCCTCCGCCGCGCGCCCGGATCGCAGCCGTATCGTTGGGGTGGCGCCGGCTGGCCCGCAGCCGCCTACGGCAGCGATTCGGTCGTCTTGCGGGCGGCTTCGCGCAGCGCGGGGAGGTAGACGTCGAGCTGGCGTTGGACCGTCGTCCGGGCGGCGGCGCCGCCGATATTGAGCGCGGCGATGCAGGCGCCGGTGCGATCGTAGAGCGGCACGGAGATGGAGCGGACGCCGGCTTCCAGCTCCTCGTCAACCAGGCTGAAGCCCTGGCCGCGCACCTTGTCGATCTCGGCGCGCAGCCGGTCGGGATCGGTATTCGTGCGCGGCGCACGTTTCTCGAGGGCTGCACGCGCCAGGTAGCCGTTCACCCAGCTCGTGGGCCGATGCGCCAGCAGCACCCGGCCGAGCGATGTGCAATAGGCCGGCAGGCGGGTGCCGATACTGAGATTGACCGACATGATCCGGCTCGCCGAGACGCGCGCAACATAGACGATCTCGTCGCCATCCAGCACGGCGGCGGAGCAGCTTTCCTGCACCGTGCGAGCGACTTCCTCCATGTAGGGCTGGGCGATATGCCACCAGCTCATCGAGGAGAGGTAGGCATAGCCGAGACGCAGGATGTGGGGCGTGAGCGAGAAGTGCTTGCCGTCCGACGCCACGAAGCCGAGGTCTTCCAGCGTCAGCAGGAAGCGCCGGGCCGCGGCCCGTGTCATTCCTGTGGCGGCGGCGACTTCGGTTAGCGTCATCGACGGTCGGGCCGGCCCGAAAGCCTGGATCACCGCCAGGCCGCGGGCGAGCGACTGGACCCGTTCCTTGTCCGCCGCCCGCGGGGCGGCTATCCGGGATGCCGGGGCGCCGGACTGGGCGCTGGGCTGGGCGCCGGGCCGGGCGACGGTCTCCGGCGGGCTCATGCCATGGCCTCCGCCCGCTCCGGCTCGCCGATCACGATGGCGCCGCTGCGCACCGCCACCGGCACGGCGTTTAGCGCATGTCCTTCGACCGGGCCGGAGACGCAATGGCCGTCGGCCGGCCGGAAGCAGGCATAGTGCCAGGCGCATTGGATCAGACCGTTGGAGTTGAGCAATTCGTCCGGCCGGGCGGTCATCCGGATCTTGAAATGCGGGCACTGGTTGATGTAGGCGCGCGGCCCGTCGGGCGTGCCGACGAGGATCAGATCGAAGGCCGTCTTGCCTTCGCCGTAGGTGAATGTCCGCGCCTCGCCGGCGCCGATTTCCGCAGCGTCGCACAGGCGCTCGCCCGGCGACGGGGCGAAGGGGCGGCTATGCCAGGGCCGGTCGAAGCGCACGGTCATGGCGGCATCCCCTCACCGGCTTCCCGGCGGGCGGCCGTCGCGCAGATAAAGCCGCCGCTGGACCGGGAAGAAATGCAGGTCGAAGCGGGCCGCGAGCAGGCCCCAGATGCCCTGCGGCGCCCGCAGCATGATAACGACGGCGACCAGGCCCAGGATCATCAGGTACCAGCTGCCCAGGTCGGCGAGAAATTCGCGTAGAATGAAGAAGACGATGGTGCCGACGATCGGCCCCTCGATGCGCCCGATGCCGCCGATCACCACGATGAAGATGACATAGGCGGTCCAGTCGATCAGGCTGAAGGCGGCGTCGGGCGCTATGCGGAACTTCTGCAGATAGATCAGCGCGCCGATAAAGCCGGTGATCGAGGCAGCCAGCACATAGACGAACAGCTTGGTGCGGAAATTGTTGACGCCCAGGCTTTCCGACGCCGCTTCGCTGTCGCGGATCGCGGTCAGCCCCAGGCCGTAGCGCGAGCGCAACAGCCAGTAGACGATGCCGGTCGAAGCCACGGCGACGGCGACGCCGATCGCGAAGACGACGAGTTCGCGCTCCGAGCGGCTGCCGGCGACCGCCTTGATAACGCCGATCGGCAGGCTCATGCCGGAACCGCCGCCGAGTTCCGACACCTGCGCAAAGCTGAGTCGGTAGACCTCCGCCGTCACCCAGGTGCCGATGGCGAAATACGCGCCGCGCAGCCGGAACACGACGAGCGCGGTGGGGATCGCGAACAGGGCCGCCGCGACGCCGGCAAGCGGCAGGGCGAGCAGCGGATGGACGCCGAGCCAGATCGAGAAGACGAACAGCGCATAGCCGCCGAGGCCTACAAAGGCCTGCTGGCCGACCGAGACCAGCCCGGCGTAGCCGGCGAGCAGGTTCCACATCTGCGCCAGCGCCAGGAAATAGCAGAACTCCACGACCAGGCGCATTTCGGCCCGGCCGCCCCAGAAGGGCGTCGTCGCGAGGAAAACGACGCCGGCGAGCAGGACCAGCAGGCCGATGCGGCTCGTGCGGGTCGCCGTCGCGACGCGGTATTGCGCGGTTTCGGCCATGGCGCCGCGGCCTCAGTCGACCGCCCGGGGAAACAGGCCGCGCGGCCGCACCACCAGGAGGATCAGGAATACGACATGGCCGGCCAGTTGGTCGGCACCCGGGAACAGCTTGCCGCCGACGATCTGCGAGACCCCCAGGATGATCCCGCCGGCAAGCGTGCCCCACAGGCTGCCCAGCCCGCCGATGATCACCGCTTCGAAGGCATAGATCAGCCGGCCCGGCCCGATGCTGGGATCGAAGGAGGTGCGCATGCCGAGGAACACGCCGGCAAGCGCGACGACCGCCAGCGAGATTGCCATGGCAAGCGCGAAGATATGGCGGTTGTCGATGCCCATCAGGCGCGCCGTGTCGGCATCGTCGGAGGTCGCGCGGAAGGCGCTGCCCAGCGCGGTGCGGTAGAACAGGAACTGCAGGCCGGCGATGACGGCGATGGCGCAGGCGAAGACGATCATCGGGAACACGCCGACCGCCAGCCCCTCGACGATTTGCAGACTCGCCGTCTGAAGCGCGCCGGCTGGCAGCTTCTGGCTGTCCGCCGAGAAGATTTCCAGCAATGCGTTCTGGATGACGATGGACAGGCCGAAGGTGACGAGCAGCGGCGGCAGGATATCCGGCCCCAGGGTGAAATTGAGCAGGCCGCGCTGGAGCGCGTAACCGAAGGCGAACATCAGCGGCACGACGATCAGCAGCGCGATCAGCGGATGCATGCCGACGCCGGTGACAATCGCCAGGCCGAGGAAACTCGACAGCACGATCAGGTCACCGTGGGCGATGTTGACCAGCCGCATGACGCCGAAGATGAGCGACAGGCCGGTGGCGAACAGCGCATAGAGCCCGCCGACCAGAACGCCCTGTATGACGGCGTTTACCCAGTCCATCGGTCGACCCCGCCCATCAGGCGGCTCCCTTCAGCCCGAAATAGGCTTCCTTGATCGCATCGTGGCTGAGTTCGTCCGGCGGCCCTTCCAGGGTGACGCGGCCTTCCATGAAGCAATAGACCCGGTCGGAGACCGCCATGGCCTGCTGGATGTCCTGCTCCACGACGACGACGGTCGTGCCGGTCTGCTGGATCGCGGGCAGGGCGTCGTAGATGTCCTTGATGACGGTCGGCGCCAGCCCCAGGCTGATTTCGTCGCACAGCAGCAATTCCGGGTTCGACATCAACGCCCGGCCGATCGCCACCATCTGCTGCTGGCCGCCGGAGAGCGCCGTGGCCGGCGTCTGGCGGCGTTCCTGCATGAAGGGGAACAGCGCCAGCACCCGGTCGACCGACCAGGCACCATCGCGCCCGCTGTAGGCGCCGATCTTCAGGTTTTCCTCGACGGTGAGCGAAGGGAAGAGCTTGCGGCCCTCCGGCACCATGGCGATGCCGAGAGCGACGATCCGGTTGGCCGGCAGGTCGCCGATCGGCTCATCCTTGTAGCGGATGGCGTCCGGCGCATTGGAAAGCAGCCCGGTCAGGCTGCGCAGGAAGGTCGATTTGCCGGCGCCGTTGGAACCGATGATGGCGACAGTCTCGCCGGCCTCAATGGCGACATCGATGCCGAACAGGGCTTGGAAATCGCCGTAGAAGGCGGTCAGCCCGCGGGTCTCCAGCAAGCTCATTCCGCGCCGATCCCCATGTAGATTTCCTGCACCTGGTCGCTGTTCATCACGGTGTGCGGATCGCCGTCGTCGATCTTCACGCCGAAGTTGATGACGATCAGGCGGTCCACCAGGGAAAGCAGCGCGTGAACGATATGCTCGATCCAGACGATCGAGACACCGCCGGCACGGATCTCCCGAATCGTCTCTACCAAGGCGAGGCATTCCTCCTCGGTCAGTCCGCCGGCGATCTCGTCGAGCAGCAGAACCTTGGGGTCCGACGCCAGCGCGCGCGCCAGTTCGAGGCGCTTGCGCTCGAGCAGGGAAAGGCTGCCCGCCAGCGTGTTCGCCTTGGCGATCAGTCCGGTCTTTTCCAGAATTTCGGCACAGGGGCGGTAGCACTGGGATTCCGGCCGGCCGGTGCCGAAGGCCGCGCCGACCAGCAAATTCTCGAACACCGTCATGCCGACAAAGGGATGCGGGATCTGGTAGGAACGGCCGATGCCCCGGCGGCAGCGCTCATGGGCCGGCACCGCGGTAATGTCCGCCCCGTCGAACGAAACCCGCCCGGCGTCGGGCGCCAGGCCGCCGCTGATCAGGTTAAACAGCGTCGTCTTGCCGGCGCCGTTCGGCCCGATCACGCCCAGCGCCTCGCCCTCGTCGAGATGCATGTTGAGATCGTCGATTACGACCAGCGAGCCGAATGACTTGCGCGCGTTATGGAGTTCGATCTGGGGCATTGTTCCTTTCCACTGCCACCGGGTCGGGGCAATCGCCCCGACCCGGTACGTCCGTCCGAAAGAGCGCTTAACGGCCTACGAAATCGGCTCCATCTTGCCGCCCGCCGGAATGATCGGGGCGGTTTCGTTGGCGGTGATGACCAGGTCGTACTTGAACTTCTTGTCCACATAGCGCCACTGGCCGCCGACCAGCGGGGTCTTCGACACGTTCTTGAACGGGCCACCCTTCGTCCAGTCGACCGGGCCGACGATGGTGCCGGCCTTGGTCGCGGCCAGCGCCTTCAGGTTGGCCTCGTTGTCGGTCGGATCCGCGGAGCGCTTGACGACGTCGACAGCGACCTCGAACAGCGCGTGGACGAAGCCGATGACCTGGGTCCACTGCTTCCCGGTGCCCGCTGTATAGGACTGGGCGAAGGCGCCCGCCGATTCGCCGGTGATCGACGATTTGAACGGATGGGTCGGCGTCCACCAGACCTCCGAGGAGAGGTTGTGGGCGTTCTTGCCCATGCTCTCGATCACGACGGGATAAAGCAGCGCCTTGCCGACCGACACGGCCTTGGGATTGAAGCCCTGCTGCTTGGCCTGGTTCCAGAAGGTGATGAAGTCCGGCGGGATCATCACGCCGGTGACGATCTCGGCCTTGGCCTTCTTGAACGCCGAAATGTAGTTCGAGAAGTTGTCGTTCAGGTTCTGGTAGCGGCCGGGGTCGGTCAGCGTATAGCCCTTCTTGGCGAGGACCGGCGGGAAGCCCAGCTTCTTGTCGCCCCAGGCGTTGCCGTCGCCGTCGTTGGGGAACAGGGCGCCGACGGATTTGTTGGTCGCCACCTTGGACCACATGTTGGTGAACACGGCGATCACGTCTTCCAGGCCCCAGAAGAAGTGGTAGGTCCACTTGAAGCCCTCGCCCGGCTTGCCGCCCCGGGTGAAATACCAGGGCTGCCAGGGCGCCAGCGACGAGATGCAGGGCACGTCGTTGGCCTCGCACTGGTCGCCGACCGGGTTGGTGGTCTCCGGCGTCGAGCCGACCAGGATTAGATGGACCTCGTCCTTCAGGATCAGGTCGGCGGCGACGGCAGCGGCGCGGTTCGGGTTGGACTGGCTGTCCTTCTCGATGATCTCGATAGTGTAGGTCTTGCCGCCCGATTTCACACCGCCCTTGAGCGCCTCGCGGATCTTGTCGATCACGAAGCGATCGGCCTCGCCGAACGGCGCCAGCGGCCCGGTCTTCGGGCTGACGAAGCCGATCTTGACGGTCTTCGATGCGGCCAGCGCCGCCGGGGCGCCAAGGGCCGATGCCGCCGCGGCGCCGGCACCGATCTGCAGGGCGTGACGCCGCGAAAGCGTCGTCTTGGTCGTTTCAGTCATCCCGGGTTTCCTCCTGTTTTGAAGCGTATTGCGGATGGGATCGCTCAGGCCGCCGGCCGGCGCCCTTGGAAGGCGTCCTCCAGCAGGTTTCGGACACCGTCGCGGGTCACCGCGCGCGGGTTATAGTAGGGGTTTTGCACCGCCAGGTCTGCCGCACGGTCCAGTCCGTCTTCCGGCATGCCGATATCCTTCAGCGCCAGCGGCGCGCCGATGGCGCCGATCAGGTCGTAGACGGCCTGCGGCGCGTTCCCGGCGTCAAGCGCCCGGCAGACCCGCGCCATGGCTGTTTCGGCAGCCGGCGCATTATAGGCCATGGCGTGGGGCAGGATGACGGTATGGGTCGGCGCGTGGCCGAGATCGAAGCTGCCGCCGACGACATGGCACAGTTTGTGGTGCAGGCCCATGCCGCCGCCGCCCAGCGCGATGCCGCACAGCCAGGAGCCGTAGAGGGCGTATGTCCGGCCGTCCAGATCGTCCGGCGCGGCGCACACCTTGGGCAGGCCCTTGCCGAGCGCCCTAATGCCCTCCTCGGCGATCAGGGAGGTGATCGGGTTGGCGTGTTCGCCGTAAAGCGCCTCGACGGCATGGGCGATGGCGTTCATGCCGCTCGGCCCGCTGTAGGACGGCGGCAGGGAGAGCGTGAGTTCCGGGTCGTAGATCACCGTCTTCGGCAGCATCCGCGGGTCGAGCTTCGTCGTCTTGACGCCGCCCTCGGTGAAGCCCTGGATGGTCGTCATTTCCGAGCCGGCATAGGTCGTCGGCAGGGCGAGCACCGGTTTTTCGGATTCCAGGGCAATGCCCTTGCCGAGGCCGATGGCGGTGCCACCGCCGACCGTGACGTAGCAATCGGCGTCCAGCGCAGCGGCGGTGCGCCTAGCTATGTGCACCGTCTCCATCGGCGTGTGCATGATCGCCGTGTCGTGGATCCCGGCGGCGCGGCTGCCGAGCAGCCCGGCGGCCATTTCGGCGTCGCCGCGCTGTTCGGGCGTCGAAATGACCAAAGCGCGCGATGCGCCTAGCCGTTCGACCTCTGCCGGCAGCTCCCGACGCTTGCCGGGGCCGAAAATCACCCGCGTCGGGAGGCCGGTATAGGTGAAAGGATCGATCACGCCGCGGCTCAATCAACGCGGATAGTAGGGCGGGATCTGCGCATCGACATTGACCCAGACCGATTTCGGATGGGTGTATTCGCGCATGGCCTCGAAGCCCATCTCGCGGCCGTAGCCCGACTGGCCAACGCCGCCAAAGGGCGAGCCGGGATTGACCCGCTTGTAGCTGTTGATCCAGACCATGCCGGCATGCAGCGCCCCGGCCAATTTGTGGGCGCGCTTGAGGTCGGCGGTCCACAGGCCGCTGCCCAGCCCGTATTCGGTGCCGTTGGCAATTTCCAGCGCTTCGGCATCGTCCTTGAACGTCATGACGGAGACGAACGGGCCGAAAACCTCTTCCTGGCAGACTCGGTCGGCAGGCTTCGCGCGGACGATGGTGGGCCGGACATAGCAGCCGGCGGCAAGCGCCGGATCGTTTGGGGCCGCGCCGCCGGTCACGATATCTCCTCCCTCTTCCCGGGCGACTTCGCAATAGTCCAGCACGCGCTGCTGGTGCATCTTCGACGTCAGCGGCCCCATCTCGGTGGCCGGGTCGAGCGGGTTGCCCAGCCGAATCGATTCGGTGAGGCCGATGAATTTCTCCATGAAGGCGTCGGCGATGCTCTCGTGCAGCATCAGGCGCGAGCCGGCGATGCAGGCCTGGCCCTGGTTGTGCCAGATGGCGAAGGCGCTGCCGCCGACCGCGGCCGGGATCGTCGCATCCTCGAACACGATGTTAGCGCCTTTGCCGCCCAGTTCGAGCTGCAGCTTCTTGAGGTTGCCGGCCGACGCCTTCACGACGGTCCGCCCGGTCGCGGTCGAGCCGGTGAAGGCGACCTTGGCGATGTTCGGGTGCTCGGAGATACGCGCGCCGGCGGTGTGACCGTAGCCCGGTACGACGTTCACCACGCCGTCCGGTATGCCGACTTCCTGCATCAATTCCGCAATGCGCAGCGTCGATAGCGGCGTGATCTCCGAGGGCTTTATGACAATGCAGTTCCCGGCGGCGAGCGCCGGCGCCATCTTCCAACTCGTGAACATGAGCGGGAAGTTCCAGGGCACGATCTGGCCGACCACGCCGACCGGTTCGCGGGCCAGATAGTTCAGGAACCCAGCCTCGACCGGGATGACCGAGCCTTCGAACTTGTCCGCCATGCCGCCGAAATAACGGTAGGTCACGGCGGTGCGCGGTACGTCCAGGATCTGCGTGTCGCGGAACGGATGGCCGGTGTTGAGCGCTTCCAGACGGCCCAGTTCTGCCTGCTCCTCCTCAATCCGGTCGGCTAGCTTGAGCAGCAGCCGGCCCCGGTCCATCGCCGCCATCGACGACCATGCGGGAAAGGCTTTCTGCGCTGCCTCGACGGCCCGGTCGACATCGGCTGATGTCGCTTCGGCGATCGCAGTGATGACCGACCCGTCGTGCGGGTTGATCACGTCGATCGTCCCGCCCCCGATGCCGTCGACCCACTCGCCGCCAATAAACAATTTGTTGCGCAGCGATGCCGGCTTCCAGGCAGTCGGATCGTTCGAGGCGCTCATACCGTCCATGTTCTATTCCTCCCTGCGTGGCGCGGGCTGTCCGTCGAAACGGGCTGCGAGACGCGATCCCGCGGGTCACTGCCCAGCCCGTCTTCAGGATCAAGCGACCGCTTGGAACTCCTCTACACCCTGAGGAGGCTAAAGAGGAGACGCGGCTGCGCCGTAGCTAAATGGCCATCTCGAAGGGCGAAGGGCAAAAGTCGTCCGCTAGAACTGCACCGCGATGACCGGCGCCTCGCCGCTCTGGATCATGTCCGGGATGCGCGGGCTGGCGTTTTCCCAGACCAGCAGCATCGAGCGCTTCGGGCTGTAGCCCTGGTGCCGGATATCCGCCGGCATACAGGCGACGTCGCCCGCGCGCATGACGATGCGGCTGCGCGGCTTGCCGGTCTCCTTGTCCTTCACCTCCCAGGTGATTTCGTCGGACAGCTGGACGAACCATTCGCAGCGGTCGTTGCCGTGTTCGACCGGCAGGATGAATTCCTCCGAGGTCGGGCAGAACAGGCTCTCCTTGACCACCGAGCAGACCGACGGGTTCCAGGTCACGTCCGAGCGGGACAGGTAGTCGTACAGGTTGAACGCGGCGACCTCGTCCTCGAAGCCCGGCTCGACCTCGACCAGCGGCTGGTCGGACGAAACGTCGGCGAACATGCGGTTCTGCGGATAACCGTTCCGGTCGGTCCGGATGTCGGCGTCGCCGGGCAGGCCGACCATGCGGTTGGCGGTAACGCGGATGCGGGAGACGGCGTCGGCATTGTTGCCGTTCTTGCGGCCCCAGGGCTGGCCGGCGTCGTTCTCGCCCGGCGCGGCGAACGGGTCGTAGCCCTCGTTCGTCCAGTCGTCGACCAGGTCGCGGAACAACTCCAGCAGGTCCTCGGCCTTGAATATCTCGAGATGGTCGCGACCATTCTCCTTGAACACCGGGTGATAGGTGCCGGCGAACATATCGACGATGCCATAATGGTTGGTCGTGCCGAACACCGGGTCGTAGCTCAGCGTGCCATAGAAAAAGCCCCAGGCGACGGTGCGCATCATCGCGCGCATGAAGCCGTCGGCCGCCATTGTGTGGGCGCCCTTGGGCCAGGAGATGGCGACGAAATACTCGTCGCGTTTGAAGGTGAAGGAGCCGGCCTCGTACGATTTGTAGCCGGTCTCGTTGGAAGCGGGGTTGATCTTGTAGTGGGTCTGCAGGGCTTCGGTCATCGGTCGGTCCTCTCGAATTCGGTGTGTTCCGGCTGTCGGCGCGATCAGTTGGCCGAAAGGCTTTCGGAATGGCAGATCTCGGCCCAGCGCTCGACCGTCGCCGGCCCCTGGATCGTCTGGGTCAGGATCACGCTGGGAGCACCGGCCTCGAAACGGTAGGCCGCGCCGCCGGGCAGCAGGGCCTGGTGGCCGCGGCGCAGCACGATGCGGCCCATTTTCCGGCCGTCGGGCGCCTCGTCCAAGACGACCGCGCCTTCGCTGTCGGGATCGACCAGACTGTCGGAATCGTCCGGTTTGACCAGGTGAATCTCCACTTCGCCATCCATGCACAGGGCGAATTCGTCGTGGGCGCAGGCATACCAGGGAGACTGCCCCTCGGCACGAACCGCCTCCATGACATATTCAAGGTTCTTGCCGACGGCGACCCGCTCGTAGGGCGCGCTTTTGCTCGCGACGTCGAACACGTTGGAGAACACATAGTTTTTCGGGTTGTCGTCGATGGCGTCCACGCCGCCGGGCGTGAAATCGTTCAGGCCGCCGAATACGGTCTTGTATTCTGCCACGATCTTTCCTCCATTGGGCATTTGTTCGTTAGACGAACATTTGTTCTAATTACGAACAAATACAAATTTCCGTTGCGGATGTCAACAGGAAAATTCCGGATGACGGCAAGCCGGCATTCCGTGGTTCGGCGCAAGCGCGCCCTGGCTACGACCGGTCGGTTGCACTTCCGGGAGGGTGCCGCTCCGCCTTGCCGCGCGCCGAACCACGACAGGAAAGAAAGGGAATCCGGCAGCCCGGCTGACGAGGGTAACAATTTTTTGTTTCCGGGCTTTTCCGATTTACTCAAGATGATATTGTAAGCGCCCGTAGCGTATGGCAGCGAAACGCCGGTTCCAAAGGCATCCGGCGGCGTTCATCCGCTGGATAACCGTTTTCCCAGGGAGGCAGTATGTCGTTTCTCAAACCGCGCAAAGACGATCACCCGAAAGTTCACGAAGCTTACGAGGTGATGAAAGACGGTCGAATGGACCGTCGCGAATTCGTCCGCGTCGCCGCCCTTGTGGGCGTGTCGGCCGGCGCCGCCTATGCCATGGCAGGCATCCCGTCGCCGGCATGGGCGCTGGAGAATTCCCCGTTCCCGGCCGACGATCCGAAAGCAAAGAAGGGCGGCAAGCTCCGCGTCGGAATGCAAATTCAGAAGATGGAGGACACGGCGACCTATTCTTGGGCTGAGATGTCGAACCAGACGCGCCATATCGTCGAGCATCTGTCGATGACCGGCCCCGACAACATCACCCGGCCGATGCTGGCGGAAAGCTGGACGGTGTCGGATGACTTGAAGACCTGGACCTTCAAGCTGCGCAAGGGCGTGATGTGGCACAATGGCGAGGAGTTCGTCGCCGATCACGTCGTCTGGAACATCAGGCGCTGGTTGCAGCCGGGACTCGGCTCGTCCAACGTCGGCCTGGCGGCTTTTGCCGCCATGCGCAAGGACAGCGGCAAGAAGGACAGTAAGGGCAAGGCCATTATGGTGGAGATCCCCGGCGCCGTCGAAGCCGTGGACAAACACACTGTGCGCTTCAATCTCAAGAAGCCGGTCCTATCGGTGCCGGAGGATTGCTACAACTATCCGACGGCGCTGATGCATCCGTCCTTCAAGAAGCCGTTCTCCAGCAACCCGATCGGCACCGGACCCTTCACGCTGACGGATCTTCAGGTGGGCAAGCAGGCGATCCTCAAGCGCGTGACCAAAATGTCGAACGGCAAGCCGTTCACGTATTGGGGCGGCGAGGTCTATCTCGACGAAATCCACTATTACAACTTCTCGAACGAGAACCAGCTCTCGGCGCTCGCCTCGGGTAGCGTGGACGCCATCTACGAGTTTACGATCGAGCAGATGGCGTTGGCCAAGTCGCTGCCGATCAACATCATCCCGGCGCGAACGGCGCGCACCCTGTGCTGCCGGATGCAAATTTCGAAGAAGCCGTTCGACAATCACAAGCTGCGTCAGGCCATCGTCAAATCCGTGGACAACGCCAAGGTCAAGAATTTGGTCTATCCGACGGGCGGCGATGTCGGTCAGAACCATCATGTGGCGCCGGTTCACCCGGACTATTTCGATCTGCCGGCGCTCAAGCGCGACGTGGCGGCGGCGAAGAAGCTGCTGGCCGAAGCCGGCTATCCGAACGGCATCGAAGTGACCATCGATGTCGGCAATACCGACGGTCCCTGGCACCAGACGGTGTGCGAGGCCCTGCGCGACCAGATGAAGGAAGCGGGCATCAACTTGAAGATCAACGTGATGCCGGCCTCGAAATACTGGGAGATCTGGGACACGACTCCGTTCGGCGCCACGGCCTGGACGCATCGCCCGCTCGGCACCATGGTGATGGGTCTGGGCTACCGGACGGGGGTGCCGTGGAATGAGACCCATATGGCCAGCAAGGAGTTCGACGCCGCTCTGGACGCCGCCGAGGCGACCTTCGACGTCGAGAAGCGGAAGCCGCTGCTCGGCAAGGCGGAGAAGATCCTGCAGGATGCGGCCGTGATGGTCCTGCCGATATTCCGGCCGGTCTATACGGGGTCGTCAAAGAAGGTGCACGGCTTCCCGCCGCACCCGACGGGCTACCACCAGTTCAACAAGGTCTGGATGGGCTGACTTCGGGAAATTTGAAACGCCCCGGCCGGAAACGGCCGGGGCGTTTTTTCCTGACTCCGGACCGGTAGGCCCTCCATGTTAAAGCTGATTGCCCGGCGCCTCCTCCAGATGGTTATCATCATGGCGGTGGTGTCGTTGATCCTGTTCCTCGTCTTCGACAGCGACAAGTTCAAAAAGCAGATTGCCACCGCCGAACTCGGCGGTTTCTCCGTCGCGGCGATGTCAGACCACGACTACCAGAAGTGGCTGAAAGACAAGGGCCTCGACGTTCCCGTCTACGAGCGCTACGCCCAATGGATCGGCGGCCTGCTGCAGGGCGATTTCGGCAAGTCGTTCGAGAAGGATGCGCCGGTCTCGAAAGTGATGGGCGAACGCCTGCTCAATACCGGCATCCTCGCCTTCTGGGTCTTCTTCCTGATGATCCCGCTATCGCTGATCTTCGGCATTGTCGCGGGGATGAAGGAGGGCTCCTTCCAGGACAGATCGGTGTCCTTCATCGCCGTCTTCACGACATCGATCCCCGAGATTGCGACGGCGATCCTGCTCACCGTCATCATCGCGCTCGGCCTCGGCTGGCTGCCGTCGAAATCGGCCATGACCGGCGGCTGGAACTCGCTCGAACTGGTCCTGCCGGTCCTTACCCTGGTGCTCTACGACTTCGGCTATGTCGCCCGCATGACCCGAGCCTCGATGGCCGAGGTGATGACCTCGCAATATATCCGCACCGCGGTTCTGAAGGGCATTCCCTACGCCCGGGTGATCATGCGGCACGCGCTGCGCAACGCGCTGATCGCGCCGTTCACCGTGATCGTGCTGCAGCTCAACTGGCTGCTCTCCGGCGTTGTCGTGGTCGAGGTGTTCTTTCAGTACAACGGCTTCGGCAAGATGCTGCTCGAAGCCGCCCTGTTCGGCGATATCTATGTCGTCCAGGCGGCCACGCTGGTCGCGGTCTTCGTCGCCGTGCTTTCGCAAATCATTTCGGACGTCGGGTACACCTTCCTGAACCCGCGCATCCGGTTCAGCTAGGAGGCGGCGATGACGGATACCACCATGCCGGCGCCGCGCCTGTCGCTGACGCAGCGCCTGAAACGGCCGAGAGCGCTGATCGTCCTCAGCCTGCTCATGGTCATCCCGCTGATCGCCTATGTCATGTTCGGCGAGCCGCTCGCCAGGGCGGGAATTCGCGAAATCGTTCTGATCCCGGCGATCCCGGCAACGCTGATCCTCTATGCGCTTGCGATGGCGAGCTGGCGCGAATCCTGGGTCGCCATTCTCGGCGGCACCCTGGTGTTCTTCTGGGTCTTCGTTGCGGTTTCGGTACCGTTCCTGCCGCTGCTCGATCCGAACAAGCCGATCCGGCCGTTCGCGCCGCCGGGCACGGAGGTGGGCGACATCACCTTCTGGCTCGGCACCGATCTCAAGGGCCGGGACATGCTCTCCCGCATGCTGTGGGGCTGCCAGCGCGTGCTCGTCTGGGGCGTCACGGCGACGGCGGTCGCCTATGTCGTCGGCTGCATTTTCGGCCTGATCGCCGGCTATATCAGCGGCATCTGGGACGAGATCATCTCATTCATTTCGAATGTGCTGCTGTCCTTCCCGGTGATGGTGCTGTTCATCCTGATCCTGAACTATCTCGGGCCGAGCGGCTTCAACATCGTCATCGCGGTCACCTTCGCCTCGGCGCCGGCGATCATGCGTATCGTGCGGGGCCTCGCGCTCGACAACAAGACGCGTGACTATGTCTTCGCCGCGCAGACCCGGGGCGAGCATCCGTTCCGCATCATGGTGGTTGAGCTGCTGCCCAACGTGCGCGGGCCGATCATCGTCGATGCCTGCCTGCGCCTCGGCTACACCACGGTGGCGATCACCACGCTGACGTTCCTCGGCCTCGGCCTGCAGCCGCCGGATGCGGATTGGGGCCTGATGATCAAGGAGGCGTCCAACCTAATGGTCTGGCAGTTCTCCTATATGCTGCTGATCCCGGCGCTGGCGGTGTCGAGCCTGATCCTGGGCTTCAACCTGATGGCCGACGGCCTGCGCGAAATGAGCCTGCGCGACTAAGGACTGGAGAGTGACATGAACGACGTGACTCCTGTCCTGGAGTGCAGAAACCTCAGCATTTCCTATTACGTCCGCGCCGGCGAGATTCCCGCGGTCGTGGATTTCAACCTGAAGCTGATGCCCGGCGAGGCCCACGGCATCGTCGGCGAATCCGGCTGCGGCAAGTCCACGGTCGCGCTCGCCGTGATGAACTATATGGGCAACAACGGCGGTATCACGAACGGGGAGATCCTGTTCGAAGGGCGCGACATGCGTACCATGAGCGCGGAGGAGTTGCGCCAGATCCGCGGCTCGAAAATCTCGATGGTCTATCAGGAGCCGATGGCCTCGCTCAACCCGGCCATGCGGATCGGCGAACAGCTTGCCGAGGTGCCCCTGTACCACGAGGAGGAAACCTCGAAAGAAGCGGCCTACGACCGCGCCGCGCAGATGCTCGCCAAGGTGCGCCTGCCCGACCCGCTGCGGATCATGAATTCCTATCCGCACCAGATTTCGGGCGGCCAGCAGCAGCGCGTGGTGATTGCCATGGCACTGCTCGCCAACCCGAGACTCTTGCTGCTGGACGAGCCGACGACCGCCCTGGACGTGACGGTGGAGGCCGGCATCGTCGAACTGATCAAGGACATTTCCTCCGAGTTCGGCACGTCGATGATCTACATCTCGCACAATCTGGGGCTGATCCTGGAAACCTGCGACCGCCTGACCGTGATGTATTCCGGCGAAGCCGTCGAGAACGGCAGCATCACGGACGTGTTCAACAACATGCGCCACCCCTATACGCGCGGCCTGTTCTCGTCGATCCCGCTGCCCAGCGCCGACAAGAACGCCCGGCCGCTGCTGCCGATCCGCGGCCAGCTGCCGTTGCCGCACGAACGGCCGGACGGCTGCTATTTCGGGCCGCGCTGCGATTATTTCGAAGCGGGCCGATGCGACCAGGGGCTGATCCCGATGGAGGATACCGGCGCGGGCGAGCGTCACGCCGTGCGCTGCACCCGCTACAGCGAGATCGACTGGTCCAAGCCGCTCGAACTGCCGGACGCCGGCGATCCGGTCGAAGCGGGCGACGTGGTGCTCAACGTGCAGCAGTTGCAGAAGCACTACGAGATCGAGACCGGCGGACTGTTCCTGTCTGGCGAGAAGAAGACGGTCAAGGCCAACGAGGCGCTCGATTTCCGCGCGCGCGAGGCCGAGACGGTCGCCATCGTCGGAGAATCCGGCTGCGGCAAGTCCACCTTCGCCAAGGTTCTGATGGGCCTGGAAGCGGCGACCGACGGCAAAGTGACGCTGGACAATGTCGAACTGGGGCAGCTCGCGGTCCAGAAGCGCGACGCGGATACGATTTCACGCCTCCAGATGGTCTTCCAGAACCCGTTCGACACGCTGAATCCCAGCCACACCGTGGGCAATCAGATCGGACGGGTCATCCGCAAGTTCGGCGTCGAGACCGACCGGGAAAAGGTCGAGCAGCGGGTCCACGAGCTGCTGGATATCGTCAAGCTGCCGCGCGATTTCGCCAAGCGGCGGCCGCGCCAGCTCTCCGGCGGCCAGAAGCAGCGCGTCGGCATCGCCCGCGCCTTCGCCGGCGATCCGAAGGTTGTGATTGCCGACGAGCCGGTATCGGCGCTCGATGTGTCGGTCCAGGCGGCGGTGACCGGCCTGCTGATGGACATCCAGCGCGAGAACCGCACGACGCTGTTGTTCATCAGCCATGATCTATCGGTCGTCCGCTACCTTTCCGACCGGATCGTCGTGATGTATCTCGGCCGGATCATGGAAAAGGGCACGACCGACGAAATATTCACGCCGCCCTACCATCCCTATACCGAAGCGCTACTCTCTGCCGTGCCGATCGCCGACACCTCGGTGAAGAAGCGCAAGGTCGTGTTGACCGGCGAGTTGCCGTCGCCGGCCAATCCGCCGTCCGGCTGCGTCTTCTGTACCCGTTGCCCCTATGCCATGCCGGGCGTGTGCGATGTCACCGCGCCGCCGGTGCGCGAGTTCGCCCCGCGCCACAACATCGCCTGCCATCTCGAGCCCGAGCAGCTTACGGCGATGGAACCGGTGATCACGATCGAGGAAGAAAAGGCAGCCTGAGCGGACGCCCGGCCAAAATACCGGCCGGCCGGGCGCTACCGGACCGTCTCACGCCGATTGCTTCCGCAGCGCGCCGCGCTATCATTCCGGTATGAGCGACCCGCTATGAGCGACGACGACACCGAAGCGGACTGGGCGTTCGCCGAAGCCGACCGGGCCAACCCCGACGACGTCGACTACGACCTAGACCGGGTGCTCCAGTCCATGGTGGCCTTACGCGCGGAAATCCCGGAGGACTCTTTCACAGCCGGTATTCTGGGCACCGAGCGGGCCGGCAACGGCATCGTCATCGACGAATCCGGCCTCATCCTCACGATCGGCTACCTGACCACCGAAGCCGAAACGATCTGGCTCAACACCCATAGCGGCGCTGCGGTGCCGGGCCATGCGGTGACCTACGATTTCGAGAGCGGATTCGGCCTCGTCCAGGCGCTCGGTCGGCTGGATTGCCCGGCCCTCGAATTCGGCAATTCCAGGAACCTGGGCGCCGGCTCGAAAGTCGTGGTCGCCGGGCATGGCGGATACGAGCATGCCCTGGCAGCGCGAGTCGTCGGCAAACGCGAATTCGCCGGCTATTGGGAATATGTCCTGGACGAGGCGATCTTCACCGCGCCGGCCCATCCCAACTGGGGCGGTGCCGCTCTGATCGGGCCGGACGGCAAGCTCTACGGCGTCGGATCCCTGTTCGTGCAGAACGCGCGCGGCGGCGAGCAACGGTCCGACGGCAACATGATCGTGCCGATTGAACTGCTACCGCCGGTGCTGAGCGATCTCCAGACTTACGGCGTCTCCAAGCGCAGCGCCCGCCCGTGGCTCGGCCTCTACGCCGCCGAGGTGTCCGAACAACTCGTCATCATCGGCCTGGTCGAGGACGGCCCGGCCCACAAGGCGGGGCTGCTGCCGGGCGATATCGTGCTCCAGGTCATGGGATCGCCGGTCGGCGATCTGCCCGATTTTTTTCGCACGGTCTGGGAAACCGGCGCAGCGGGAACCAGGGTGCCGCTGACCGTCGTGCGCGAGGGCGAGGTTTCGCAATTCTCGGTCAAGAGTATCGACCGCAGCAGCATGCTCAAGCCGCCGAAACTGCACTGAAAACCGGCGCTGTCTCCATGCCACCGAGAATATTCGCGGCTACGATCCTCCTCTTGTCGATCCTCCCGGCCGCTCCCGGCGCCCACGCCTTCGATCCCCGCTGTCCCGTGGCGACCGAGGAAGTGGCCAGGGAGCTGGCGGAACGGGCGGCGGCGTTCCTGAAGTCGAATGGCGCCGCGGAGGCCCTGCCCGCCTTCACTGCACGGACCCACGGCTTCGGCGCTGGCGATCTCTACGTTTTCGTCTTCGACCTTTCCGGTACGATGCTGGCCAGCGGCGGCTGGCCGGAACATGTGGGAGCCACCGTTGTCGGGCCTGGCGGTGGCGGCCCCTATGCGCGCATCCGCAGCCTCGCCCTCTCCGGACCGGGGCGCGGCTGGGTCCACTACAACTGGTACAGCCCCTGCACCCGATCCATGCAGCCCAAGATGACCTATGTCATCCGCGTCGGCGGCTACATCGTCGGCGTCGGGACTTATTCGATCCCGGGCGTGTGACGGCAGGCGAATCCGAAAGCCGCAGAACGGTCGGTGCTCTCTTCGGTTATCGAAGCACGTCGATTGCCCCGGCCTCGACTGCGCCGCGCAAGGCGGCAAGCGCCCGGTTCGTTTCCCTCGCCAGACGCCAGATGCCGGCAAAATCGTGTGGACGGCGCAGCAGGCCGGCGAGAACCGGCAGCGCCCGGGTCCGGCCGTCAGGCATCAGGCCGGCAAGCGCCGCCCTGGGCACTGACCGGCCCGCGGGATCGCCGATGGCGCGGATCGCCGCGAAAGGGATCCCGGCGTCCCGGGCGACGGCGGCAACGGCGTGGCTCTCCATGTCGACTGCCAGGGCGCCGTAGCGGCGGAACAGCCTACGCTTGTCCAATGCCGTCATGACCAGATCGTCGCTGCCGACGACCGCGCCGCTGTCGTAACCGCCGTCGAGCCGCATCAGGGCCTTGACCCACGGTTGGTGTGCCGGCAGCGCCTCACCGTCCGGTCCGATAACCGATGCGGCAATCACGATCACGCCGGCGCCGAGCGACGGATCGAGGCCGCCGGCGACGCCGAAACTGACAAGGCCGGAGGCGCCATGCGCCGCCATGGCGCGCGCCGCGGCAGCCGCTTCTTCGGGCCGGCCGGCTGCTGCATGAACCATCAGCATTTCCGCGGCGCCGGACCGGCGCAAACAGCCGGTCTCCTTCGCGAGGCCGGTGACGATGCCGAGGCTGCGCGCCGTGGCGGGGTGTTCGGTCGCGGCGGTCATGGCCGGCAGAGCGACCGGGCGCCGGTCAGTGATCGGCGCTGGCTTGGGCAGCTTCGAAAACGGCCTTCTGCTCGGCCGTCGCTTCCTTCTGATACTTCGCCTTCCATTCGGCAAAGGGCATGCCGTAGACGATCTCGCGGGCCGCCATCTTGTCGAGGTCGAGCCCCTTCTCGTCGGCGGCGTCCTTGTACCAGTTGCTCAGGCAGTTGCGGCAGAAGCCGGCCAGGTTCATCAGGTCGATATTCTGCACGTCTGTCCGGTCGCGCAGATGGCCGACCAAGCGGCGGAAGGCGGCGGCTTCCAGTTCGGTGCGGGCGGTGTCGTCCATAGTTCGGGGCTCCGGCTGGGCTCGGTTATAGAGCTGATATCGCGCCCTGCGGTGGAGAATTCCAGAGGGCAAATTCGTCCCCGCCCTGTGCCGGCCCTAACGGAACGCGAACACAGGGCTGCTCCAGGCCTGGAAGCCGTCCTCGGTGTAGACGCTGATCCACAGCGGGTTGTCGCCGCCGTCGGACAGCGGGATCGTCACCGTCTCCTCCATCTCGCGGACGCTCAAAGCCTCCGGCAGCCGGAAGGCTTTGACCCGCCGGGCGAGGCCGCCGGCCTCCAGTACGCTATCCTCCAGCCCGATCTCGCTCAGCGCCGCCGCCAGGGTGCCGCGGTTGGTTTCGATTTCCACCGCACCGGCGTCGCCGTCCAGCCAGACGTCGAAGCCGCCGTAGTTGCCGGTGGTGATGGCCTCGAAGACGACCTTGCCGTCGCCCTCGGTTTCCAGCCGGCGCTCATGGTTCCAGACATTGATCTTCGCCAGCCGGCCGATCTTCGCGTGGCTGAACCGAGCCTCGCCGCTCCACGCGCTGTCCCGGCCGCGGCCGCGATATTCGGCGCCGCTCCACAGCACGCGCAGGCGGTTGCCGAGGTCGCTGGCGCCATAGGGGCGCAGGGTCCGGACGACCGTCGTCCCGTTGCGCACCTCGATCCGCTCGATCGGCGTCTGGGCCACGACATGGAGCTTCAGCGCCGCCTCCCGGTCCGCGGTCTGCACGATATCGCCCATCATCACGGAATCGACGCGGCGGGTCGCGGCGTCGGGGTAGACTTTGGGGTCCCGGTCAAAATGCGTGCCGCCGTCGGCGAAGGCCACCTGCACGTCCATGTGCATCCGGGTCCCGGTCGTGCCGTAGGCATGGCGCCGGCGAACCGCGTCCATGATGCCGTCGCGGGTCAGTTCCTCGGCCAGAAAGCAGGTCAGCCCGCCATAGGCCCCGAACATCGAGGCGCCCGGATAGCTTGCGCCCGGCCGACCCTTGTGGCCGTCGCTGTTGCACACCACGCCGCAACGGTGGCCGAGCGCGAAACCGTCGGTCAGCAGCCATTCGAAGGTGCCCCAGGCGGAATGGATTTCCATCGCCATTTCGACGCGCGGATCGTGGGCGAAGGCCGTATTGGCATAGCGGCCGCCGACATGGGCGTAGACGAAGCAGTCCTCGTCCTCGAGCGCCTCGAACAGCAGGCGGGCGTTCGGCGCGTCGGTATCGAGATCCGAGCGGTCGACCAGCAGCGCGTGGGAAGACCGGCGGATCTGCCGGCCTTCCTGCCGGAAATAGACGTTGCGGTCACCGCCGACCGCCGTGTTGCCCGACCATTCGTAGCCCGGAAAGGTCACGAACACGCCGGACTCGTCATGGCGTGCGGTCAGGCTGTTGATATGGGCCCAGAAGGCGTTGTTGACCTGGAAATCATTGGCCTGGTGGCTGGTGACGTCGAGCACCGCCTTGTTGCGCGCAAAGTCGAAATACTGTTCGGCGGTGGTGACGCCGATGCTCTCGCCGCTCTGGCCGTGCAGGTCGCCCCAATAGCCGCCGTAGGCGCCCTCGCGGACCATCATAGGATGGCTCTCGGCGACCACGGCGCCGGTGGCGTCGCGCACCGAAATGCGCAGCAGGCCGGGCCGGTCGACCGTCAGCCCGTCGAACACGACCGAGCGGCTGCCCTTTTCGTAGCGGTAGCGCTCCGGCAGGCCGTTGACCGGCAGGGTGGTCTCGAAAGCGAAATCGCCCTCGGCGAGCGGCGTCGGGTTGCCCCAGGCGTCCTCGGCCTTGAGGCCGAAACGGAAGGGCTCGCCCGGCCGGCGCAGGGAGGAAAGCACGGCGCGCCAGACCGCCGGCGGCCCGGGCACGATGGCCACGCTCGGCGTGTCGACGATCGGCGTGAAATGGCCCGCGGCGCAGACGTCCGCCAGCACCTTGAACTCGAAGCCGCCCTCCGCGAAGGTCTGCATCTTCATGCCCGGCGACCCGCCCGACGTATCGCCGAAGACGATCGTGATCGTGTCGCCCTCGCTCAGATAGCCGCCGCGAACCCGGACGGTCAGCGTACGCAAGCGCGGCCGGGTGCCAGTGCCGAAGCCGGCGTATTCGAGCACGATGCGCGCGTTGCCGCTGGTCCGCGCCGAGACATAGCCGGGCGCGGCCGGATCGTCGACCTGCAGGCGGCCGAAATCGGTCATCGCCCGGAACGCGACGCGGATCGCGCCGCTATCGTCCAGGCCGTAGCGTCCGACCGTGTAGGTCAGCGTCAAGGTCTGCGCCGAGCGCACCGCCACCGGGTCCGAAGGCTCCAGCTTTGCATGGCCGAGCAGCACCGGGTCGGCGCCGGGCTGGACCGCCGGCCAGGCTTCGCCCATCAGATGTTCCGGCACCGGCCCGTCGAGCGTGTTGGTGAGCATGGTTCCGGTTCTCCCGTATCCGCCAGGCCGCCAGACAGACTGCGCCGGCAACCGGTTTTCCATTTTCGCCCGCGCCTTGCGCCGCGCCAAAGCGACTCGACAGAAAGCGCAAAAACTATATAGTTTTTATCGGTTTGTGCAGATCAAGATTCAGGGGAGGCGTATCATGCCGCATCGTTCAAAGTCGCGTTCAGCAATTCTTGCGTTCAGCGCCTTTATGGCGCCGGCTGTCGCGATTGGGGGAATGGCCGCGCCGGCGGTCGCTGCCGACTATCCGAGCAAGCCGGTCACCCTCGTCATACCCTACAGGGCTGGCGGCAGCATGGAGACCATGGGCCGGGTATTCACCAAGGCGCTGGGCAAGGAGCTGGGCACCCGCGTGGTCCTCAAGACCCGGCCCGGCGCTGGCGGCGCCGTCGGCGCCCTGGAAGTCTCGAAGCAAAAGCCCGATGGCTACACCCTGCTGTTCGCCGCCTCCGTATCCCTGCTTTGGCACCCCATGACGCGGGATATCGGTTTCGGCCTCGACAGTTTCACCTATATCGCCAAGGTCACCGATTCGCAGATGGCGCTTATCGCCCGGCAGGATGCGCCGTTCAATACGCTGAAGGAACTGATCGCCCATGCGAAAAAGAAGCGGCTCAACTACGCCGACCAGGGCCCGATGCCACGCGCCTTCGTCAATTTCATCGGTTCGAAGGAAGGCGTGAGCTGGACCAGCATCCCGACCAAGGGCGGCGGCGAGATGGTGCCTTTCCTGCTTGGTGGAAAGGTGGATTTCGCCTGGAGCGGCGGTATCCACAATCGCTTCCCGAAGAAGATGAAGGTGCTGCTGTCATTCAACAGCGGGCGGCTCATCGCATCGCCCGACATTCCCTCGATGCAGGAACTCTATGGCGTATCAATGCCGAGTCCGGTCGTCATCGTCGGTCCGAAGGGCATGGATCCGGCCCTGGTGGCGAAAATCGAAGCGGCAATAAAGACAGCCGCCGCCGACAAGGCTTTCGAGGATCTGGTAACAAAGAAGCTTAAATTTCCTGCTGCCTTCGTTGGCCACAAGGCGCTGACCGCGCAAATCCAGCAGGTCATCGCTGGCATGAAACGGGTTGTCGCCGCCACCAAAAAGTGACGGACCGGACAAGCGAACCCCATTCCGGCGCCGACCCGGCGCCGGAGTCGCCCGCTCCGACGGCAGACACGTCTGCCGGCCCCGGCCCGCGGCAGGAACTTGCGGCCGGGGCGGTGCTGGCCGGACTGTCGCTGTTTGCGCTGTTCTGGCTGATCCCGAATCACACCGGAGAAGCCACCAGCGATCATGAAGTCGCGCCGGGTTTCTTCCCGCAGGTTGCAGCCGGCGCCCTGCTGGTTCTGTCGCTACTGCTGGTCGGCCACAGGCTGATCCGCTTTCGGAAGCTGCGGAGCATCCGACCGGCAACCGGCGGCTTTGCGGTCCTGACCGAAATCGCGATCCTGGCTGCCGGCACCCTGGTCGTCGCGTGGGCGCTGGGCGCGGCGGGCTATCTGGTCGTCGCGCCGGCAATGATGGCGGCCGGCCTGTTAGCCGGTGGCGAACGGCGCTGGTGGGCGATCGGGCTCGTCATCGCCGGCATGACTGCCGCGACATGGTTCGGCGCCGACCTGCTGTTCGGCGTCCAGCTCCCGTAATCGGGCGGCGGCGGGAGCAGCGCCATGATCGAGCAGCTGATCGCCGGCTTCGGCAACGCGCTGACGGTGACCAACCTGCTGTTCATCGCCGCCGGCATCACGCTCGGCATCGTCATCGGCGTGATTCCCGGGCTGGGCAGCGTTACTGCCCTGGCGGTCCTGATCCCGATCACATTCTACATGTCGCCGCTCGCCGCCATCGCCTTCCTGGTCGGCGTCAACAAGGGGGGCACGTCCGGCGGCGCCATACCGGCAATTCTGCTCAATTCGCCCGGTACGCCGGAAGCGGCGGCGACGGCGCTCGACGGCCATCCCATGGCCAAGCGTGGCGAGGCCCAGCGCGCCCTCAAATTTGCGCTGTTTTCCTCGGTCACCGGCGACACGATCTCCGATGTCCTGCTGATCGTGCTGGTCGTCCCCTTTGCCGCGATCGCGCTGCAGTTCGGCCCGCTGGAATACACCGCGGTCCTGCTGTTCGCATTCGCCCTGCTCTCCGGGATTTCCGGCGATTCGCCGATCAAGGGTCTGATCGCCATCGCCGTCGGGGTGTTCCTTTCGACCGTCGGCCTCGATCCGGTCGACGGCTCCCAGCGCATGGTGTTCAACGAGGTCGAGCTCTTTGACGGCTTCCCCCTGTTCTCGCTCGCCGTCGGTTCGCTCGCCATGGCCTCGGTGCTGGGCCAGCTCTTCGAGCTCTGGCGCGCAAAGGGCGAGAAGCGGCTCAGCGTCGAGGAATATTCCCGGATCGAGACCCGCCTACCGGCGCGGGAGTTCTTCGGCCACTGGAAGACCATCGGGCGCTCGGCCCTGATCGGCTCCGGCGTCGGCATGCTGCCGGGGCTCGGCGTCACGCTCGCCGCTTTCCTGAGCTACGGCGCGGCGCGGCGGGCCTCGAAGGAGCCGCAGAGCTTCGGCAGGGGCAACCCGCAGGGCATCATCGCGACCGAGGCGGCGAACAGCGCCGTCGTCGGCGCCAACCTCGTGCCGGCCATCGCGCTGGGGATTCCCGGCAACATCGCAGCGGCGCTGCTGATCGGCGCCTTCATCATCCACGGCATCGTGCCCGGCCCCTTCATGCTGACCAATCATGGCGAGCTGATCTACGCCCTGTTCGCCTCGATGCTGATGGCCAACGGCGTTCACCTGGTGATCGGGCGGATCGGCATTCCGCTCTGGGCCCGGATTGCGCAGACGCCGCGCGCGATCATCCTGCCGCCGGTGCTCGTCATGTGCATCGTCGGTGTCTACCTGCCCAACCAGTCGATCTTCGGCGTCGGCGTGATGCTGGCCTTCGCCTGCCTCGGCCTGGCATTCCAGCGTCTCGGCTTCCCGATCGTCTGCATGGTGATCGGCTTCCTGCTCGGCGGCATGCTGGAAAATTCGCTGCGCCAGTCCCTGCGCCTGCACCAGTCGGACCTGACGGCGTTTCTCGGCAGCCCGATCGCGCTGGTCTTCCTGGCGCTCACCCTGTTCGTCCTGCTCCGGGCCTTGCGCCGTGCCTGACGGGCCGCCGCTGACCGACCCGGTCGAACGGGCACTCGCCGCCTATATGAACGGGACGGCAGAGCCACCGGCCCGCACCAAGCGCAGCGCCGTCCGACTGGCGGTCGCCCAGGCGATGCGCGACGGCGTGCTCAGGGACGGCGACCTGCTGCCGCCGGAGAAGCGGCTTGCGGAAATCTTCGGCGTCAGCGTTGGCACCGTGCAGGCCGCATTGCAGCAACTGCAGCAACGCGGCGAGATCGTGCGGCGCAGCGGTTATGGCAGCCGGGTTGCGCTCGGCGACGGCTTCTCGAGCGCGATCTGGCATTTCCGCATAATCGACTGCTCGAGCGGCCGGCGCCTGGCGGTCGAGGCCGAGCGTATCTGGATCGACGAAATCGGACCCGGCCGGACGGACAGCGACGCTGCTGCCGATCCGCTGGGGTCCGTCTGGCGCGAATTTCTCGGCAAAGACGACAGCTATATCCGAGTTCGCCGCGCCCTGACGATGTCCAACGGCGCAGCAGTCGCCGGGCGCATGGTTCTGTGCACCCGGACCGCGCCGGGGCTGCTGAAGATCGCGCCCGAGGAACTGTACGCGGTCAACATCCGCAGCTTCCTCCAGGACGAGTTCGGCGTCGCGACGGCCCGGGCAAGCACGGAAATCCACTGCGCCGATCTCGATGCAGTATGCGACCTGATTCCGGGACGCGCGCCTGCCGCGCCGGTTCTGGAGTTGCGCGCACGGGCCGTCGCGCACGACGACAGGCCGGTCTATTTCCAGACGATCCACATCCCGTCGGAGACCTGCGCCTTCGCGTTCTGATCCGTCCGGCCGTTTCGGGCCGCGCGGACGCGGTTCAGGGCTCGAGGGTCAGGGCCACCCGGAACCCGGTCTTGCTGTTGCGGGCCTTGTATTTGCCGGACATGCGTCTCGCGCTCCGGATATCCCAGGGTATGTCGCTCCACGCGCCGCCGCGCAGCACGCGCTTCCGGCAATCGGCGCCCTTCGTCCAGGCGCTGCCGTCCGCCGGGGCGCCGCGATAGCTGGCGTGCCAGCAATCCTGCACCCATTCGCGGACGTTGCCGTGCATGTCGTGCAGCCCGAAGGCGTTGGCCGGAAATGTGCCGACATTAGCAGTTTTCCGGCCGTCCCAGCGGCTCCCACACCCCTTGCAGTTCGCCCGGTTCCGGCCCGCGGCGGCGCCCCAGGGGAAGGCGGAACGCGTGCCGGCGCGCGCGGCATATTCCCATTCCGCTTCGGAGAGCATCCGGTAGGGCTGCCCCAGGAACTGTCGCAGCCAGCGGACGTAGGACCGCGCGTCGCGCCAGCTCACATAGATCGCCGGGCGCCGGTCGCGGCCCCAGTTGCGGTCCCCGGCCCGGTGGCCGCCGCACCCGCCCGCGTTCACGCAGGCGTCCCATTCCGCAAAGGTGATTTCAAATTTACTCACCGCGAAGCGCCGCAGAATGGTCACGCGATGGCGCGGTCCCTCGGACTCGCCGCCCATCGTAAAGCGGCCTGCCGGGACAACGACCATCTGCGGGCAGAAGCCGCAATCCTGGAACTCTTTGCCCGCCGGCCACAGCAAGTCGAGACGCTTCTGCGCGGCCGTTTGCCGGGCTTGCTTGCCGGCCACGGGTTTCGGTTTCGCCGCTGCCCGCTCGGAAGCCGGTTTCCGTTTCGCCGGTTTCGGCGCCGCCGCCGTCTTCCCGGTGGGCCGCCAGGAGCGGGCCAGCTTGCGGGCCCTGGCGCGTTCCTGCGCCGTCATCTCGATCGCCAACGCATCGCGTTCCGCCGCCGCCAGGGCGTTTCCGCGCCCGGCGGCGAGGTCGAACCACTTGTGCGCCTCGACGTAGTTCTGCGCGACTCCGAGGCCCCAGGCATAGGCCCGGCCCAGCCCCAGCATTGCGCGGCCGTCATTCGCCCTTGCCGCGGCCTTCCATTGCGTCACCGCCTGGGCATGCCGTCCGGCCTCCCATGCGCGCTGACCCGCCTTGTAGTCCGCCCGCGCCGCGCCGGCGCCGAGCAGCATCAGCCCGGCACAGATTGCAGCCAGCAGAAACTTCCGGTCGACCATCTCTCTGCCCTTCAGTCCGCCCGCCATCGTCCGATTACATCCGTCCCGGTTTCTTTACCCCTCGTCTACCCGGCCGCCTCGGCAGTCTCGGGCGGCGGCGGGATCGTCCACAGGGCGACCAGCCCCAGGACCGCCGCCCCGGCCGCAACGGCGAGCGCCAGGGTGTAGGTCCCCGTCCAGTCGAACAGGGCGCCAGCGACCAGCGGCGCGGTCAGGCCGGCCACACCCCAGGCGCTGAACAGCCGGCCGTAGACCCGGCCCAGGTTGGACGGGCCGTAATATTGCACCGTCGCCGCCGGATAGCCGCTCGCCATGCTGCCATAGGCGAAACCGATCAGCGTGAGGACGATATAGACCAGCGGCGCCGAGCCGAAGATCGCGAGCGCGCCGAGCACGGCCGCCGCCAGCACCTTCGCAATCAGCAGGACGGTGCGCGGCCGCAGGTAATCCGTGGCGAAGCCGGAGGCCAGCCGGCCGGCGCCGTTCGCCGCCGTGATCAGGCCGGTGCCGAAAGCGGCGGCCGGTGCGACCAGATCGTAGGCGTTGACGATGGCGGCGGCGTGGCCGAGCGCCATCAGGCCGGCCGTGCAGCCGCAGAAAAAGCAGAGCCACAGGCGCCAGAACGGGCCGGAGACCGCCGCGCCGCCCTTCTGGTCGTCGGGACGCGGAATCTGCGCCGGGGCGATCAGAATCGCGCTGACGATTCCCATGGCCGCAAAAATCGCCGCAAGGATCAGGAAGGTGTCCCACATGCCCCAGCGTTCGGGGCCGATGCGGAACAGCGGCGCGAACACGACGGCGCCCAGCGCGTAGGAGGAAACCGCGATGCCGGTCGCCAGGCCGCGCCGGCTCTCCAGCGCACCGACCGCCGATTGCAGGGCCGCGCTGTAGGCGATGCCGCTGGCGAAGCCGAACAGGACGCCATACCCCAGGATGACGCCCCAAAGGCTTTCGGTCATGCCCGAGAGCAGGAGCCCCCCGGCCGCCAGCGCCGTCGTGGCGAGGGCTGGTTTGAGCGCCGTGCCCGGCCGGACCAGCACCGGAGCGAGGAACATGGTGGCGGCGAAGGCGACAGTCGCGACCGCGAAGATGCTGCTGACCGCCGCGCGCCCGACATCGAGCGCCTCCTGGGCCGGCGCGATGAACAGGCTCCAGGCATAGAGCGAGCCGGTCATCAGGTTGAGCAACACCGCGCCGGCAAGGATGCGCAGGACCGTCATCGGCGGTAACCGCCCGGACAGTTGCCCGTCCTTCGGATGGCCTGCATTGCGTCACCCCCTCTGGACCGGTTCGCCGCCGTGTGTACACTCGCGGCAACCTCCGGGATACCCAAAAATGGAGGCGGTTCATGGCCGCTGTGGGGAAAGTCCGTGCCCGCATTGGAAGCTTGCCCGGTTCCGGGTGGCGGGTCGGCAGCGCCGGACGGCGGCGGAACAAGTTCATCGCCTGCGCGGCCGCCCTCGACGAGCGCGCAAGGTCTGCATCCCGATTCGGTCCCGTGGGTCCGTAGGCCGGTCATCCGGGTTCTTCTCAGGCGTCGCTTCGGACGATCATGAACGATTCCCCCGATCAGCGGAGCGCCGGCGCCAGATTCAGGAGCATCGTCGGATTTGCTTGCGGGACCGGCCTTGTCATTTTCCTCGTCACCATCGCGGTTGCCCGGTTCGACATCGCGGCGCGACTATACTGGCAGGCGTTCGATTACCTGGCACGACAGGCGCCATCGCATTCCGGACTTCCCTCTGCGAAGGGTCTCGCATCCCTTCTTCCGATGCCGGAGGGGTTTGCGCTTCCTGAGCTTCCCATCGCGGTCTGGGTCCCGATCGCGATCCTGGCGGGTCTCTGGAATCTTCTTGCGCTCGTCGTCTTCCGGTTCTGGATGTTGCGCGTGCCGCTGCACCCGGTCCGGGGGCCGATCCGCCCACCCTTCGCCCTCACGCCCCTCGGCCGGCATTTCCGCCCGCCCGGCCGGCTGGCCTTCGCGATGGCCTTCATCCTGTTCTGGCCGTTGCTTGGAGCACGGGCGTTTCACGACCGTTCCGATCTTTTCCTGTCGGCGAACCCGCCGAAACCGGTCCTACCGCAATGGGCGCTATGGCCCGGTTCCGGCCGGGCGATGGAAGGCTGGCTCGAAGCGGCAACCGTCCATGCCGCGGTAGGCGCGCTGGGCCTGGTATCGATCGTCCTTGTCGGCGCCCTGGCACGGCGCCGCGGTCCCTTCCACCGTTATCACTGGCGCACGCAGCCGGTCGCCAAGCTGTTTGTGCCGGTTTTGCTGGCCCATCTGGCGGCGTCGGTGCTGGCGGCAGCGCTGTATCCGAATCCGCTGCACGCGCTCGTCGTTCTGTCGTCGCTGCTTGCGCTCACGGCGGCCGCTCTCCTGGGGCAGATCGCCACCCTGTCGGCCGAGGCGCGCGGGAACAGGCGCCTGGAACGAATCGACGAACTGGCGCGGGAGGGCCGCGGCGAACCGTCCGAACTGGCGTTTCGCGAGGCGACGGTCCGGTTCCTTTCCGCCGGCGAGGCAAGCGGCAAGCGAAGCGGGAAACGGCTTCGCCGGCGCTCGCCGCACGCCCCGGGCAAAGGCAAGGGAGAGCGCCGGCCGGCCGGCCGGATCAGGCAACCCAAGAGACGGCTCCGCTACATCGCCGTATCGTTGGCCATCGCGTTGGCGGTGCCCGCGGTGCCGGTCCTCTACATCTGGTTTCGACTGCCCGACGCCGACCAGACCCGGCAAATTGCCCGATCGGTTCACTATCATGTCGAGAAGACGACGATCGCGGCACAGGGCAATGGAGGATCCCTCGTCCGTCTGCGGCTGATCGGCAACCGCTACGACTACAGCCTGAACTACAGCCGCGAGAATATTTCGGAAGATTTCTTCAATGCGGTGATCGCCAGCGAGGACAACAAGTTCGACAGGTCGACAGCCTATCGATTGCCCTACATCGTCTTCAAATTCGGCGAAGCGACGCTCTGCTACCTGGCAAAATCGACAGGCCTGCGAACACGGGACTGCGCCGGCAACAGCACGGTGCCGCAACAATTGGCCCGCAACCTTCTGTCCAGCGAATACCGGAGCATCTGGCGAAAGATCGTCGAGTTCGTCTGGGCGCTCAAGATGGAATATCATCTGGAGAACGATGAGATACTCGAATTCTATGCCAACCGCGTTTACCTGGGGAACCAGAACTACGGCGTGGAAATGGCCTCCCGTCATTACTTCGGGAAACATGCAAAAGACCTGTCGCTCGGGGAAGCCGTTGTTCTCGCGGCGGCGATCAAGAAACCGTCCAGATGGAACTATTTCGACGACCGCTCGGGCGCCCTACAGCGTGCGAGGCTGATTCTGGAGCTCATGAAGCAGCGGGGCTACGCGCCGGCCGGCGCCGTCTTCGGCGCCGGGTTCCGCCCGCGCCGCGGCGGGGTCCGTCCCAACAAGCCCTATCTCGGGCATCTGTGGATGTGGATCGAGCCCGGCGCGAGGACAGCCCTCCGCGACCGGCCCGACGGAAAGTACAAGGTCGTAACCGCGCTGGACGCCGAGGCGCATATCTACGCCAGGGCCGAACTCGAAAAGGAAATCCGGCGCTGGCAGGACAAGGGAATTCCGGTCGGCGAAGGCGCGGTCGTCGTCATGCGTCCCGACGGCAGGGTTCTCGCCATGGTGGGCGGCGCCGGCGACGATCCGAAATCGCGCGGCACCAACCGGGCGAAGCGGACGGAAAATCTCTTTCCGCGCCCGCCGGCCTCGGCGTTCAAGCCGTTCCTATACCTGGCGGCGCTCGAGCGCGGGCTGAAGCCGGACCAACTCATCGACGCCGGTCCGGTCAGCATTCCGATCGCCGGCGGGAAGCGCTACGAACCGGCCAACCATGACGGCGCGGTGTACCGGCGCAAGGTTCCGATGCGGGACGGCCTCGTGAAGTCGATAAACACCGCGGCGGTGCATTTGCTGCACAAGCAGGTCGGATACAAACGCCTGTTCAATGTGCTGCGGCGGCTCGGCCTCGAAACGCGGCATCTCAAGGCGAAATGGGGCATCGCCTTGGGCCAGAGCGGCGTGCCGCTGATTGAGATGTTGGGCGCCTACGGCGTGCTCGCCAACGGCGGACGGCGGGCGGCGCCCTACGCCATGCTCGCGATCATGCGGGAATCGGGCGACATCGTGTGGCAACGGGAGAGCCGGACGCCTCCCCGGATATTCGACCCGCGCCATGTCAGCGACCTGAACGCCATGCTCCTCGACGTGGTCCGGCACGGCACCGGACGGCCGGCCGCCCGGGACGTGTCGCAGGCGGTCCGGAAGAGGCGCGAGCGCGGCCGGGGCGACACTGCGAATTGCGGTCCGCCGTCGAGGATCTACGTCGCGGGCAAGACCGGCACGGGCGACGAATTCACCGACGCGTGGTTCATGGGCTATACCGCTGATCTGGTCATCGGCGTCTGGTTCGGCAACGACAGGCCCAGGACGATGTCCGAACTCTACGGCGCGGCGGGACCGGCGCGCACGTTCAACGGCATTCTTTCCCGTTTGGCCAGATTTACCGCGGTGACCGACCCGACCTGCCCGCTGCCCTGACCGCACTATATGGCTGCAGCCGGCCAGCGGGAACGGTGCGGCAATGTCTGCACGCCGTGCAGGCTGCCCTTCGCAAGGCGTGCATCGCGTCACCCCCTCTGGACCGGGTTGCCGCCGTGTGTACACTCACGCCAGTGTCCGGGAAACCCGAACGAGGAGCCGCCCGATGGCCGCAATCGAGAATGTCCGCATCCCCTATGGCGCCTATTGGAGCACGCCGTTTTCCAAATGGCAGAACAGCTTCGCCGACCTGCATTCGATCAGGTTCGCCGCCCATGTCGCCAAGGAGGCGCTGGCCGAGCGGGAGATCGACCCGCAGAGTTTCGACCATGCGGTGATGGGCATCACGACGCCCCAGGAATCGAGTTTTTTCGGCTTGCCCTGGCTGATGAAGATGATCGGCAACGACGCCGTGCCCGGCACCCAGGTCTCCCAGGCCTGCGCAACCGGCGCGCGCGTGCTCCAGACCGCCTCCTTCGAGATCGAGCGCGGCATGGGCAGCGCCTCGCTCTGCGTTGCGGCGGACCGAACGTCGAACGGCCCGGTGCTGAGCTATCCGAGCCCATCCAATCCCGGCGGCGCGCCGGATATCGAGCGTTGGCCGATCGACGGGTTCGAGGGCGATCCGCTGGGTGGTCCGCCGATGGTCGGCACGGCGGAGAACTGCGCCCGCGACTGGCAGGTCTCCACCGAGGAGCAGCACGATGTGGTGGTCCGGCGCTGGGAACAGTATGAGATGGCGCTGGAAGACGATCACGCCTTCCAGAAGGGCTATATGAAACTGCCCTTCGAAGTGCCGGACAAGCGCTTCCGCAAGACGGTCGTCGCCATCAAAAGCGACGAGGGCGTGCGGCCCTCGACGCGCGAAGGCCTGGCGCGGCTCAAGCCGGTGCAGCCGGACGGCACGGTCACCTTCGGCGGCCAGACCCATCCGGCCGACGGCAACGCCGCCGTCGTCCTGGCGACGCCGGACAAGGCGCGCGCGCTGTCGAGGGACCCGTCGATCGACATCGCGGTGCTCGGCTTCGGCATGGCGCGGACGAAGCCGCATTACATGCCGGTAGCGCCGGTGCCGGCGGCGCAGAAGGCGCTCGACATGGCCGGCCTGACGATCGGCGACATCGATGCGGTGAAGACCCACAACCCGTTTGCCGTCAACGACGTCGTGTTCGCCCGGGAGACCGGCTTCGACGTCGACGCAATGAACAACTACGGCTGCTCGCTGATCTTCGGCCATCCGAACGGGCCGACCGGCCTGCGCCTGGTGATCGAGCTGGTCGAGGAACTGGTGCAGCGCGGCGGCGGGCGTGGCCTGTTTACGGGCTGCGCGGCCGGCGACAGCGCGATGGCGGTCGTCGTGGAGGTGTCGCAGGCCCGATGAACGACCCGCGCCCGATACCCGACGCCGACCCGTCGACCGGCTGGACGAAGGACTGGCCCTTCACGCCGCTCCGGCTCGCCGAGCGATCGCTGGAGATCGAACGGCGCGATAACGGCGAGACGATCCTGCGCAACGCGACGCCGCTCAAGGCGTATCCGGTGCAGGTGTCCGACGACCTGCGCCAGCAGGCCGCGCGAATTCCGAGCCAAACCTTCCTGGCCCAGCGCGACGCGGACGGCGACTGGGTTCACCTGACCTATGCGGCTGCACGCGAGCAGGCCGACCGGGTCTCCCAATGGCTGCTCGACAACGGCCACAACGGCGACAATCCGGTCGCCATCCTGAGCGACAACAGCCTGAATTTCGCGATCCTCCAACTCGGCGCGATGCAGGTCGGCATCCCGGCCATGCCGGTGTCGCCGGCCTATTCGCTCATGTCGAAGGATTTCGCCAAGGTCCGCTATGTCTGCGACAGCTTCACGCCGAGCCTGATCTATGTCGAGGATGCGGCCCTGTTCCGGCCGGCGCTGGAGGCGGTGAAGCCGGCTGCAACGGTCGTAGCGACGCGCAATGTCGAGGCCATCGCCGGCGCCATCCCGTTCGACGACCTGCTGGCCGGCGCGCCGGGCGAACCGGTCGAGCGGGCCTACGCGTCGGTGACCGGCGACAGTACCGGCAAGATCCTGCTGACCTCGGGCAGCACCGGCATGCCCAAGGGCGTCATCAACCCCCAGCGGCTGATGTGTTCGTCAGTCAACCAGATCGGCCAGGTCTGGCCGTTCCTGTACGACGAGCCGCCGGTGATCTGCGACTGGCTGCCCTGGAACCACACCTTCGCGGCGAACTTCTGTTTCAATATGGTACTGCGTTTCGGCGGCACCTACTGGATGGACGAGGGCAAGCCGGTGCCGGGCCGGTTCGAGGCGACCCTGCGCAACCTGCGCGAGGTCAGGATCAACCAGTACCTGAACGTCACCCGCGCCTACGACCTGCTGGTCCCGGCGCTCGAGGCCGACCCCGCCTTCGCCGAACACGTGCTCGGCGACTGCCGGTATCTGTTCTATGCCGGGGCCGGCATGCCCCAGGCGCTGTGGGACCGGATCGAGGCGCTGTCGATCCGGGTGCGCGGCGCGCGCATTCCGATGATGACCTCGCTCGGCTCGACCGAGACCGGCCCGCCGGCGATCAAGGGCTACTGGCCGTGCGACCGGTCGGGCACGGTCGGCCTGCCGATCCCCGGTCTCGAAGCCAAGCTGGCGCCTGCCGGCGGCAAGACGGAAATCCGCTTCCGCGGCCCGAACATCGCGCCGGGCTATTACCGCAATCCGGAAAAGACCACCGAGGCGTTCGACGAAGAAGGCTTTTACAAGATCGGCGACGCCGTGAAATGGCTCGACGAGGCCGATCCGATGCAGGGCCTCAGCTTCGACGGCCGGGTGGCCGAGAATTTCAAGCTTCTGACCGGCACCTGGGTCGCAACCGGCGTGCTGCGCCTGGACGCGCTTTCCTTCCTCGGCCCGCTGGTGTCCGACGCCGCGGTAACCGGCGAGGACCGCGACGAGGTCGGCCTGCTCGGCTTCGCCAACCTAGAGGCCTGCAAGGCGGCGGTCGGCCCGCAGGCGGCGGATATGTCACCCGCCAAAATCGTCAGCCACCCGGCAGTCCACGATGCCCTGCGCGACAAGATCGCCGCCTACAACCGGGAGCATCGCGGCTCCAGCCAGCGCATCGCCCGCGTCCTGCTGATGACGGCGCCGCCCGACATCGACGCCGGCGAGATCACCGACAAGGGCTATCTCAACCAGCGCGCCATCCTGAACGCCCGCGCCGACCTGGTCGAACGGCTCTACGAGGGCGGCGGTGCGGACGTGGTGATGGCGTCGGCCGCTTGATCGCCCATCGTCCCGGCTGTAGCCTCAACCCATGAACTATTTCACCACAGCCGCCTTGCCGATCCGGGCCGATCTAGCCGCCGCGCTCAATCTTGGCTGGGCGCAGATCGGGGAGACCGGCGCATGGCTGACCGGCGCCGAGCGCGTCGCGGTGGTGCGCGAGGCCCGGGCGGCGTGGGATTGCGCGGTGTGCCGGGAGCGCAAGACGGCGCTGTCGCCCTATGCTGTCGACGGCGACCACGATGCGGCAACCTGCCTGCCCGAGTCCTGGGTCGACGTCATCCACCGGGTCGTCACCGACGCCGGGCGGCTGACGGAGAAATGGTGCCTCGAGGTCCAAGGCCGGGGCATCGCGGAAGACGAGTATATCGAGCTTGTCACCGTAACGACGATCGCGACGGTGATCGATATTTTCGCGATGGCGACCGGGCTGCCGGCGCCGGATCTGCCGATGGCGCAGGGCGGAACCCCGGCGCGGCAACGAGAGCCGACCGCGACGCCCGGCCCCGGCTGGGTCGCCACCATCGCCCCGGAAAACGCCAGTGCCGATTTCGCAGATTTCTACGGCAACGATTCCGGCTTCTATATCCGCAGGTCGCTCACCCTGCTGCCTGGCGAGGCGCGCAAATTCTGGTCGGTCATGAACCTGCTCTACATGCAGGACCCGCGAATCCGCGAATTGGACGGGCTGGACCGGTCGATTTCCCGGGCCCAGATGGAATTCCTCGCTTCGCGCGCTTCGATGATGCTCGACTGCTACTACTGAACCACCAGCCATGCGGCGCGGCTCAGGTTGAGCGGCACGGAAACCGGCGACGACTACGATCTCACCGCCATCACCGAAGGCGGCGACGGCGCCATGCCGAACGGCGCCGAACTGAACGCCTTCGTCGAAGCGATTCTAGGGCGCGACCCGGCCGCGATCGCGGCGGCCCGCACGGCCGTGGTCGAGGCGATGGGCGAGGCCGCCATGGTCGACGCCGCCGCCACCATCGCCGCCTTTAACGCCTATCCACGCGCCGCCGACGCGACCGGCATTCCGCTGGAAGACGCCAAGCGGGAAGCGACGGCGGACCTGCGCCACGAACTCGGCCTCGACGCGCTGGAAGTGGCGGCCTGACCTTTCGATACGCGGCTTCGCCGCTACTCAGCGTGAGGAGTGGGCGGTATGCCAACGAGGTTCAGTTCGAAATCAAAACCTCATCCCGAGTAGGCCCCGCAGGGGCCGTATCGAGGAGCCGGGACACGGGTCGCCCGGTAGCCCTGGAAATTCTCAAGACGCTCTAACCTTTCGCCTTCGGGTGGGCGGCGGCGTAGACGTCGAGCAGGCGCGCCGTATCGACGTCGGTATAGCGCTGGGTGGTCGACAGGCTGGCATGGCCGAGCAGTTCCTGGATCGCGCGCAGGTCACCACCCCCGGCCAGCAGGTGGGTGGCGAAGGAATGGCGCAGGGCGTGGGGAGTCGCCGTGTCCGGCAGGCCGAGCGCCGGGCGAAGCTTCCGGACCAGAAGTTGCACGATACGCGGGCTGAGGCGACCGCCCTTCTTGCCGACGAAGAGCGGTCCGCCCGGCGTGAGCGCGTAGGGGCAGAGGGAAAGATAGCGGTCCACCGCCTCGCGCACGACCGGCAGGATCGGCAGGACGCGCTGCTTGTTGCCCTTGCCGGTGACGACCAGCGTCGGGCCGAAAGGCGCGGCGCTGCGGTTGAGGCCGAGCGCCTCGGCAATGCGCAGGCCGCAGCCGTAGATCAAAGTCAGCACGGCGTGGTCGCGTGCCGCGATCCAGGCTTCGGAACTGTCGGTTTCCGCCATGTCCAGCAAATCGCCGGTCTCGGCGACGGTCAATGGCTTCGGCACAGCGTGAGGTAGTTTCGGCGCCCGCAGACCGGCGACCGATGGATTATGCAGTATATTCTGTTTACCCAGAAAATTATAAAAACTGCGCACGGCCGAGACGGCCCGAGCGGTCGAACGGCGCGCCTTGTCCGAGCGGGATGCGAGCCACGAACGGAAATCCGCTCCGCTTAGTCGTTCGAGCGCGGCCCGGTCGGCGCGTTCGCCGCGATGGTGGCCGAGAAACAGCAGGAAGGCGGTCAGGTCCCGCCGATAGGCCGCCACTGTATGCTCCGAGGCCCGCTTCTCGTGGCTCAACCGGGCAAGCCATTCGTGCAAATCGCGGGAAACAGCAGGATCGAAGGCCCCTTCGAAATAGGGGCCGGCGCCCGTGGGCGTCGCGGAAGGCGGCTTGGCGGCCGCTATCCTGGCAGGTTCAGCCATGCGCGCGCGGTGCTTTCGATAACGCGGGCAAGGAAGAGATAGGGCTGTCGCCAACTGCGGTCGCCGAAAGCGTCCGGGTCGCGGCTGCCGAGGGCGAGCAGACCGGCCGGCGCGCCGGCGCCGATGTGCAGCCGGATCAGCAGATCGGATCGCACCAGCGAGGCCGCGCCGCCGTATAGCAGACGCTCGGCCCGGACGGTCTCTCGGCGCCGTTCCTTCGAGTCTGAACCGCCGAGCAGTGCGTTGACCGCGCCGCACGGCAACAGATTCACGCCGCTGCGCGTCCGGCCGTTCGGCCGTCCGTCGCCGGCCTCGATGCATAGGCCGACGGCATCGACCTCAAGCGTGACGGCGACGTCCGTGGTGATCGCCTCGACGAATTGTTCGAAGCTGTGCGCCTCGATCAGGGCGAGACAGGCTTCGTGAATCCGCGCTTGCTGTTTGATCAGCCGGCGGGCGCCGTCGACCGCTGTGGCCTCATCCCTGCGCGCCACCGCCAAATCGCGCTGAAGGCGCTGCACCAGAAAACGGCCGAAATCGATCGGCCCATCCTTCTCGCCGGCTCCGGCGACCGGCGGCGGCGTCAGGACGGCGGCCAGTTCCGGCCGATCGGTCAGGAAATCCGGATGATGGCGCAGCCAGTCCGCCACGCGGTCGGCCGGCGCCGGTGGTCTGGATATTTCCGCCTTGCTCACCGCCCCGGCTCCCGGTTACCGCCCTACCCGGCTTTCTCGGCCGGCGCGTCCTCCGACAGGATGGCCTGGCCGGTCTTCTCCCAGTCGGCCAGGAAGGCCGCGAGGCCCTTGTCGGTCAGCGGGTGCTGGAACAGTTGCCGGATAACAGAGGGTGGCAGTGTCGCGATATGCGCCCCCATGCGCGCCGCTTCGACGAGATGGATCGGATGGCGGATCGAGGCGACCAGGACCTCCGTTTCGATATCCGGATAGTTATCGTAGATCTCGACGATATCGGCGACCAATTGCATGCCGTTGCTGCCGATGTCGTCGAGACGGCCGACGAAGGGCGAAATGTAGGTCGCGCCGGCCTTGGCCGCGAGAATCGCCTGGGCGGCCGAGAAGCACAGGGTGACGTTGACCTTGATATTCTCGCTGCGGAAGGTCCGGCAGGCCTTCAGCCCGTCCATCGTCAGCGGCACCTTGATCACCGTGTTGTCGGCGATCCTGGCGAGCTTCTGACCTTCCCGAACCATGGTGTGATAGTCGGTCGCCGTCACTTCGGCGCTGACATCGCCCGGAACGACCCGGCAGATTTCCCGGATGGTTTCGACGAAATCGCCGCCGCTCTTGGCGATCAGCGACGGGTTGGTCGTCACCCCATCCAGCAGGCCGGTCGCCGCGAGATCGCGAATTTCGTTCAGATCGGCGGTGTCGATGAAGAATTTCATCGCTTCGTCCTGTCCTTCCGGATCGGTCCGGGTCTTGCGCCGGACAAGCGCTGGCCGCCGGCCGGAGCCTCTGTTATCCGTCGGTCTCATGATAGACCAGCAAGTTCGGCGCGCCAAGCCGCAGACCCCTTGGCCGGCCAGTTTACCGACCGGGCTGCATGTCTAGGGCGGACCGGGTGAAAGTCCTGCTGCCGATGCCGGTCGGCAGCGGCTACGATTACCGGGTGCCGGCGGACATGGCGGTCGCGCCTGGAGATTTCGTTCGGGTCCCGCTCGGGCCGCGCCACATGACCGGCGTGGTCTGGGGCGAGGCCGACGGCGCGGTGCCGGACGACCGGCTCAAATCGGTTCTCGCGCGGCACGATGCGCCGCCGCTCAGTGCCGCGCATCGGGGGTTCATCGACTGGATCGCCGCCTACGCCGTGGCCGCGCCGGGTTCGGTGCTGCGCATGGCCATGCCGGTGCCTGAAGCGCTCGACGCGCCAGGTCCGGTAACCGGCTACCGGATGGCGGCGGCGACACCGTCCAGAGCCCGGATCACGCCGCCGCGCCGGCGCGTACTGGAGGCTTTGGCGGGCGCCGGGACGGTCGAGGCCGGGCGGCTCCGGGCCGAGACGGGGGCGTCGGCCGCCGTCCTGACCGGCATGGCCAGAGTCGGCCTGATCGAGACAGCGCCGGTCGCCGTCCGGCCGGATTGGCCGGCGCCGCAGCCGGACCGGACCGGCGTCGCACTGTCGGCGGATCAGCGATCGGCGGCGCAGTCGTTGGGCGAGGCAGTCGGCCGGGGTTATGCCGCTTTCCTGCTCGAAGGGGTAACCGGGTCCGGCAAGACCGAAGTCTACTTCGAAGCGATCGCCGAGGCGTTGCGTCAAGGCCTGCAGGCCATCGTCCTGCTGCCGGAGATCGCGCTTACCGCGCAATGGCTTGCCCGGTTCGAGCAGCGCTTCGGTGTCCGACCGGCGCCCTGGCATTCGGACCTGACCCGGGCCCAGCGGCGGCAGATCTGGCGCGCGGCGGCGACCGGCACGGCCCGGGTCGTCGTCGGCGCCCGCTCCGCTCTCATGCTGCCGATGCCTGCGCTCGGCCTGATCGTCGTCGACGAAGAGCACGACCAGAGCTTCAAACAGGAAGACGGCGTCGTCTATCACGCCCGGGACATGGCGGTCGTCCGGGCGACGCTCGAAAAGGCCGCCATCGTCCTCGCCTCTGCGACACCGGCGCTGGAAACCATCGCCAATGTCGAGCGCCGCCGATACGTCCGTCTGGCGTTGCCGGAACGTCATGGCGGCGCACTGCTGCCGGTGGCCGAACTGCTCGATCTGCGCCGCGAGGCGCCGCCGCGCGGCCGCTGGCTCGCCGACCGGCTCGTAAAGGCAATGGCGGAAACGCTGGCGGCGGGCGAACAGGCCCTGCTTTATCTCAACCGCCGGGGTTATGCGCCGCTCACCCTGTGTCGCACTTGCGGCCTGCGGCTGGAGTGCCCGCATTGCTCGGCCTGGCTGGTCGAACACCGGCTGGCCGGCCGGTTGGAATGCCATCATTGCGGCCATATCAAGCCCCTGCCCCGGCTATGCCCGGAATGCAGCGCGGAAGACAGTTTCGTTCCCTGCGGACCGGGCGTCGAACGCCTGGCAGAAGAGGTTGCCGGCCTGCTGCCGAGCGCCCGCGTCCTGGTTGCGACCAGCGACACGATCCGCGGGCCGGCGGCCGCGGCGGCGCTGGTGCAGGATGTGCAGGACGGCGCGGTGGACCTCCTGATCGGCACGCAGATCCTCGCCAAGGGGCACCACTTTCCCAAACTTACCCTGGTCGGGGTGGTCGATGCCGACCTGGGCCTCGCTGGCGGAGACTTGCGGGCGGCGGAGCGGACCTGGCAGATGCTCAACCAGGTCGCCGGCCGGGCTGGGCGGGCAGAACGGCCGGGCCGCGCGATCCTGCAATCCTGGCGACCTGACCATCCAGTGCTGCGGGCAATCGCCGAGGGGGACAGGGACGGCTTCATTGCCGAGGAAATGGCCGCGCGCCAGCGCTTCGCAATGCCGCCTTACGGCCGGCTTGCTGCGATCATCGTATCGGGACGACGCGCCGAGCCGGTCCGGCAGATGGCAGAGACCCTGGCGCACCGGGCACCAGCGCAGACGGATCTGGCGGTGCTCGGCCCGACGCCGGCGCCGCTCGCCCTGCTGCGCGGCTATTTTCGCTACCGCCTGCTGGTCAAGGCGACCCGCGCGATCAACCTGCAGGCCTATATCCGGCGCTGGCTGTCGCGAACCCCGCAGCCCGGCGGCGTCCGGATCAAGGTGGATATCGACCCGTACAGTTTTTTCTAGGGTTTTCCTGGCCGTGCCGCATACGGGGCGCGAGGCGCCTGAACATCGACGGCAAATCGCTGCGTCCACATTACGCAGCGCCGGTTTCTTGCCGGTCCCGAAGCCTCTATGATAGCAAAATCCGGCCTGACAAGCGGGGGTCCGGGCACGCGCTCGCCCCGGGAATTCTAAGAAAAATCACCAATTTCCATGGCAGTCTACCGCGCTCCGGCGCTGAGGGTTCGTCGCATGCCGTGGAGCGGGACATCGGATTTTGGCGTCTGAATCGACTGATACCAGCGGCCTCGCCGGGCGGTACGCGACGGCGCTGTACGAGATGGCGGACGAGGCGAAGCAGCTGGACGCCGCGGCCGGCGACCTGCGCGGTCTGAAGGCCCTGCTCGAGGAGAGCGACGACCTGCGACGGCTGATCCGCTCACCGTTGGTCGACCGCCAGGTCCAGACCGATGCAATGATGGCGGTTCTCGGGAAGGCCGGCATCGGCGACCTGCCCCGCCGCTTCGTCGGCGTGGTCGGGCATAATCGCCGCCTGTTCGCGCTGGGCGCCATAATCGACGCGTATCTGACCTTGCTGGCCCGGCGGCGCGGCGAAGAGACGGCCTATGTGTCGAGCGCCGCGGCGCTCAGCGACGACCAAGAGGCGCGGCTTGCCGAGTCGCTGCGCAAAGCGGTCGGGTCGAAGGTGCGCATCGAGACGGCGGTCGATCCATCATTGATCGGCGGGTTGGTGGTCCGGGTCGGATCCCGGATGATCGATTCGTCGGTCAGGACTAAATTGCAGCGCATGCAACTTGCGATGAAGGGAGCCTGAGGGCATGGACATCCAAGCCGCAGAAATCTCCGCAATCCTGAAACAGCAGATCGCTGACTTCGATACCGAAGCCGACGTCGCCGAGGTCGGCCAGGTGCTGTCCGTCGGTGACGGCATCGCCCGGGTCTACGGGCTGGACAATGTCCAGGCCGGCGAGATGGTCGAATTCCCCGGCGGCATCAAGGGCATGGCGCTGAACCTCGAGATCGACAATGTCGGCATCGTGATTTTCGGCGACGACCGGGACATCAAGGAAGGCGACACCGTCAAGCGGACCGGCGCCATCGTGGACGTGCCGGTCGGCAAGGGCCTGCTTGGCCGCGTGGTCGATGGCCTTGGCAACCCGATCGACGGCAAGGGCCCAATCGAGTCCGCCGAGCGCATGCGGGTCGAGGTCAAGGCGCCGGGCATCATCCCGCGCCGCTCGGTGCACGAGCCGATGCAGACCGGCCTGAAGGCGCTCGACGCCCTGGTGCCGATCGGGCGCGGTCAGCGCGAACTGATCATCGGCGACCGGCAGACCGGCAAGACCGCCGTGGCGATCGACACCTTCATCAACCAGAAGGGAGTCAACGCGGCCGAGGACCCGGCGACCAAGCTGCACTGCATCTATGTCGCCGTCGGGCAGAAACGCTCCACCGTCGCGCAGATCGTCAAGACGCTCGAGGAGAACGGCGCGATGGACTATTCCATCGTCGTCGCCGCCACGGCGTCGGACCCGGCGCCGCTGCAGTTCCTGGCGCCCTACACCGGCTGCACGATGGGCGAATACTTCCGCGACAACGGCATGCACGCCGTGATCGTCTACGACGACCTGTCGAAACAGGCGGTCTCCTACCGCCAGATGTCGCTGCTGCTGCGCCGCCCGCCCGGGCGCGAAGCCTATCCGGGCGACGTGTTCTATCTGCACTCCCGCCTGCTCGAACGGGCGGCCAAAATGAACGAGGAGCACGGCGCCGGGTCGCTGACCGCCCTGCCGATCATCGAGACCCAGGCCAACGACGTGTCGGCCTACATCCCGACCAACGTGATTTCGATCACCGACGGCCAGATCTTCCTGGAGACCAACCTGTTCTACAAGGGCATCCGCCCGGCCATCAATGTCGGCCTGTCGGTGTCGCGCGTCGGCTCGGCCGCCCAGGTCAAGGCGATGCGCCAGGTCGCCGGCTCGATCAAGCTGGAGTTGGCCCAGTATCGCGAACTGGAAGCCTTCTCCCAGTTCGCCTCCGATCTCGACGCCGCCACCCAGCGGCAGCTTGCGCGCGGCGCCCGCCTGACCGAACTGCTGAAGCAGGACCAGTACGCGCCGCTTTCGATGGAAGAGCAGGTGGTGTCGATCTTCGCCGGCGTGAACGGCTATCTCGATACGATCGAGGTGCGGGACGTGACCCGGTTCGAGGCCCAGTATCTCGACGCGGTTCGCGACAGGGGCGCAGATATCCTGGCGGCGGTCCGCGAGGAAGGCGTGGTCAGCGACGAGACCGAGGACAAGCTGAAAGCCTTCCTCGACGATTTCGTCAAGACCTTCGCCTAGGATTTCCGGGGCGTTCGGGCCGGCCGGCGGATGAGGCCGAAAGGATAGAGTGGCGGCATGGCGAGTCTGAAAGACCTGCGCAACCGCATTGCGAGCGTGAAGTCGACGCAGAAGATCACGTCGGCGATGAAGATGGTCGCCGCCGCGAAGCTGCGCCGCGCGCAGGAGCAGGCGGAAGCCGCCCGGCCCTATGCCGAGCGCATGGACCGGATGCTCGGCTCGCTGGCGGCCAGCCTGCAGGGCCGGGCCGGCGTTTCGCCCATGCTGGCCGGGACCGGGGACGACCGGACCCATCTGCTGATCGCGGTCACGTCCGACCGCGGCCTGTGCGGCGGCTTCAACACCGCCATCGTGCGCCGGACGCGCCAGATGGCCGCCGAGCTGACCGATGCCGGCAAGACGGTCAAGATCCTCTGCGTCGGCCGCAAGGGCCGGGACCTGCTGCGCCGCGACTGGGGCGACGCGATCGTCGGGTCCTACACCGATATCGGCCGGCGCCGGCTCGGCTTCGAGGATGCCGACGCAATCGCCGGAAAAGTGACCGAGATGTTCGAGGCCGGCGAATTCGACGTCTGCACGATGATCTACAACCGGTTCAAATCGGTCATCAGCCAGATCGTGACCGCCCAGCAGCTCATTCCCTTCGCGTTGCCGGAAAGCGGCGCGGAGGAATCGGGCGCCGGCGCCTCGGCGGCGGTCTATTCCTACGAACCGGACGAAGCCGAAATCCTCGCCGACCTGCTGCCACGCAACCTCGCGGTGCAGGTGTTCCGCGGCCTGCTCGAAAGCGCCGCCAGCGAGCACGGCGCGCGCATGTCGGCCATGGACAACGCGACGCGCAACGCCGGCGACATGATCAAGGACCTGACGCTGACTTACAACCGAACGCGCCAGGCGCAGATCACCAAGGAACTGATCGAAATCATCTCGGGCGCCGAGGCGCTCTAGAGAATGGGAGCTATCGATGGCCAAGAATAACGTCGGCAAGGTCTCGCAGGTTCTGGGCGCCGTTGTGGACGTTCAGTTCGAAGGCGAACTGCCGAATATCCTGAACGCTCTGCACACCGAACGGGGCGGCGAGATGCTGGTCCTTGAAGTGGCGCAGCATCTGGGCGAATCGATTGTCCGCACCATCGCCATGGACTCCACCGAAGGTATGGTGCGCGGCCAGAGTGTCGAAGACACCGGGATACCGATCGAAGTTCCGGTCGGGCCGGAAACCCTCGGCCGGATCATCAACGTCATCGGCGACCCGATCGACGAGCGCGGCCCGATCGGCCACAAGCGGACTTCGCCGATCCACAGGCCGGCGCCGGAATTCGTCGAACAGTCGACGGAGCAGGAAGTGCTGGTCACGGGCATCAAGGTCGTCGACCTGCTGGCGCCCTACCAGCGCGGCGGCAAGATCGGCCTGTTCGGCGGCGCCGGCGTGGGCAAGACCGTGCTGATCATGGAGCTGATCAACAACATCGCGAAGACCCACGGCGGCTATTCCGTGTTCGCCGGCGTCGGCGAGCGTACCCGCGAAGGCAACGACCTCTATCACGAGATGATCGAATCCGGCGTCATCAAGCTGGGCGAGGACACCACCGAGGGGTCCAAGGCCGCGCTGGTCTACGGCCAGATGAACGAGCCGCCCGGCGCCCGCGCCCGGGTCGGCCTGAGCGGCCTCACCCTCGCCGAATATTTCCGCGACGAGGAGGGGCAGGATGTGCTGTTCTTCGTCGACAATATCTTCCGCTTCACCCAGGCCGGTTCGGAAGTCTCGGCGCTGCTCGGCCGTATTCCCTCGGCCGTGGGCTATCAGCCGACGCTGGCCACCGACATGGGCGCCTTGCAGGAGCGGATCACCACCACCAAGAAGGGTTCGATCACCTCGGTGCAGGCGATCTACGTGCCGGCGGACGACCTGACCGACCCGGCCCCGGCGACCTCCTTTGCCCATCTCGACGCCACCACCGTGCTGTCGCGCCAGATCGCCGAGCTCGGCATCTATCCGGCGGTGGACCCGCTCGATTCGACGTCGCGCATCCTCGACCCGCGCATCCTGGGCGAGGAGCATTATCAGACCGCACGCGACGTGCAGCAGGTCCTGCAGTCCTACAAGGCCTTGCAGGACATCATCGCCATTCTCGGCATGGACGAACTGTCGGAAGACGACAAGCTGGTGGTCGCCCGGGCGCGCAAAATCCAGCGCTTCCTGTCCCAGCCGTTCGACGTCGCCCAGGTCTTCACCGGCTTTCCCGGCGTTCAGGTGCCGCTGGAAGACACGATCAAGGGTTTCCGGGGCATCGTGGACGGCGACTACGACCACATTCCCGAAGGCGCCTTCTACATGTGCGGCAATATCGAGGAGTCGCTCGAAAAAGCGCGCAAGATGGCGGCGGAAGCCGCCTGACCGGCCGGCCGCGGGCGAACGGGAACCACCGGGTGGAGAACGGGCTGTACGATGGCGGACGAAAAAGTCGAATTTGAACTGGTGTCGCCGGAACGGCTGCTGTCCTCCGAGGCCGCCGACATGGTCGTCGTCCCCGGCGCCGAGGGCGATTTTGGCGTCCTGCCGCGCCATTCGCTGCTGATTTCCGGGGTGCGCACCGGTGTCATCCAGGTATGGAACGACAATGCCGTGACCGACCGCATTTTCGTGGCCGGCGGCTTCTGCGAGGTCACCGGAGAGCGTTGCACGGTGCTGGCGGAGGAAGCGGTCCGGGTCGAGGATATCGACCGCGACGCTATCGAAGCCGAACTGAAGGATCTGCGGGAAGACGCCGACGACGCGAAAACGCCGGAGGAACGGGCCGCCGTCGAAATGCGTATCGCGACGCGCGAGGCCATGCTGGCGGCCGCTGCCTGAACCGCCGCCGGCTGGAACCGGCCGGGCGGCATCGAGCCGGACCGGACCGGAAATCAAACCCAAAAAGCGTCGAACGACGAACCTGCGACGGGTGGACGAGACCCGGCGCGTTACATATATTGAATTCGGTCGATCCGGGCGGACGGAGGCCGCCAATTCATCGATTGTGGCAACGACCTGCCAACGGGTTCGAGGCAAGACGATGAAACACTGGACGCTCGACGATATAGCCTGGGAAAGGTTCGACCCGGGCAAGGTCGATCCCGATCTGGTCAAGGTGGTCAAGGCCGCCAGCCTGGTCGAGAAAAACGGTCGCGACTACGGCCGGTATCTTCAGGAAGTATTCGGGGACGACCCGGAGTTTTCCGAGGCCGCGATCCGGTGGGGCGAGGAAGAGGTCCAGCACGGCGATGCGCTGGGCCGCTGGGCCGAAATGGCCGATCCGTCCTTCGATTTTCCGGCGGCTTTCGAAGACTTTGCGGCGAAGATCAAATTGCCGGCCGGCGTCGACGCATCCGTGCGCGGCTCCCGCGTCGGCGAACTGGTTGCCCGTTGCGTGGTCGAATGCGGCACCTCCTCCATGTATTCCGCTCTCGCCGGCGCGGCCGATGAACCGGTGCTCAAGCAGATCTGCCTCAAAATCGCGGCGGACGAACTGCGCCACTACAAGCTCTTCTACGAACATGAGAAACGCTATCTCGAGTTCGAAAGGGTCGGCCGGTTGCGCCGCTTCTGGGTGGCTCTGACCCGGGCGACCGAAATGGAAGACGACGAACTCGCCTACGCCTATTTTGCAGCCAACAGGCGCAACAGCGGGGTATACAATCGTAAGACCGCCAAACGCGAATATGCCACCAAGGTCTACGGCTATTACAAGTATCACCATGTCGAGCGCGCCATCTCGATGGTGTTCAAGGCGGCCGGCCTCAAGCCGCACGGACTAGTCAGCACGTGCCTGTCCAAATCGATCTATGCCGTCTTGAAATGGCGGACCCGGTCGCAGCGAAAGCTGCTTGCGGCCCAGGCTGGAGCCGCGTAACGGCGACGGATTCGACGGTTACCAGGCGAGCGCGATTCCTGCTATCGGCCCGCCGCCGCGGCAATAGTCGGTGCGAATTCCGCCAATACCGCCTCGTATAGCGGTTGTTTGAAACCCACGATCAGGGCCGCCAGGCGTTCCGGCGCGGTCCACTGCCACGCGCTGAATTCTGCGTGTGCGCCGGCGATGCGGATGTCATCGTCCGCACCGTCGAAGCGCATGGCGAACCACTTCTGCGCCTGGCCGACATAGCGGCCGCGCCAGACCCTTGCGCGCAGGTCGGCCGGCAGATCGTAGCTGAGCCATCCGCTGCTTTCTGCCAGGATCGTAACACATTCGATACCGGTCTCTTCCGCCAGTTCGCGACGGGCCGCAGCCGCCGGCTCCTCGCCGGGGTCGATGCCGCCCTGGGGCATTTGCCAGGCGCCGGGCGTGTCGATCCGTTCGGCAGCGAAAATGAGGCCTTTGCGGTTCAGCAGCACGATGCCGACGCCGCGCCGGTACTCCGGACCGGGCAGGGCGGCCGGCGCGGGGCCGGTCATGGCTGGAACACCTGTTGCAGAAATGGCCGCACCGCCGCCTATTCGCCGGCGTCCAGCTTTTTGTAAAGCGCGATGCCGCGCAGCAGGCCGACGGCGCGGGCCAGTTGATAATCTTCCGGCGGCGCCTTACCGGCGGCACCCGCCCGGCCTTCGTCCTGCTTCTTGCCGCCGTCCTTATTTTCAACATCCAAGGCGTTCGGCAGATCGGCCTCCCGACCGCCGCCGCGCGGCGTGAGCGCGGTCACCTTCGCTTGCTCGACGACGATATCGGGAACGATACCCTTGGCTTGGATCGAGCGGCCCGACGGTGTGTAGTAGCGGGCGGTGGTTAGCCGCATGGCGCCCTGACTACCCAGCGGAATGACGGTCTGTACCGAACCCTTGCCGAAACTCTTGGTGCCCATGAGGATGGCCCGGCGGTGATCCTGCAGGGCGCCCGCGACGATCTCTGAAGCCGAGGCGGAGCCGCCGTTGATTAGTACGACGATGGGCAGGCCGTCGGCCAGATCGCCCTTCTTGGCATTGTAGCGGCTGCTGATCTTGGCTTCGCGGCCGCGGGTAGAGACGATCTCGCCGCGGTCGAGAAAACTGTCGCTGACGTCGATCGCCTGGGACAGTAATCCGCCCGGATTGTTGCGCAGGTCGAGCACAACGCCGCGCCACGCCTTGCCGGGCTTGCGCCTGAATTCGGCCAACGCGGCATGCAGGCCGACGGTGGTCTGCTGGTTGAACGCGGTTATCCGGATATAGCCGACATTGCCGATCGTCCGGTACCGCACCGACTTGACCGTGATGATCGCCCTGACGATGCTGACGTCGAACGGATCGACGCCCTTGCGCCGGATCTTGACGGTGATTCTGGAATCGACCGGCCCGCGCATCATCTTGACCGCTTCGCGCAGGGAAATGCCGATGATCGGCTTGCCGTCGATATGGGTGATCAGGTCATTGGCGCGGATACCGGCCTTGGCGGCGGGCGTTCCGTCGATCGGCGAGATCACTTTCACGACGCCACGCTCGGTCGTAACCTGGATGCCCAGGCCGCCGAACTTGCCCGCCGTATCGACCTGCATTTCCTTGAAGGCTTCGGCGCTCAAATAGTTCGAATGAGGATCCAGCGCCTGAAGCATGCCGTTGATGGCCGCTTCGATGAGCTTCTTGTCCGTGACTTTCTCGACATAGCCCGAACGCACCCGTTCGAACACGGCACCGAAAAGGTCGAGATATTTGTAGGTGTCGGTTCCCTTCTCTTCCGCAGCCTGGGCCGGGACGGCGAGTGTCGCCGAAACCAGGAACAGAAAGGCGAGCGCAATGCGTTTCATCCGTCTACCTTGCGTTTGTCCGCCGCCAGCCAGGGCTGCGGATCGATTGGGCGGCCACCCTGTCTCAATTCGAGATAAAGCCGCGCTCCCGGCAACTCCGTCTTTCCGACAATGCCGACCGGCTCGCCGGCCAGCACCCATTGCCGGCTCACAACATCGATACGCGCCAGACCGGCGATCACCGAGTGATATCCGTCGGTATGCTCGATGATCAAGATCGGTCCGTAACTCCGGAAAGGTCCTGCGAAGACAATTTGGCCATCGTATGGCGCTATCGCCGGCGCACCCGAGCGGGTCGCGAAGCGCAGCCCGTTGACGGCCAGGCCGAACCGGTCCTCGTCGCCGAACCGGGCGACAACGATGCCGGAAACCGGCGCGACGACCTTTCCGCGGGCCTCGCGGAAGCGGCGGAGCCGGTCGGGCCGCGTCAGCGCCGCCGCACGCACCGGCCGCTGCGGGCCGGAGCCGGTATTCTCGCGCTCCAGGTTGGTCATCAGGTCCTGCAGCGTCTGCGCCTCCCGGGTCAGCCGCTCGAGGCGGCGACGCACTTCGGCCTTTTCCTCCCGGGTTTGTGCCAGAAGGCGAATTCGCCGGCCAAGCAGCGCAGCCAGTTCCAGCCGCGTCCGGTGCAGTTGCGCTGCCTTGGCCGCCATATTTTCGCGCTGTTGCGAAACCTTCCGGCGGCGTTTGTTGTAAGTGGTCACCCTAAGGCGAAGTTCATCCGCACGGGTACGCAATTGCGGCACCAGCGAGCGCAGAACGATCGTGCTGCGGATCGCATCCTGCGCGTCGGCGAAATGCATGGCCAGCACCCCCGGCGGGTTGCTCCGGACCCGCCGAAGCGCGCCGACGATACGCAGGAACTGCCGCTCGTTGCGACGGAATTCAGCGCTGTTGGTCCGGATCGCGTTTTCCAGCCGCGCCAGTCTCAGTTCCACGCGCAACATGGCTGCTTCCTGCATTTGCAGGCGCCGGGCGACCGAAACGACCTGTTTGCGCAGGGTGTGAACCTCCTGGACCAGCTTATCGGCGTGCCGGGCGAGCGCGGCGTCGCGGACGTGGCCCTTGCCGATCCGGCGCTCGACCTCGTTCAGCCGGTCCCACTCGTTCTGCGCTGCCACGTCGCCGGAATGAAGGACCAGCGAGGCTGGCCCGGCCGCGATGACGGCTGCCACAAACAAAGCTCCGGCCCGGTTACGCAGCGATTGTCTCCGTGCCCGCGGCGCTGTCGCCGAGCAGCGAGGCACCGGTCATTTCGGGAGGCTGGGCCAATCCCAGCAGTTCCAGAACCGTCGGTGCGATGTCGGCCAGCGTCCCGCTGCGCAGGGTGCGGCCGGCGGCGCCGGCGGCAAGCAGAATGGGCACCGGGTTGCGGGTGTGGGCGGTGTGAGACTGGTCGGTTTCGGGATCGGCCATCTGTTCGGCGTTGCCGTGGTCGGCCGTGATCAGCAGGGCGCCGCCCGCCGCCGCGACCGCTGCCTCCAACCGCCCAAGGCAGGTATCGACGGATTCCACCGCCTTGACGGCCGCCGGCAATATTCCGGTGTGACCGACCATATCCGCATTGGCATAGTTGACCACGATCAGGTCGAACGCGCCGCCCTCGACGGCGGCAACCAGCCGGTCCGTCAATTCCGGCGCCGACATTTCCGGCTGCAGATCGTAGGTCGCCACTTTCGGCGATGGGACGAGAATGCGCGTTTCGCCGGGGAAAGGTGCTTCACGGCCGCCGTTCAGGAAAAAGGTGACGTGCGCGTATTTCTCGGTCTCGGCGATGCGCAGCTGTCTCAGCCCGGCATCGGCGACCGCCGCCCCCGCGACATTGACCGGTACTTCCGGAGGGAACAGCGTGTCCATCCAGGCATTGTGCCCGGTGGAATATTCGCTCATGCCGAGGGCAGCGGCAAAATTCACGACCCGAGGCCGGGCGAAACTGTCGAAATCCGGATCGAGCAATGCGCTCAGGATCTGGCGCGCCCGGTCGGCCCGGAAATTGGCCATGAAGACGCCATCTCCGTCGTTCATGCCGCCATAACCGCCGACGGCATCCGGCCGGACGAATTCGTCGCTTTCGCCGGCAAGCGAAGCCAACTCAATGGCCCTGGTAACGGACGCCTGCCCCGCGCCCGATTTGCCTGTGCCGTCTACCAGCGCCGCGTAGGCATCTGCCGTCCGTTCCCAGCGCTTGTCGCGATCCATCGCATAGTAGCGGCCGGTCACCGTCACAATCGGGGCCGCACCGGCAACGGCGGTTTCAAAAGCCCTGGCATGCTCTTTGGCGCTTCGCGGCGGCGTATCCCGGCCATCGAGAAAGGCATGGACGGCGACCGGGATGCCTCGCGCTGCCAGCGCTTTGGCCGCGGCCGCCATATGGTCCTGGTGCGAATGCACCCCACCCGGCGACATCAGGCCCATGACATGGGCCGTACCGCCGGAAATCCTGAGCGCATCGACAAAGTCGCCGAACGCCCGTCGCTCGGCCAGCGACCCGTCGGCCACGGCGGCGTCGATCTTCGGCAAGTCCTGCAGGACGACCCGGCCGGCGCCGATCGTCATGTGACCGACCTCGGAATTGCCCATCTGGCCGCCCGGCAGGCCGACAAAATGCTCGGAGGCTTCGCCGAGCGCGTAGGGGCATGTCGCCGTCAGCCGGTCCCAGACCGGCGTTTTCGCCCGGGCGATGGCGTTGTTCGCCGTTTCGGCGCTATGGCCCCAGCCGTCCAGGATGCACAGCACGACCGGGCGGCACGGAACGGCAGGGTGCGGGGCGGCGTCGGCGGTCATGGGCGGATCGGCTGGAAGGACGCGGGTTCGATCAGCGGAATGTTGGATGGCGGCGGGCGGCTGACAACCGGACCAGCGGACGCAATCCAGGCTATATGCCGCCCGTTGGCGACAATCCGGTGATCATTCCGCCCATTCTACAGGATCGGGGCGAGGATGGCGGCCGCGCTCAGCAGGTTCGCTGCCGCACCGGCAGGAGCCGCAATTGCAGACACTTCCCGATCGGCCTATGTAGAGCCTCCGCGCCGCGGCCGGCACGGACGTTTCGCCATAGTCGGATTTCCGCGATCATGGCGCCCGCCGTCGCGGCAGCATCGTGGGCCCGTAGCTCAATCGGTTAGAGCCGGCCGCTCATAACGGTCTGGTTGCAGGTTCGAGTCCTGCCGGGCCCACCACTTCCGCGCCGAACACACGCCCGGCGGGCACACATGGCTGTGGACCGGCCATCTCCGCGCACGACAGGCATCTCCCGGAATTGGACGACGGTCGGCTTGCCGGTGTGTGCGTGTGCACGGAGCACAGTGCGCATGGCCAAGGCTTCGCCCGATAATATTGTACTATGATTTTCAGAAAATCTTGCCAGTAATTTCAATTTTTCGACGGCATTTCCTCGAAAATTTCCACAGTATAGTAAAATACCGGTGCATGATTTTTTCTTATTGAAACAATAGTAATACAATATTGGCCAGCCTGCCCGATCATTGCCACGTCGAGACCATGCAACTCTGCCAATGAGGGCAAGGATCGATGAGCAGTATCGTTTATGGGCACATCCAAATTTGGGAACCGGGCAAAGCGTTTCTGTCCGCCGCGCGGTCCCTTGCCGCCCGGATGGGCGAGGCGCTCCGCCGACCGACAGGCCAGGGCAAGGGGCCGCGCGAAACCTATGCCGAGATATGCCGCAGGCTCGGCCGGGATGTCCCTGCAAACCTGCGCCGCGACCTCGGCCTCGATCCCGATGTCTTGTAAGCGCCGACTATCGAACGCCGGCAGCACGCCCCGTCCCCGCGGCGGCGGCTGCGCGGTTCCTCGATGCATCGCGCGGGCCGAGGCGGCTGTGTAGCTGCCGCTTTCCCGCCGGGAGGTGTCAACAAAATGCCCGTCACTCTACGCCAACTGCGTTATTTCCAGGCTCTGGTCGAACACGGCTCTTTCTCCCGTGCGGCCCGGAGCGTTCACATTTCGCAACCCGCTCTCTCCATTCAGATCCGCGAACTCGAGACATCGCTGGGCGGCACGCTGGTCGAGCGGGAAAACCGGGGTATCATCCTCACAAGACTGGGCCGGGACGCCTTCGAGCAAACGCTCAGAATTCTCGACGAGACGTTGCTGCTCGAAACGATCGGTAAACGATTCGAGGACGGCCCGGTCCGGATTGTCCTGGGCATCCTGTCGACGCTGACCCCCTATATCCTGCCGGGAATCCTCGACCGTCTGGAAGGGTCTTCGCCGCGCATCGATCTGAACATCGTCGAGAATTCGGGCGAGAAGCTGGTGTCCGACCTGCTCGCAAGCCGCATCGATGCCGCTGTCGTCTCGATGCCGCTGGGATTGCTCGAACTCTCCGAACGAGAGCTCTTCGAGGACCGCTTCCTGCTCGCAGGCCGCGCCGACCGTCTCGCTTCGATCCACCGTACATTGGGCGGCCAGGTGAATCCTGCCGAGCTCGGCAGGGCGGATATGGGACCGCTGCTCACCCTCGGTCCGGGCGATTGCCTGACTGCCCAGGTCTTGGGAGCCTGCCTGATGTGGCGCATCCAGGAGGTCCAACGCGGCGCCGGATCGCTGGCAACGCTTTCGCGCCTTGTCGCGAAGGGCGCCGGATTGACCCTGCTGCCGGAAACGGCTGCGACCGCGGAGCAGGCAGCATCGCCGGAACTGCATTTGCTGCGCTTCGCGGCGCCGGAACCGTCGCGCAGCATCGGCCTCGCGCATCGGGTCGCCGCCCATGGCCAGCGCTGGATCGAAGTCCTTGCGGAAGCGGTAACGGAAACCGGGCGGACCCTCGTAAGCGAGGCGGCCTCGTCGACCGGCGAGCGACCGGCGCGGAACGCAGCCGAACCGAACTGCCTCGATGCTGCTGCGTAAGGCCGGCCAGCCGCCGGACCGGCGGTTCAGGAAAACGATAGCGGGACGGGGCGCCGGACCGGAGGACCCCACCTAGAACCGGATTCTCAGATCGCCGCGAAGCCCGAAGCTTTCGTAGCCGCGCGTGCCGATGCCGTCATAGTGGGCTCCCAGTTTAAGGTCGAAGGCGTCGGGCCTCCGCAGCGCCGGCCATGACCACGCGCGATCCGGCGCATGACGGCTATCCGCCCGACTGTTGCCAGCCGGCCGGTTCCGCGCCCGCGGCATCGCTGCCTCGATGCGCAAATCGAACCGTCGTCGTGTGCGTTGCCGCCGCCGGGCCAGCCGCCGGCTTCGATGCACAACCGACGGTGCTATGGTGCTAGTAGTCATGTGCACGGCCGTGGATTCCGCGGCCCGGCAACACCACCGACAGGAACCCCCATGCGCGATCCCGACCTCGATGCGGCATACGACATCGAAGCCTCCGTGCCGGATCTGCCGGCGATCCAGGCGCGCTACGCCGAGGCGAGCGCCGCGCTGACCGGCCTCGACAGCGCCGCGCTCGACCTCGCCTATGGCCCCGACCCCCGGCACCGGCTGGACATTCTCGCGCCGCCGGACGGCGCGCGCGCCGCCATCCTGTATTTCCACGGCGGCTACTGGAAGGGCGGCGCCAAGGAGGGGCGGCGGTTTCCCGGCCCGGCCTGGAACGCGCGGGGCGTCGCCTGGGTGCCGGTGGAATACCGCCTGGCCCCGGCGGCGACGGTTGACGAGATCGTCGACGACGCCCGCCGCGCCGTCGCCTGGTTCCATGCCAATGCAACCGCGCACGGCTGCGACCCGGCGGCGATCCATGTCGCGGGCAATTCGGCCGGCGGGCATCTGGCCGGCATGCTGGCGGCCGTAGACTGGCAGGCCGACCGGGGCCTGCCGGCCGACGTCATCGCGTCGGCCGCGCCGGTGAGCGGCCTGTTCGACCTGGCGCCCCTGCGCCGCACCTTCGCCAACGACTGGCTCGCCCTCGACCAAGCCGGCGCGCAACGCAACAGCCCGATCCACCGGCCGCCGCGCGCCGGGATGCCGGTCGTCGTCACCTGGGGCGGCGCGGAACCGGCGGCGTTCCGCGGCCAGTCCGAAGCCTATGCGGAAATCTGCCGGCAGGCCGGCGCCGCCGTAACGGCGATCGAATGCGCCGGCGCCGACCATTTCTCGATCATGGCCGACTGGGCCGACCCGGCGAGCGCGCTGTTCAAGGCGCTGGAGGGGAATATCGCTGGGGCTGGGTAGGCTCGATCGGAACCGCCGGCACGGCCGCGGCTTTCCCTTCGGCAGCTTCCCGGATCGCCATCCTTCGTTTTTGTACGAACATTCAATATTCGATTTCGGCAAATAGGGCGTAAAAACAATATCCTGGCCCGTTTTTCTCTTCTAGACAGACCGTTCCATCTTTTGCAAAAAATCGCCGGTACAGGCGGCCGGGTCGCTGCATCGCTTCGGACAACGCATTGCACCGCAACGCTTTTCGGAGCAGCGGCGCTTCGCAACGTCATGCCGGTTGTGACGCAAAAGACCGTACACAAGGATAATAATCCCCATATCGATGCACGGTCTCTCACGATTCGTTTCTGTCAAATTTCTCAGAAAAACAGAGGGTTGGCCGGTTTTCCCGATCCGGGCAGCGCGCGCCCCGTTTTGGCAAAAAGTGCGCCGGAACGGCCTTTTCGCAGCGATCCGGGCCGCGCCCTGCACTAGGACGCATCCGGGCGCCGCACGATACCTCCCCCTCTTCAGAGGATTCCTCTGCGAAACGGATTCACGCCGCAAAGGATATCCTTCCCCCGCTTCAGCGGATTTCTCTGCGAAAGTCGGGCAGAGCCAAAGTGGGCGGCGGCGCCTTTCCCGCGATACCCCTCCCCCTGCCCCTCCCCCAAGGGGAGGGGGGGGTAATGTCTTGGAATTGCGACGGTTTTCGGCTTTGGCGCGGCGTTTCCGGAACGAAGCTCCCCCTCCCCTCCGGGGGAGGGGGTCGGGGGAGGGGGCATGCGCGCGGCTCGCCCCTTTCGCAGAGGAATCCTCTGAAGAGGGGGAGGTATAGCGCCGCAGACGCGCGCGGCATTTCGCAGGGGAATCCTCCCCTGGGGGGAGGGGGTCAAGGGGAGGATTATCGTTGGGAAGGCTCCGCCGCCGCCCATTTTGGCTTTGCCCGACTTTCGCAGGGGAAGCCTCTGGAGAGGGGGAGGTATAGTACTGCGGACGCCCGCGCAACGCTCCGGGCGCAATTCGGGCGTTGACGGAACCGATATAGGAGATGAAAATCGATATATCAAGAAAAAAAGTAAAAAATAGGTATTTTTTTGAACTTGTCCGAACGCCCCGGCCCCGGTTCTACAGGTCGAGCGAATCGAGATGGCGGGAGATCATGATCTTCTGGATCTCCGAGGTCCCTTCGTAGATTCGATAGACGCGGACGTCGCGGTAAATCTTCTCGACCGGGAAGTCGTTGAGATAACCGGCCCCGCCGTGGATCTGGATCGCCTCGGAGGCGACGCGTTCCGCCATTTCCGACGCAAACAGCTTGGCCATCGAGGCTTCTGCGGCGCAGTCTTTGCCGGCGTCCCTGAGGACGGCGGCGTGGAGATAGAGCTGGCGCGCCGCTTCGATCTGCGTCGCCATGTCGGCCAGCTTGAAGGCAATCGCCTGATGTTCGGCGATCGGCCGGCCGAAGGTCTCGCGCTCCGCTGCGTAGGCGCGGGCCGCCTTCAGCGCCGCCCGGGCACCGCCGACCGCCTGCGCCGCCACGCCGATCCGCCCGGCGGACAGGTTGGCGAGCGCGATGCCGAGCCCCCGGCCCTCCTCGCCCAGCAGATCAGCCTCCGGCACGACCATGTCCTCGAACACAACTTGCGCCGTATCGTTCGTGCGATGGCCGAGCTTGCGCTCCTCCGCGATCACGCGGTAGCCGGGATTGTCCGTCGGTGTGACGATAGTCGAGATGCCGCGCTTGCCGGCCGCCGGATCGGTGACCGCGACGATCATCGCCAGTTCCGCCGTCGCGCCGCCGGTGACGAAGGCCTTGTGGCCGTTGAGGCGCCAGCCGCCGTCCGCCTTCTCCGCGCGGGTGCGGATCGCCGCCGCGTCGGAGCCGGTGTGCGGCTCGGTCAGATGGATGCAGCCGATCCATTCACCCGAGGTGAGCTTGGTCAGGTATTCGGCCTTTTGGCGCTCGGTGCCGTGCTGCTGGATCGCCGCCGCAACCGGCGAGTTGTTCGCCGCCATCATGTTCGACAGCCCGCCGTCCGCCGCCGAAATCTCCTCCAGCGCCAGGGCGTAGGACACGAAATCGGCGCCCGCGCCGCCATAGGCCGGATCGATCGTCACGCCCATCAGGCCGACCCCGGCCATCTCGCGCAGCACGGATCGCGGCGCGCCTTCCGCCCGGTCCCACTCGGCGGCGAAAGGCGCAATCGCGCGCGCCGCGAACGCCCGGGCCGTCTCCCGGATCTGTCGTTGGGTCTCGCTGAGCTGCATCGCCTCCCCCGCTGCGCTACGTCCCGAGGTTGAACAGTCTGAGCGCGTTCAGGCGGCCGATCTTCTGCCGGTCGGCCTCGTCGATGTCGACGCTGTCCATCCAGGCCGCGGAATAGTCGACATTCTCGAACGGCCAGTCGGTCGAGAACAGGATCCGGTCGGCGCCGATGACCTGCATCGAGCAGAGCAGAGCTTCGGTGCAATAGTTGCCGGACACGGTGATGTGGAAATTCTCCCGGAAATATTCTGTGAAGCTCTTTAGCGCCGGTTGCGGACCGCTGCTCCCGGGCCGTTTCGTCCATGCGTTCTTGTTGTCGACGCGCCAGATGTTGAAGGGCAGACCCTCGCCCATGTGGCCGACAATGATCTGCAGGTCCGGATGGGCGTCGAACAGGCCCGAGCCCATGAGCCGGAGGGCGTGCACCGCGGTTTCCTGGCCGAACGCCCAGCCCGGGCCCATCAGCCAACGATGGCCGTCGTAGATGCGGGCGTCCGGGGGCAGCGGGTTGCGCGGATGCAGATAGAACGGCACGTCGAGCCCGGCGCAGACCGCCCAGAACGGCCGGTATTGCGGCAGGTCGTAGTAGAGCAGCGCGTCGCTGCCCTCGATCTGCGAGAAGCCGTTGGCCAGCGCGCCGACGAAGCCGAGTTCCGCTATACATCGTGTCAGTTCCGCGGCAGCCAGTTCCGGATCTTGCAAGGGCAAGGCGGCCAGCCCGCGGAAGCGGTCCGGCCTGCGCGCGACCTTTTCCGCCAGATCGTCGTTGGCCCGGCGCGCCACATCGGCGGCGCGCGCAACTTCGGGGATCGCCTGCACCGCCGGCGCGTTCAGCGACAGGATCATCGTCTCCATACCGTGGGCGTCCATCTCGCGCAGCCGCCGATCTTCCGGATCGGTCAGGCGGCCGGAAAGCTCCTGCCAATCCCCCGGCGGCAGGAAGCCCGCCGAATCCTGCAGCGTGTCTGCGATTGCGAAATGCTCTTCCAGCCCGATCTTGCCGTCCATGTCTCCTCCCGATTCTCGACGGTCTCGCCGGCAAGCCGTCGCGATGCCGTCACATCCCGCCGTTGCATGGTAAAGCCGGCTGGAACGCGATCCACGCTTTTCTTCGTCCGCACCGAAGGAGATAGCCGTTCGACGCTTTGTACCATCTGGGATAAACCGTTGGCCGATGAGGCAGCGCGATCCACCGATCGGCGCGCGCGGCCAACATGCCGGGGGATAGGCCGATGCAAGGCAAGGTCGCATTCGAAGAGCATGTGGCGATCGAGGAAACTCTGAGCGGCGCCGACAATTTCGCCGGCGATCCGGCGGGCTGGGAGGCGTTCAGCCGGGAACTGCTCGAAATCGGCGAGCGGCGCATCGAGGCGATGGAACGCAACGGCATCGAGTTTGCGCTCCTGTCGCTCAACGTGCCGGCAGTCCAGGCCATCCTCGATACCGATGAAGCGATCGCGGTCGCCCGGAAGGCCAACGACCGGATCGCCGAAGCGGTGACGCTGCATCCGCACCGCTACGCCGGCTTGGCCGCGCTGCCGATGCAGGATCCGGATGCGGCGGCGGCCGAGCTGACCCGCTGCGTCCGCGACCTCGGCTTCAAGGGTGCGCTCGTCAACGGCTTCACCCAGAAGGACGAGCCGGACAGCGCCATCTACTACGACCTCCCCGAGTACCGTAGTTTCTGGGCCACCGTTTCGGCGCTCGACGTGCCTTTCTATCTGCATCCGCGTACCCAGATCCCGTCCCGGGCGCGCAACTACGAAGGCCATTCCTGGATGATGCGCGCACCTTGGGGTTTCGCCGTCGAGACCTCGATTCACGCATTGCGGCTGTGCGGTTCCGGCCTGTTCGACGACTATCCCAACCTGCGGATCGCCGTCGGCCATCTGGGCGAAAATATCCCCTTCGCTCTGTGGCGGCTCGATGCGCGGATGCGCTTTTCATCCCGCGGCTATCGCGGCAAGCGGCTGCCCGGCGAATATTTCGCCGAGCATTTCCACGTCACGACCAGCGGCTTCTTCAACGATCCGGCGTTCAAATGCACGCTGGAGACGATGGGCACCGACCGGGTGTATTTTTCGACCGACTATCCCTTCGAGCGGATGGAAGCGGCGGCGGCGTGGTACGATGCGACGCCGACCGTCGCGGACAGCGACCGCCTCAAGATCGGCCGGACCAATGCGATCCGCCTGTTCGGGCTGGATCTGGAATAGCCCAAGGGAAACGGCCGGGGAGTATTATCCATGTCCGACCCGCCCGAAGCGCCGAAGCGCTCCCGGCTCGATCTGCCCTTCGTCGGCATCCCGACCTTCATGAAAAAGCCGTACCAGCAGGATTGGGACGCCATCGACGCCGATGTCGCCGTCATGGGAGCGCCGTTCGACCTCGGCACCCAGGTCCGCCCCGGCGCCCGCTTCGGGCCGAAGGGGTTCCGCGACGCCTCGCAACTCTTCGCCATCGGCAAGGGCGCCTACGATCCGGAGGACGATCTCCTGTTCCTCGCCGGCGACGAGGTCCGCATCGTCGATATCGGCGACGCCGACATGGTCCATATCGATGCCGAACAGTGCCTCGGCAATATCGAGTACGGCGTGCGGAAGATTCTGGCAACCGGAGCAATGCCGGTCGTCCTCGGCGGGGACCACGCCGTGCATATCCCCTGTATCCGCGCGTTCGATGGTGAGGCGCCGGTCCATATCGTGCATATCGACGCCCATCTCGACTATGTCGACGAGCGCTTCGGCGTCCGCCACGGCCAAGGCAATCCGCTGCGCCGGGCCGCCGAATGCAATCATGTCACCGGCATCACCCATCTCGGCATCCGCAACCTCGGCTCGAGCGCGCAATCGGACTTCGCCGACGCCAGGGCCGCCAAGTCGGACATCCTGTCGGTCCGGGATTTCCGCGAACTCGGCGTCGCCGGTGTCATCGAACGGATTCCGGAAAACACCCGGCTTTATTTCACGATCGATGTGGACGGCTTCGACCCGTCGCTGGTTCCCGGCACGGGCACGCCTAGCCCCGGCGGATTCCTCTATTACGAGACCTGCGATTTCCTCAAGGCGGCGGCGATGCGCGGCGAGGTCGTCGGTATCGATTTCGTCGAACTGGCGCCGGAATACGATCCCAGCGGCGCGACGAGTCTGTTCTGCGCCCAGATTCTGGTCAATTTCCTCGGCTACATCTTCCATGCGAAGAAGATCCAGGCCGGCGCGCGGCCCCGCGATGGCTGGCCGGCGCTGCGCGGCGTCGGGCAGTAGCCGCGGCGGGAAGGGCGCGATTTGGCCCTGCGGGAGTGGGGTGACTCCCCGCCAAGGGCTGTTGTAGGACTTTCGCGGCAGGACGGCCTGCCCGCAACGGCTTACGACTTCGGAGAAACACCGCCATGCATGTCGGCGCGTCAATCATTTTCCAGAACCCCGGCAAACAGCAGCCCGACCATGTGGTCTGGGAGGAAGAACTGGCGATGGTGGACCTGGTCGAGCCGTTGGGCTTCGATTCCGTGTGGGCGACCGAACACCATATCACCGACTACATCATGTGCCCGGACCCGGTGCAGTTCCTCGCCTACGCCGCCGGCCGCACCACGACCGCCAAACTGGGCACCATGGTCGTCGTCCTGCCGTGGCGCGATCCGTTCCGGGTCGCGTCGCAGATCGCCATGCTCGACGCCATGTCAGGCGGGCGGGTGATCTTCGGCATGGGTCGCGGCGCCGGCCGTTGCGAGTTCGAGGGTTTCCGCGTGCCGATGGAGGAAAGCCGGCCCCGCTTCGTCGAGGCCGCCGAGATGATCATCGAAGGGCTGGAATCCGGATACTGCGAATACGACGGCGAATTCTACAAACAGCCCCGGGCCGCCGTCCGCCCGCGCGCCGACCGGAGCTTCAGGGGCCGGACCTATGCCGCCGCCGTCTCGCCGGAATCGGCCGAGATCATGGCGAAACTTGGCGTCGGCCTGCTGATCATTCCGCAGAAGCCCTGGGACCATGTGGCGAAGGAACTGGCCGAATACCGGGCGCTGTTCCAGCGGGTCAACGGCTTCGATGCGCCGGCGCCGATCGCCGCGGGCTGGACTTTCGTCGACGAGAGCGAGGAACGCGCCTACGAGATGGCGAAGAAATATATCGGCGGCTACTGGCACAGCGTACTGGCGCACTACGAGTTCGCCGGCGATCATCTGAAGACCACGAAGGGCTATGAATATTACGGCAAATTCGCGGAAAACCTGCAGAAACAGGGCGACGACGCGGCGACCGAGTTCTTCCTCGGCCTGCAGGTCTGGGGGACGCCGGAGATGTGCTACGAGAAAATCGTCGCCATTTCCAACCAGGCCGGCTCGGACAGCTTCGTCGGCGTTTTCAAATATGCCGGCATGCCCAAGGATATCGCAGAGGCCAATATGCGCCTGTTCGCCAGCGACGTGATGCCCGAATTGAAGAAGGTCGGCCCCGCGGCCGAACGCATGGTCGCGGCAGCGGCCTAGCCGCCCACCCGGCACCGGACGGCGCGCTGCGGCCCGGCGACCTGCGTATTGCGGCGCGCAACCCGCTCCGAGGAGACAATCGTATGCCCGCACCGCCGGATGGCCCCCTGAACGGCCCTCTGAATGGCCTGCGAGTCGTCGAACTGGCGGGAATCGGCCCCGGTCCGATGGCCTGCATGATGCTGGCCGATATGGGCGCCGACGTCATCAAGGTGGACCGGCTGACCGATGCGGGCCTCGGCATCGCGATGCCGGCGAAATACCAGGTGCTGCACCGCAGCCGGCCCTCCATCGCCGTCGACCTGAAATCGCCGGACGGGCTGGCGGTCGTCAAACGTCTGATCGATGGCGCGGACGTCCTGATCGAGGGATTCCGGCCCGGCGTGACCGAACGCATGGGGCTTGGCCCGGACGATTGTTTCCCGACCAACCCGAAGCTGGTCTATGGCCGCATGACCGGCTGGGGCCAGGACGGCCCGATGGCCCGGGCGGCCGGCCACGACATGAACTACATCGCGCTCACCGGCGCGCTCAACGCCATCGGCCCGGCCGACGGGCCGCCGGTGCCGCCGCTCAACCTGGTCGGCGATTTCGGCGGCGGGACGCTCTATCTGCTGGTCGGTGTGCTCGCGGCATTGCTGGAAGCGCGGCAGTCCGGCAAGGGGCAGGTCGTGGATGCCGCGATGGTCGACGGCGCGGCCTCGCTGATGACGACCTTTTTCGGCCTCAAGGCGGCCGGCCTGTGGAGCAACGAGCGCGGCGCCAACCTGCTGGACGGCGGCGCCCATTTCTATTCGGTCTACGAAACCAGCGACGGAAAGTATGTCTCCATCGGCTCGATCGAAGCCAAATTCTACGCCGAACTGCTGGAGAAGACCGGGCTGGACCCGGCCGATCTGCCGCCGCAGATGAAGCCGGAGAGCTGGCCGGTCATCGGGGAGAAGCTGACCGAAATCTTCAGGACGAAGACCCGGGACGAATGGTGCGCCATCATGGAAGGCAGCGACATCTGCTTCGCCCCGGTCCTGAACCTGGACGAGGCGCCGGAACACGCGCACATGAAAGCGCGCGGCACCTTCGCGGAGGTCGACGGCGTCGTGCAGCCTGCGCCGGCCCCGCGCTTCAGCCGGACGCCCGGCGAAATCCGCCGGCCGCCGTCGCCGCCCGGCGCGGATACCGACGAAGCGCTCGCCGCCTGGGGCTTTTCCACTGACGAAATCACCGGTCTGCGGGCGAAGAACGCCATCGGTTGAAGCACGGCCTGCCCGGTACGGTACCGCGCTTCGGCCGGAAACTCAAAATCGAGGAAACGATATGAAAAACACACTCAAAGCCGGCGTCGTCCACGAGGAAAAGATCGGCATCGACGAGGAACGCACCATCGCCTTTATGGGCGACGAATTGCGCGTCTACGCCACGCCGCTCATGGTGCGGGATATCGAGCATACCTGCCGGGAGCTGCTGCTGCCGCATCACGACGACGGCGAGGATTCGGTCGGCGCGCGGGTCGAGATTGACCATCTCGGACCGACCCTGATCGGCCAGAGCGTGACGGTCAGCGCCGAGGTTGCGGAGGTCGAAGGCCCGCGCATCGTCTTCGACGTCAACGTCCATGACGATCTCGACCATGTCGGCCGGGCCCGGCACATCCGTTTCGTCATCGACAAGGTGAAGCAGGGCGGCCGCCTGGCGAAGAAAAAGGCGCGCCTCGCCGAAGGCTGAGTTGCCCAAGGTTGAACTGCCGGGCGCAAAGCGTGCTATCCTCACGCCTGCCATTCATTCCGACCGGGTATCGATCATGGCCAAGGCCGACGCATCCGCAGACGACGTCAAGAAAGTCCCGTTCTACTGCTACCAGTGCGTAGCGGGGCCGGACCTGGCGAAAGTGACCGTCCGCAACGGCGTGGCGGAACGGCTGGAAGCCAATTTCGACATCGCGGAGGAACATCCGGGCGGCGGCCGGGTCTGTGTCAAGGCGTTTGGCCTGATCCAGAAAACCTACAACCCCAACCGGATCAAGCAGCCGATGAAGCGGACCAACCCGAACAAGGGGCGGGACGAGGATCCGGGCTTCGTGCCGATTTCCTGGGAAGAGGCCTTCGGCATCATCGGCGAGAAGTTCCGCGAGGTGCGCGCCAGGGGGCTGGTCAACGAGAACGGCCATCCGCGTCTCGCGACCTCGACCGGCGGCGGCGGCACGCCGGTGCAGTACATGGGCACATTCCCGGCCTTCATGGCGGCCTGGGGGCCGATCGACCAGGGCTTCGGCGCCGGCCAGGGCGTGAAATGCTACCATTCCGAGCATCTCTACGGCGAGCTGTGGCACCGCGCCTTCATCGTGGCGCCGGATACGCCCTATGTGAACTTCATCCTGAACTGCGGCGCGAACACCGAGGCGCAGTCCGGCGTGGTAGGCATCTGGCGCGAGGCCAACGCCCGGGCGCGCGGCGCAAAGCGCGTCCATGTCGAGCCGCATATGTCGATCACGGCGGCGGCCTCGGCCGAATGGGTGCCGATCAAACCGAAGACCGACGCCGCCTTCCTGTTCGCGCTGATCCACCGGATCGTGCACGAGCGCGGCTGGGCGGATGTCTGCGACGTGCCGTTCCTCAAGAACCGCTCGAACTCGCCCTATCTGGTCGGCCCCAACGGATTTTTCGTACGCGATCCCGATGGCAAACCGCTGATCTGGGACGCCGCCGACGGCGCGGCAAAGCCCTATGACGCCGAAATCGGCGACGCCGCGATGGAAGGCGTCTACGAAGTCGACGGCTACGAACTCGGGCCCGACAACACGCGCTGGGACCATAAGGGCGTGGCAGCGAAACCGTCCTTCCAGCTCATGCTGGACCTGATCGCGCAATACACGCCTGAATGGGCCGAGGCCGAGTGCGAGGTACCGGCGGAGACCATCCGGCGGGTGGCGGACGAATTTATCGCCCATGCCTGCGTCGGCGAGACCATCGAGATCGAAGGCAAGACGCTGCCGTTCCGGCCGGTCGCCATCCTGCTCGGCAAGAGCGTCAACAACGGCTGGGGCGGCTACCACACCTGCTGGGCGCGCACCATGCTCGCCGTGCTGGTCGGCGCGCTGGAAGTGCCGGGCGGGACGCTCGGCACGGCGGTGAAGCTGGTGCGGCCGGCAGCCTCGCGGGTCGGCTCCGTCATTCCGGGCGAAGACGGCTTCATGCGCTACCAGTTCAACGCGACCTCGTCGAACGCCTGGAACCGCGATCCGCACATCCGCAACGCCTACAAGACGCTGGTGCCGCTCGTCTCCGACAGCCCGTGGTCGCCGGCTCTGGGACCCGCGCATCTGCCCTGGCTGTTCCAGAAGCATCAGCCGAAGAGCTGGCCGCGCCACGATCCGCCGGACATCTGGATGTGCTACCGCACAAATCCGTCGATCAGTTCGTGGAACGCGCCGGAGGTCTCGAACCGGCTGGCCGAGTTCCCGTTCATCGTCGCCTTCGCCTACACGATGGACGAGACCAACCATTTTGCCGACGTGCTGCTGCCGGAATCGACCGATCTGGAATCGACCCAGCTGATCCGCATCGGCGGCACCAAGTTCCAGGAAAATTTCTGGCACCACGAAGGCTGGGCGATCCGCACCAAGGCGGTCGAGCCGGTCAACGACACGATGGACATGTCGGACATCGTGACCCGCCTGGCCCAGGAGGCCGGGATTCTGGACGCCTATGTCGGCGCCATCAACGGCGGCGCGGCGGGCACGAAACTGGCGCGTCCCGGCAAATTCGATTTCAGCCTGCCGGCCGGAGAGCCGCCGGACTCGGAGACCGTCTGGGACAACATGTGCAAGGCCGCCTCCTGGGACATGACCGGCGGCGCGGACATTCACGACCTCGATTGGTTCCGCGAACACGGCTATATGCTGAAGGACTACAACCAGCTCGACTGGTACATCTACCCGGCGCTGGAGGCGCAGAACCTGCGCTTCGAACTGCCCTACCAGGAGCGGCTGACCCGCCACGGCCAGGAACTGGCGATGCGCCTGGGCGAAATCGGCGTCGACTGGTGGGAAACCCAGTTGCGCGAATACGAGTTCATGCCGACCTACGAATCCTTCCCGGAGATCTGGGAGGACTACGTCCGCGATTTCGGGCGCGATCCGGCCGAGTATCCGTTCTGGGCGTTGACCGCCCGCTCCTTCCAGTATGCCTGGGGCGCCAATGTCGGCCTGCCGCTGATCGCCGAGGTCGCCGACAACATTGCAGGCCACAGCGGCGTCGTGATCAACCGCCGCCGGGCGCGGGAACTGCGGATCGAGGAGGGCGAGCAGATCGTCGTCGAATCGGTCACCGGGCGCACGGAAGGTCCCGCGGTGCTGCGCGAGGGCATCCGCCCCGACACGGTCCTGATGATCGGCCAGTTCGACCACTGGAAGACGCCCTTCGCCAAGGACCTCAACCGGCCGAGCCTGAACAGCGTGACCGACATTTCGCTCAAGCTTACCGATTCGACCGGCTCCGGCTCGGATATCGTCTGCGTGAAGGTCTACAAGGCCTCGGAGAAGCACCTCCAGAAGCCGCTCGCCGTCGAGGAAATGGGCCGCTACGACGGCAATATCGCCACCGCCGCCTTCGCCCAGGCGGCGGAGTGACAATGGCGCTCGATCCCTATACCTCCCCCTCTGCAGAGGGGGAGGTCGGCGAGCGAAGCGAGCCGGGTGGGGGTGCCGTCTATCGCGGCGCCAAGGCACCCCCATCGACGTCGCTGCGCGAGGCCACTTCCCCCTCTGAAGAGGGGGAAGAATCGAAAGTGCAGCGGGCGAAAAGGACGGATTTCGCAAAAAAACTGGCACGCAGGCTGCGCAAGCAACCGACTGATGCCGAAAATCGCCTTTGGTACTTCCTGCACAAGAAGCAACTGGACGGTCTGCGCTTCAAGCGCCAGGAGCCGATTGGCAACTATGTCGCCGACTTCGTCTGCCCCACTCTCAAACTCATTGTTGAAGTCGACGGCGGACAGCATGGCATCGAGGTTGAGAAAGATGAGGCCCGAACGGCGTGGTTGGAGTCTCAGGGATATACCGTCATCCGGTTCTGGAATAACGAGGTGATGGAAAATATCGAAGGCGTGTTGGCGACCGTTCGAGAGGAGGTTGCGGCGCTGAAGGGGAATCGAACGACACCCCCATCGACCTCGCTGCGCTCGGCCACTTCCCCCTCTGAAGAGGGGGAAGGACAATGATGGCGGCCGGTCATTATACCTCCCCCTCTTCAGAGGGGGAGGTCGGCAAGCGAAGCGCGCCGGGTGGGAGTGCCGTCGGGCGAAATATTGTGAAGAACGATGGCTGACGCCCTTTGCCACGACCCGGAACACACCCCGCGCTGGGGCATGGCGATCGACGTCAACCGCTGCGTCGGTTGCCAGACCTGCACGATCGCCTGCAAGCACTGGAACGACACGCTACCGGATATCCAGTGGCGCCGGGTGATCGATGTCGAGCAGGGCGAGTATCCGAACGTCCAGCGCCAGTTCCTGGTCACCGGCTGCCAGCATTGCGCCGAGCCGCCCTGCGTCCCGGTCTGCCCGACCGGCGCGACCCGCCAGCGCGAAGACGGCTTGGTGACGATGGACTACGACGTGTGCATCGGCTGCGCCTATTGCGCGGTCGCCTGCCCCTACCAGGCCCGCACCATCGCCCATGAAATCCACGGCTATTACGATGGCGAGATCACGCGCCAGGAAGAGGCGGTGTTCGACGACGGCCGGATTGGCGTCGCCCAGAAATGCACCTTCTGCTCGGACCGAGTCGACAGCGGCCTCGCCGCCGGCTTGACGCCGGGCCTCGATCCGGACGCGACGCCGGCCTGTTCCGCCGCCTGCATCGCTTCAGCCATCACCTTCGGCGACTACAACGATCCGGACAGCAACGTCTCGCAGCTCGTCCGCGACAACCCGGCGTTCCAGATGCACGAGGAACTCGGGACCGATCCGCAGATCAAATATCTCTACACGACACCGGCCGTTCCGGGCCGCGAGCCGGAGGCCGACGACCTTTCCGACGAACGCCTCGCCGATCCGGCCAACCCGCTGGTCGGAAAGGTCCAGCAATTCTGGGACTGGCGCGCCGCCATGAACTGGATGTTCGGCGGCGTCGGCAGCGGATTTGTCTTCGCCGCCTGGCTGATATCCTTCGTTGTGCCGGCCGACGCAACCGCCGAATTCGGCCTGTGGCTGTCGGCGGCGCAATTCGCCGGCGCCGGCCTGATGGCGTTCGGCCTGTTTTTCGTGTTCCTGAAGATCGGCCGGAAAATGCGTTTCTGGCGCGCCGTTTCCCGGCCGCAAACTTCGTGGATGACGCGCGAGCTTTATATCGTCGCCGTTTTTGGCATCGCGGTGCTGCTTGGCATCGCGACGCAGCATCCCGCCGCCCAGGCCGTTGCAGCTTTCGCGGCGCTCGGCTTCCTCGGCTGTCAGGCGATGATCCTGTATCGGGCACGCGGCATCCCGGCCTGGCGGCACAGGCTCATGCCCTGGATGATCGTTGCAACCGGCCTGCTCGAAGGCTTCGCCCTGCTGCTGCCGGCCCTTGCGCTCAGCATCGGCCTGCTGGCGGCGTTCCAGTTGCTCGTGCCGCTCGAAATCTTCATCTATACCTCTCTCGCCCTGAAGACGATCGAGACCTCCGGTATCCTCATTGTCGTTCTGGCGGCGGCAAACCTGATCCTCTGGACCGCCTACCGGCGCACGGCGGCGGACAGCGGGATCGGTCCGCTGGCGCGGGCGGTGCTGGCGAAGGTCTACCGGCGGGTGCTGATTCTCGGCACGGGGCTGCCGGCGATCCTGTACCTGACCGGCCTGGTTGCGTTCGGAATGGGGCAGACGGGCACGCGCCTCGCCGTCGGCGTGTGGCTCGCCGGCAGCCTTCTTGCCATCCTTTGCGGCGCCTATTGGAAATTCATGATTGTGGCCCGCGCCGGCTACCAGCAGGGCTTCGCGATGCCGAAGCAGCCGCATCGCGGCTCCGGCGCGCGGGCCGCGCCGCCCCGGCTCGACGGCACCGTCATGCGGCCCGGGGCGCCGCTGGCCGAGGCGCCGGCGGGAGTCGGCTAGGCGGCGCGCACCGAAACGCGGGTGCCGTGCTCTACCTCTTTGCTGCGGCGGTCTTCGCCGGCTCCTGGATCGCCTACCGGCGCACGCCGGAACACGACAAGCTCGCCAGACTGCTGTTCCGGCTCGGCATGGCCGCCGCCATCGCCGTCGCGATCTTAGGCTATGTCGTGTTCAACGTGGTGGAAGTCGGCGGCGAAATACCCGGATAGGGCGGCAAGCCGGACGAGGGCGTCCGGAGCCGGAACTTCGCCGGTCAGCCATTCTGACCGAGTGCTGCACGAAGCCGGGAAATCAGCGAGTCGCGGGCTGCATCGTCGTAGTCCGCCGCCGGAACTCTGCCCCAGACCGGGCCGGGCCAGGCCGGGTCGGTCGTAAAGCGGGCGATGATGTGGATGTGCAATTGGGGAACCTGGTTCCCCAGGGCAGCCACGTTCATCTTTTCGGGCCGGTACAGGTCGACGAGCGCCTGGCTGCACCGGCGGATTTCTTCCAGGACCGCGATGCCGTCCGCGTCGTTCAGGTCGTGCAGGTCGCGCAGGCCGTCGCGCCGCGGCGACAGCACCAGCCATGGATAGTTGGCATCCCTCGACAGCAGGACCCGGCACAGTTCCAGATCGCAGACCGGGACCGTCTCGTCCGCCAGTTGCGGATGGAGCGTGTACATCGCCGGCCGCCCGGCTAGTTCCCGCTTTCAACGTCCGCTGCGACCCGCAGGCTGACAATCTTGTCGGGCCGGGACGGCGGCTCGCCCGCCGTAATTCCGTCGATCAGGTCCATGCCTTCGATCACCTTGCCCCAGATCGTGTACTGTCCGTTCAGGTGCGCCGCCGGGGCGAAGCAGATGAACCACTGGCTGTCGCCGCTGTTCGGATCGGACGTGCGCGCCATGCCGATGGTGCCGCGTTCGAACGACAGTTCGCGGGAAAATTCGGCCGGCAGTTTTTGCCCGCTGCCGCCGGTGCCCGTGCCGGTGGGGTCGCCGGTCTGGGCCATGAAACCCGGAATTACACGGTGAAAGACGATGCCGTCATAAAATTTCTCGCGCGTCAGTTCCTTGATCCGCGCAACATGCTTCGGCGCCTCGTCGGGATAGAGTTCTATGGTCACACGGCCGTTTTTCAGTTCCAAGTAGAGCATATTCTCCAGCTTTCCGGATTTCTGCGCGCCGGCGGAAGCGGCAACCGTCACCGCCAAGGCTAGGGTCAGGACCACAGCGAGAAACCCCCGGACGGCGTTGCGGACGCCGCGGACTGCCGGCTGCGATGGCGAATAGACTGTCATGGCAGAGCCTTAGCGCGCCGCGCGCCGCAGGACCAGCGGGCCGCGTCAATCCGGCAGGATGCTTCGCCTGCCGGTTGTATTGTCCCGCACGACCGGAGATTCATACTTGCGCCAGCGCGCGCGGTCCCGGCCGTATGTTGCGTGCGATTCCGCAACGGGAGATGGACATGACAACGACCGGCTTTATCGGACTGGGTGCGATGGGACAGCCCATGGCGGCAAATCTCGTGCGCAAGGGGCATGACCTGATCGTCTACGACATTGCTCAGGATCGGACGCCGTTGCTGCGCGACCTCGGCGCGTCTGTCGCCGGTTCGGTCGCGGAAGTCGCCGAACAGTCAGGCACCGTCGTGACCATGGTGCCGGATTCGTCCCAGGTCGAAGAGGTCATCCTGGGCCCCGGCGGCATCCTCGAATCGGGCTCCGCAGGACAGCTCGTCATGGACATGAGCACGATCGCACCGGAAACGACCGACCGGGTCGCGACGGCGTTGCAGGCGGCGGACCGGACGTTCGTCGATGCGCCGGTCGGCCGGTTGGTGACCAACGCCGAGGCCGGCACATCCCTGTTCATGGTCGGGGCCTCCGAACCGGATTTCGAACGGGTGCGCCCGCTGCTCGATTCGATGGGCGATACCATTGTGCATTGCGGCGAGCCCGGGACCGGCATTCGCTCCAAACTGGTCAATAATTTTCTGGTCATGGGCGTCAACCAGATGAACGCCGAAGCGCTCGCCCTCGCCCAGGGATTTGGCCTGGATCTCGCAACCACCCTGAAGGTGATCGGCGGCACGACGGCCGCCAACGGACAACTCTCGATCAATTGGCCGAACAAGGTGCTGAAAGGCGATCTGTCGCCTGGCTTTCGGATAAGGCTCGCCCACAAGGACGTTTCGCTCGCCGTCGACTTTGCGCGCAAGATCGGAATTCCGGTCTATGCCGGGGCTATTGTCCGCGAGAGCCTGGCCATGGCCATGTCATGCGACGACTATGGCGAGAAGGATTTTTCAGGCATCGCCGATCCGGTATCCGGACTGGCCAATCTGCCCCCGCCCCGGCTGACCTGATCCCACGAAGCCGGCGCTGTTTATAGCAATGGATCAGGTCGCCGCCTGGGACAACGCCTCCAGATCGTCGTCGGTGAGATTGCCGGGAACGATGGTGACCGGGACGTTCAGCCGGCTGTGCAGCTTGCCGGTCAGGGCGGAGATCAGCGGTCCGGGATTGCGCCCGCCCCTGCCGGCGGCCAGCACCAGAATGGATATCGAGGGCTCTTCTTCCAGCAGACCCAGCAGTGCGTCGCGTGTCGCGCCATGGCGGATATACAGGACCGGCGCCTCCCCGGTGATCGCCTTGGCATCTTCGGCATAGCGGGAAAGCAGCGCCTCGGCTTCTTCGCGCTGCTCGGCTTCCAGCAGATCGTCGACCGCGGCCCAGTGACCGAAACCCTCCCGCTCAACTGCGGTGAACAGCGCGACCCGACCACCCGTCGCCCGGGCGCGCAGGCTGGCGTAGCGCAGCGCAACCGGCATTTCCTCCGACGAATCGACGACGACCAGGAAGATGCGCTCCGTCTGCCGCGTCCGGCCCCCTTTCGACGTTCCATCAAGCAGCGCCACGCGGGCCTCCGGGGTTGATTGCGACCGGCCGGGTCATTTCCGTGCGAAAACCCAGCTGGCGCCCCATCCGGCGGCGACCGCCAGGATGATCGCAACGATACCGTACCAGATCGAATTCTGGTGGGCGAAGCGAAAGACCCGGGCGCTCAGCCCGGCCTTGCTGACCAGCAGCTTGCGCTCGAAGCGCTGGATGACGAAGCCGTCCTGCAACAACAGGAACCTGACCCTGTACGCCCCTGTCGGCACGTTCGAGGGAAAGAAGATTTCGGCCCGGAACAGGCGGACGCCGGAGGCCGGCAGGACGACCTTGGCAACATTCGGCCGGAAAAGGCCGGCGCGTCGCTGGTTGCGGATCAGGGCCTCGCGAAATCGGCTGGCCTCGCCTTCCGACACACGGGCGTTTTCCGGCTGGATCGGCAGCAGTTCGAGGTTTTCCGCGCCGATGCGAAACTTCTGCGCGCTGCGGGGCGACACGATCTTGTCGAGCGGACCGCTGGCCGCGACCGCGTAAAAGGACGGCGCGTTCGCGAAAGTGACCGAATGCCTGTTGATCCAGATGCCGCTCACCCGGCTCTTGCGGCGGACGATGGTGTCTTTCGGCGGCCCCTCCACGACGATCACGATATGGCCAGGCCCATCGGCAGCACCGAAAAATATGACATTGTCGCCGATGAAACCGGTGGTAATTGCGACCGTGTCGCGCGACAGGTCAGCCGCCAGCTGTGCTGCCTGGCCGGCTGGCGCCGCCAGCAGCCCGATCAGGGACGCCGCAGCGAAAGCGAGGGCGCAGCGCCGCATCAATGGCTCCCCGGCCCGCCGAGGGAGAACAGGTCTTCCGGCGTCACCACCAGATCGAAGACCAGCTTGGCGACCACCGCGAGCACGATAACCGCCAGCAGCCCGCGCAATTGCTCGCCCCGCAGGTATTGCCCGGCCCGGCTGCCGAACTGCGCACCGACGACGGCGCCGGCCAGCAGAACCAGGGCCAGCACAACATCGACGGTCTGCGTCGTCACCGATTGCAGAAAGGTGACGTTGGCGGTGACGAAAATGATCTGGAACAGCGACGTGCCGACCACCACGATCGTCGGCATGCCGAGCAGGTAGATCATCGCCGGCACCATCAGGAAGCCGCCGCCGACACCCATGATCGCCGCCAGCACGCCGACCAGAGCGCCGATCGTAAAGGGCGGGATGGCGCTGATATAGAGTTTCGACTTGCGGAAGCGCATGCGCAAGGGCAGGCGATGCACCCAATAATGCTGATGCAGCTTGCGCCGGACGACAGTGCCGCTGCGCCGCCGGAGAATGGCGCGCGAACTCTCGACCAGCATCATCGCGCCGACGATGCCGAGAAAGAAAACATAGGAGAGGCGGATCACCAGGTCGATCTGACCGACGGTGCGCAGCCAGGCGAACAGTTCGACGCCCAGATAGGAGCCGACGAACCCGCCGGCGAGCAGCACACCACCCATCTTGAAATCGACATTGCCGCGGCGCCAGTGCGCGATCACGCCCGAGACGGACGATGCCACGATCTGGTTGGCTTCCGAGGCCACGGCGACCGGCGCCGGAATGCCGATAAAGATCAGCAGCGGCGTCATCAGGAAACCGCCGCCGACGCCGAACAGGCCGGAAAGAAAGCCGATTGCGCCGCCCAGCCCCACCAACAGGAACACGTTGATGGAGACCTCGGCGATCGGAAGGTAAACCTGCATAATATTCAGGAATGGAGATATGTTCGGCTGGTCGGCACGTTATGCCTGCGACCGGCGGCTGTGAAGCCCTGCCCCCCACGGCAGGCTGTCACAAATCCGCGCGCGGACTACGAATTTCTTTCTGCTGCGGAAATTAGGGATAGCTCTTCGGCATGTCGCCATCCCAGGACCCCACCGGGCTGATTACCGGCACGGATATGCCGGCCCAGAGCTGGATCGACCGGCTGTTGCCCCGACCGGCGCGCGCCTATGCGCGGCTGATGCGGCTGGACCGGCCGATCGGGACATGGCTGCTGTTGTTTCCGGGCTGGTGGTCGATTGCGCTCGCGTTCGAGACGCTGGAGTGGCGCTGGGACAGCGCCGGGCTGTTCCTCTGGTTCATGGCCCTGTTCGGCGTCGGCGCCCTGCTGATGCGCGGGGCGGGCTGCACCTGGAACGACATCACCGACCGGGAATTCGACGCCAGGGTGGAGCGCACCCGGACCCGCCCAATACCCAGCGGTCAGGTCTCCGTCAGGCAGGCGCTTGCATTCATGGCGCTGCAGATGGCGGTCGCCTTCGGCATCCTGCTCCAGTTCAACGCCTTCGCCATCGTGGTCGGCGCAGCGTCGCTCGCCGTCGTGTTCGTCTATCCGCTGATGAAGCGCGTGACCTACTGGCCGCAGATCGTGCTGGGGCTGGCGTTCAACTGGGGCGCGCTGCTGGGATGGGCGGCGGTGCGCGGCGACCTTGGCTGGCCGCCCGTCCTGCTCTACCTCGCCGGCATCTTCTGGACCCTCGGCTACGACACCATCTACGCCCACCAGGACAAGGAAGACGACCTCCTGATCGGCGTGAAATCGAGCGCGCTGAAGCTGGGAGCCAAAACGCGGCCGTGGCTGTGGGTCTTCTACGGATTGGCATCTGTCCTGATCGCCGCCACCGGTTGGCTGGACGGCCTCGGCCCCTTGTTCTGGATCGGTCTCGGCCTCGGCACCCTGCAACTCGGCTGGCAGGCCGCCAGGGTGGACATCGACGATCCCGCCGACTGCCTGCGCGTCTTCAAATCCAACCGGGTGTTTGGCTGGTGCCTGCTGATCGGCCTGACGGCGGACCTGGTGTACTAGAGCATGGCTCTCTTAGACGGAACTGTAGCGGCGAGGCGTCCCTCGATACGGCGCGCAAGCGCGCCTACTCGGGATGAGGAGAAAGTACTCAAGATACTCCTTCCCCTCACCCTGAGTAGCCGCGAAGCGGCGTATCGAAGGGCCTGCCCTGAGCCCTTCGAAGGGGCGTACCTCCGCGGTGTCAGCGGTTCCAATTGAAACGGACACGCTCTAGGCCTCAGCCCGGGGTTCCCCTGAGATCGGACTCCGTCAGAAGCCCGAACACCATCAGCAAGAAGGCGTATTCCTCCGCTACTTCGTGCAGCGCTTCGTAGCGGCCGGACTTGCCGCCATGGCCGGCGCCCATATTCATGCGCAGCACGAGTAGATTGTCGTCGGTCTTCGTCGCCCGCAATTTCGCAACCCACTTGGCGGGTTCCCAGTAGGTGACGCGCGCGTCGCTCAGACCGCCGGTGACGAAAAGGTGCGGATAGTCCTTCGGCTCCACATTGTCGTAAGGGCTGTAGGCCTCGATCCGCCGGTAGGCCGCCTCGCTTGCCGACGGGTTGCCCCATTCCGGAAATTCGCCCGGCGTCAGCCAGAGCGTATCGTCCAGCATCGTATTCAGGACATCGACGAAGGGGACATGCGCCGCCGCAGCCCGGAACAGGTCCGGCGCCATGTTGACAGTCGCGCCGACCGTCAGGCCGCCGGCGCTGCCGCCGGCGAGCGCCATGTTGCCGGCGCGCGCATAGCCCGCCGCCGCCAGATGCCGCGCGACGGCAATCACGTCGCGAAAGGTGTTTTCCTTGTGCTCCAGCTTGCCGGTCTCGTACCAGTTCTTGCCAAGTTCCGAACCGCCGCGCGGGTTCGCCAGCGCGAAGACGAAACCGCGGTCCAGCAGCGACAGGCGCGCCGTGCCGAAAGACGGGTCCATGTTCATGCCGTAGGAGCCGTAGGCATAGAGGTAGAGCGGGGCGCTGCCGTCCCGCGGCGTATCCCTGCGGCGCACGACGGTGACGGGCACGAGTACGCCATCGTGCGAGGGCGCCATTTCCCGCTCCGAGACATACTGCGATGCATCGTATCCGGACGGAATTTCCTGGACCTTGCGGACGGTTCGTTCGCGCGTGACGACGTCGTAGTCCCAGACCGTCAGCGGCGTAACCAGCGATTGGTAGGCGATGCGCAGATGGACCAGATCGAATTCCGCGTTTCCGGCCGGATGGACGGCATAGGCCGGTTCGGGAAAGGCGATCCGGTGTTCGGCGCCGTCGGCGAAATGCCGGATGCGCAGGTGTTTGACGCCGGCCTCCCGCTCCTCGATCAGCATCCAGTCCCGGAACACCGCCAGCCCGGTCAGGTAGATGTTGTCGGATGGGGCAATGACCTCCCGCCAATTTTCCGTATCGGGGCTATCGGCCGGAGCCGCGGCAAGCCGCCGGTTGGGGTGGGTATCGTCGGTCAGAATCCAGAAGACGCCGTCGCGGTGGTCCACTTCATAGAGGCGCCCGGTCCGGCGGGTGCTGATGAGGCGCGGTTCGGTTTCCGGGGCCTCGGCCGGAACGAAACGGACCTCTGAGGTTTCGTGATCGCCGGTACGGATAAACAGGTAAAATTGGTCTGCCCCAAGATCGACCGAAATCCCGAATCCCGGATCGGGCTCCCGGTAGACTTCGACATCCGCCTCAACCGGCGTGCCCAGGCGGTGCCGCCACAACGACGACGGCCGCAGTTGTTCATCGAGCCGGACGTAGAACAGCGTCCGATTATCGGTTGCCCAGGCCGGTGCGCCGCTGGTGTTCGGAACTAAGTCCGGCAGATCTTCACCGGTTCTCAGATCGCGCACCCGGATTGCAAAGCGTTCCGAACCGTCGGTGTCGACCGAGTAGGCGAGCAGAGAATGATCGGGCGACGGCTCGACCGCGCGGACGCGCAGATAGTCGAGCCCTTCGGCCAATGCCGGCTCATCGAGTATCGTCCGGGGCGCGCCGTCCGGTCCTTCTTCGTAACGGATACGGAAATGGGTCCGGTACTGCGCGCCCGCCTCGAACCGCCAGGAATAAAACCACGGTCCCTTTTTCATCGGCACGCCGCGGTCGTCGTCCTTGAGGCGGCCCTTCATTTCCCGAAACAGGGTTTCCCGGAGATCCGCCGTCGGGGCCATGACAGCTTCCCGGTAGGCATTTTCGGCCGTGAGATAATCAAGGATCGCCGCGTCCCGGACATCGGGATAGCCGGGATCGCGCAGCCAGGCGTAGTCGTCCGTCCGGCTGTCGCCGTGGTGACGGAAGGTTTTCGGCCGGCGTGCCGCGACCGGCGGCCTTGGAGGATTCCCGGACGGTTCGGTCATGGTGCCGATGTGGCCCGCTGCTCCCGGGTTGACAACCGCCGAACTCTCCCGAATGACATCGCCGAAATCTCACTCATAAGTGATTCGAACCGGTAATTCGGCCAACATAGGGTTAGTCATGATCGGATTCGCCAAAATCGTTGCGCGGACGCTTGCTGCGGTTACCGTGGCAGCAGCCGCGGTACCCGCCGGCGCGCTTGCCGACGCCGCAAAAAACCCGGTCGTCGTGGAACTGTTCACCTCCCAGGGCTGCTATTCCTGCCCGCCGGCGGACGATTTCCTCGGCGTACTGGCGAAGCGCCCCGGGGTGCTCGCCCTGTCGTTCCATGTCGACTACTGGAACTATCTGGGCTGGCGCGATCCCTATTCCAGCGCCGAGGCCACGCGGCGCCAGCATACCTATGCCTCGGCCATGCGCCGCCGCACCGTTTACACGCCCCAGATGGTTGTGGACGGCACGCTGCAGGGCATCGGGAGCTACACCGGCGTCATCGACGGGCACATCCGGGTCCGGCAGCAATCGAGCGACGATCGTGTCGCCGTGTCGATCGCCGGAGACGCGAATGCCGAAACGCTCACCGCCTCGCTCAAGGGCGATGGGGGGCGGACCGGAGATTGCGCGATCTGGCTGGTCTATTTCGACAAGAAGCACACCACGGCGATCCCGCGCGGCGAGAACGCGGGCAAGACGCTGTCCTACTACAACGTGGTGCGCGAATTCAGACGGGTTGCCGACTACAGAGACGCCGACCTTGAGATCGATGTGCCCCGCACCGGCGCCAAAGGCGCGCGGTACGACCGGGTTGCCGTCCTCGTTCAGCAGCCCGAGGGCGGCAGGATTGTCGGCGCGGCCTGGGCCGAGTTGAAATAGCCCGACGCCGCATTGCTGCGGGCCTTTCAAAGCCCGTTCCTTCCGGCATCTTTCCGCGGCGCGCCAACGGCTCTTTCCCCGCCTTTCCTCTTGTCTTCCGCCACAACCCGGACGACGATGCGCTCCATGAGGTCGAATTCCGACGTCTCCGGACCTCCGGGCCGGCGCATCACTGCCGTCCTCGGGCCGACCAACACCGGCAAGACGCATTTCGCGATGGACCGCATGCTGGCGCACGGCTCCGGCATGATCGGCTTCCCGCTTCGCCTGCTCGCCCGGGAGAATTACGACCGGGCGGTGCGCGCCGCCGGCGGCCATGCGGTGGCGCTGGTCACGGGCGAAGAGAAGATCGTTCCGCCGACCGCGCGGTTTTTCCTCTGTACAGTCGAGGCCATGCCGGTCGACCGCGAGGTCGAGTTCCTGGCAATCGACGAGGTCCAGCTCGCAGCCGATCCCGAGCGTGGCTATGTCTTTACCGACCGGATTCTCCGGGCGCGCGGAACGGTCGAGACCGTGCTTATCGGGGCCGAAACCGTCCGGCCGGTCCTGAACCGGCTGGTGCCTGAAGCGCATCTCATCACCCGGCCGCGCTTTTCGCGGCTCGCCTATGCCGGACCGAAGAAGATCACCCGGCTGCCTCCCCGGACAGCAGCAGTCGCCTTCTCGGCCCAGGAAGTCTATGCGCTCGCCGAAGTGATCCGGCGGCGACGCGGCGGCGCGGCGGTGGTGCTCGGCGCGCTCAGTCCCCGCACGCGCAACGCCCAGGTCGAGATGTTCCAGGCCGGCGAGGTCGACTACCTGGTCGCGACCGACGCCATCGGCATGGGCCTGAACATGGATGTAAACCACATCGCCTTTTCCGATCTGGTCAAGTTCGACGGGCGCATGCGGCGGCGGCTGATCCCGGCGGAGATCGGGCAGATCGCCGGGCGTGCGGGCCGGCACATGCAGGACGGCACCTTCGGCACCACCGCCAACGCCGGCGAATTCGACGCCGACCTGATCGAGGCGATCGAAACCCACACTTTCGATCCGTTGCCCTTCGTCTTCTGGCGCAATCCGAAGCTGTCGTTCGACACGGTCGATGCGCTGATCCAGAGTCTTGCGCTGCCGCCCTCGTCGCGCGATCTCGCGCCGGCGCGCGAAGCGGAAGATTTCCGCACTCTGGCGGCCCTTTCCCGCCAGCCCGGCCTGCGCGCCCGGCTGGACGAGCCGGCGGCGGTCGCCCTGCTGTGGGAATGCTGCCAGATTCCCGATTTCCGCAAGATTCTGGGCGAGGCGCACAACAGCCTGGTCAGCCGCATCTTCATGGACCTGACGGGTTCCAAGGGACGTATCTCCCCGGCGTGGATGGAGCGCCAGGTCTCGCGGATCGACCGGACGACCGGCGACATCGGCGCACTGGCCGGCCGGATCGCCGATATCCGCACCTGGACCTATGTGTCCTACCACAGCGAATGGCTGGACGAGCCGCTGCGCTGGCAGGAGCTGACGCGGCGGATCGAAGACCGGTTGTCGGACGCGCTGCACGAGCGGCTCACCGAACGCTTCGTCGACAAGCGTACCGCGATCCTGGTCAAGCGTTTGCGCAGCAAGCAGGAACTCGAAGCCGCGGTCATGGAATCCGGCGAGGTCGTCGTGGAAGGCGTGGCCATCGGACGGATGGACGGTTTCCGTTTCGCCGCCGCGCCGGCAGCGACCGGCGACGATGCCCGCGCCATGCGCAATGCGGGCTGGCGGGCGCTGCGGCCCGCGATCGAGGAGCGGCTCCGCCTGTTGGAGGGCGCAAAACCGAAAGCCGTAAAGCTTGGCCCGAATAGCGAATTGCGCTGGCGCGGCGCTGTGATCGGGCGGCTGGTCAAGGGCGATCACCTGCTCAAGCCCCGGGTCCGGCCGGTGGTCGGCGACGGTCTGGATCCGGCCGTGCGGAACCGGGTGGCGGCGAAGCTCGAGAGCTGGCTTGCAGCCCATCTGCCGTTCCGGCTGGGCGCCATCGCCGCACCGGCGCCCGAGGGCATCGGCGGCCAGGCCCGGGCCCTGCTTTACCAGCTCGGCGAGGCAGGCGGCCACCTGCCCCGCAGCGGCCTGCGGGCCACGATCGACGGGCTGACGAAAGCGGACCGCAAGGCCCTGGCCGCGCACGGGGTCAAGCTGGGCGCCCAGCGGGTTTACTACTCCAAATTGCTGCGGCCCCGGCCGCAGGCCATGCTCGCGCTGCTATGGGTCATTCACCACGAGGTCCGGGATATCGAGCCGCCGCCTTTTGCGGCATGTCTCGAAGCGGTCGACGGCCTGCCGCGCGGCCTGCTGCCGGCCTGCGGCTACGTCGTCGCCCAGGGCAACGCGGTGCGCGCGGACCGGATCGAGGCGCTGTGGCGCGCGATCAAGCGGCTGCCGGACGGAAAGCCGGTGACGGCCGATCCGGCGCTCGCCGAAGCCGCGGGAATTCCGGACGCCTATCTTCCCGCGGCGCTGCACGGTCTCGGGTACCGTCCGGGAAGCGAAACCGACGGCGCCTGGCGCAGGGCCGCCGCCCGGCCGCGCCGGCGCAGGGAACAGCCGGCGCCCGCCAATCCCTGCTCGCCGTTCGCCATCCTGCGCGAACTCACGGCGAGCCGGTAAACGCCGGTGCCGGACGCGCCTGCCACCCCTGCCCCAAGTCCGGGCAAGACCGGGCCGAGCAAGACCGGGCTGGGCAAAGCCGGGCCGGACGAGATCGGGCCGCGCATCGACAAGTGGCTGTGGCACGCCCGCTTCTTCAAGACCCGGACGCTGGCCAGCAAGCTGTGCAACGGCGGCAAGCTGCGGGTGAACAGCGATCCGGTCGCCAAGGCGCACTACCGGGTGCGCCGCGGCGATGTGCTGACTTTTCCGCAGGGCGACCGAATCCGGGTGATCGAGGTCCGGGACTTCGGCGCGCGGCGCGGGCCGGCGACAGAAGCCCGGACGCTGTACGAAGATCTGGCGCCACCGGCGCCGCGACCGGCATCGGCGGAGGCCGGGCCAGGGGGCGGCCCTGCGGGTTCAGGGCGGTCGGCGCACCGCGAGGCCGGCGCAGGCCGGCCGACCAAGGCCGAGCGCAGGGCCCTCGACCGGCTGCGCGGCCGGCCCTGAACCGGCCCTGAACCAGCCCGGAACCTGGCCGCATGATCGACCTTCTCGCCGACCCCAACGCCTGGATCAGCCTGGCCACGCTGACCGCGCTGGAAATCGTCCTCGGCATCGACAACCTGATCTTCATCGCGATCCTGGCCGACCGGCTGCCGGAGCGGCAGCGCCCGGCGGCGCGCCGGCTCGGCCTCGGCGCGGCGCTGGTCACGCGCCTCGCGCTGCTGTTCGTCATCACCTGGCTCGCCGGCCTCAACCAGGCGCTGTTCGCCGTCTGGGGCGAGGAGATTTCCTGGCGCGATATCGTGCTGATCGCCGGCGGCCTGTTCCTGATCGGCAAGGCGACCATGGAGATCGACCACGATCTGGAAGGCGGCCCGAAAAGCCGGCCCGCGAAAATCTGGGGCGGCTTCGGCGTCGTCATCGCCCAGATCGCCGTGATCGACATCGTATTCTCGCTCGATTCCGTCATCACGGCGGTCGGCATGGCGCGCCATATCGAGGTGATGGTCGCCGCCATCGTCATCGCCATCCTGGTGATGCTGCTGGCGGCCGAACCGGTCGGCCGCTTCGTCGCCGCGCACCCGACGATCAAGATGCTCGCGCTGTCCTTCCTGATCCTGGTCGGGGTCATGCTGGTCGCCGACGGCGTCGGCCTGCACATCCCGAAGGGCTACCTGTATTTCGCCATGGCCTTCGCCCTCGGGGTCGAGTCCCTCAATCTGCTGGCCCGCAAGGCGCGGGCGCGGAAGCGCGGTTGAACCCGTCGGTCCGGATCCGGACCGCTACCGGTAATGGCGCGGCGGGTAAGCCAGCGGCAGCACGACGGTGAACCCGCCTTGGCAGCGGACATGGCGGTGGCGCGGAACCGGATGGCGGTGGCCCCGGTCATGGCGATGGCGATGGTTTCGCCAGTGCCCCCGCGGCCGTGGCTTCGCGGCGGCGCAGGCAAACGGAAACGTGAAGCTCCAGTAAGGCGCGGCCCGATGCGGATAAGGCCGGTGCCGGTGTCGCCAGCGCGGCGGGTAGCCGTGCCGTCCGCGCCAGCGGTCATGGCGGAAGCCACGGCGGTCATGACGGAAGCCCCGGCGGTCGTGGACGAGGGTCGCTTCCGGACCGGCACGGCTCAAGGCCGCGAGGGCCGGCCCGACCGATCCCGCTGCACCCGGCGCCGCCTGAACCGGCGCGGCCGGCGTTGCCAGGATCAGGGCCAGCGCCCCCGTTGCGATAACGGATTGCAGCATCGGTTTCATCGAGTTCTCCCTTCCGTGCACGCGCCCGCCCCGTAGAGGCGGGGGGACGGCGACCATCGGAAATTCAGCCGGGCCATAGCGGAGTCCGCTCCTTGCTCAGCACCAGATCGAGGGCGACGGTGCGGTTGGCTTCTTCGGCGGCGAGCAGATCGCCGGCCAGCTCGTCGAACGGCGCAAGCCGGACGGTTTCCGGCGCCCGGTCGTCCGCCAGCAGGGCGGCGTAGCCGAAATGGCGGCGCACGGCGGCGAACAGCGACGCCGGTTCGGTGCCCAGCCGGCGCAGGCCGTAGGGCCAGTATTCCAGAAGCGCGATATCGGCCCGGCCGAACAGGGCCTCGCCGCCGGCCAGCGCCTGACCCTCGGCGCCCTGGACATCGACCTTGACCAGCACCGGCCCGGCGAGGCTGCCGGCGTCGACCAGCGCATCGACCGGCCGGGCGGGAACCGTCACGGTCGCGCGCGCCGCCTCGCCATAGGCGCTGCCGCCGTCCGGCGCTTCCGTGCGCACCCGGTGATCGCCGAGGTTGGCCGGCGCAATCTCGAACTCCAGTTCGGCCGCCTCGTGCCAGGCCGCCGCTTCGTGCACCGCGACGCGGTCCGCGACGCCGTTGCGTTCGATATTGCGCCGGAGCAGCGTGAGGTTCGCCGGCTCCGGCTCCACGGCATGGCAAAGCGCGCCGGCCAGCGCCGCCGGGACCGCCGTCGTGCCGATGTTGGCGCCGAGGTCGATCCAGCTACCCGGCCCGCGCGCCGCGAACGTCGCCTGCATCAGCCGCACGGTCTCGACCGACCAGGACTTGTTCTTCAGATATTTCAGGATCACCGTCCGGTCGGCGACCGACCCTTCGATCTCGCCGTTGGCGCCGGGAATGACGATGCCCGTCGCGCCGGCTTCGGCCAGCAAATCGAACAGCAGCCGGTTGCGGCTCTTGACCGGCAGCGCCCGCATCGCGGCGGCGGCCGCTTCGACGGAACCGTTCCGACGGTCAGCCATGCGCCGCGCGCTCCGGGGCGCCGTCGCGCAGCGTGAGGAACGCTGCGCCGATCAACAGCAGGACAACGGCGCAGGCAACGGTTCTGGCGATATTCCACAGCTGCCAGTCCGCGGAATACTCCGACCAGATCGCGCCGGCCGCCGCCGCATCCGCCGGTATCTTCACAGCAGCGAGCGCCGCGTTCATCGGCACATTGGCCAGCATCGTCAGCGCCAGTCCGCCCGCCAGATAGAGCGCGCAGGCCAGGCCGAACAGCAGCATCACGCGGCGCATCCCGGCCGCCCAGGCCACCGCAGCGGCGGCGGCCAGAAAGACCGGCGTGCCGAAAAAGACCGGCGCGAACACCCAGTTGCGCACCGAGGCGTTCATCGCCTGCATCGCCTCGATCGCGACCCGGGGATCGGCGCCGTCCAAGCCCCACATGGTGGAGCAGACCCAGGCGAAGAAGAAACCGAAGATCGCTCCCGTCGCCAGCAGCGCCAGAAACGCTACGGGCAGCAGGAAATTTCTTGCCGTCATAGTCCGGCTCCACTCGGCTCGTCGCCTCCCCGAAGGGTGAACGGCAGAGCTTCCGGTTTCCGTCGCGGCGCAGCGGGTTCGGCGGCCCGGCTATGTCAGCGCCGCGCAGAAGCGCCCGATCCGCACGCAAGCCTCCTTCAGCGCGTCGAGGGAGGTGGCGTAGGAAATGCGGAAATAGGGCGACAAGCCGAAGGCCGCGCCCTGCACGACGGCGACGCCCTCCGCCTCGAGCAGCTCGGTCACGAAATCCCCATCGGTTTCGATGACCCTGCCGCTCGGCGCCGTCCTGCCGATCGTGCCGGCGCAACTCGGGAAGACATAGAAGGCGCCGTCGGGCCGCCGGCAGGTCAGGCCCGGTATGGCGTTCAGCGCTTCGACCACCGCATCGCGCCGTTGCAGGAAGGCGGCGTTGCGCTCCGGCAGGTAGTCCTCCGGCCCGGTCAATGCCGCCAGCGCCGCCGCCTGGCTGACCGAACTCGGGTTCGACGTGCTCTGCCCCTGCACCTTCGCCATCGCCTTGATCAGCGGCTCCGGCCCGCCGGCGAAGCCGATGCGCCAGCCGGTCATGGCGTAGGCCTTGGAGACGCCGTTCACCGTCAGCGTCCGCTCGTACAGGCCGGGCTCGACCTGGGCCGGGGTCACGAAGGTGAAATTGCCGTAGACCAGCTTCTCATACATGTCGTCGGTCATGACATGGACGTGGGGATAGCGCATCAGCACGTCGGTCAGCCCTTTCATCGTGTCCCGGTCATAGGCCGCACCCGTCGGGTTGGACGGGCTGTTCAGGATGATCCACTTGGTCTTCGGCCCGATCGCGGCGTCCAGCGCCTCGGGCGTCAGCAGGAAGCCGCTGTCTGCCGGGCAGTCCACCGGCACCGGCGTGCCGTCGGCGAGCAGCACCATATCGGGGTAGGAGACCCAGTAGGGCGCCGGGATGATGACCTCGTCGCCCGGGTCGAGCGTCGCCATCAGCGCGTTGTAGAGCACCTGCTTGCCGCCGGTGCCGACGGTGATCTGCCCGGGCGCATAGTCCAACCCGTTGTCGCGCTTGAACTTGGCGGCGATCGCCGCCTTGAGCTCCGGCGTGCCGTCGACGTTGGTGTATTTGGTCGCGCCGCCCCGGATCGCCTCGATCGCGCCCTCCTTGATGGCGTCCGGCGTATCGAAATCCGGCTCGCCGGCGCCGAGGCCGATGACGTCGCGCCCGGCCGCTTTCAGCTCGCGCGCCTTCGCCGAAACGGCCAGGGTCTGGGACGGCTTGATGCGCGAGAGGCGGGAGGCGATGAGCGGCATGGAACGGGCGCTTTCGGATGGCGGTTGTGAAAAGGCCGGCGGCGGCGCCGGCAACCCGATAAACGCTAGGCCGGGGGCCAACGCGCTGCAAGCAAAAGCCTGTCGCGCGGCGGGTGCGGGTGCGGCTCCGCGCCGAACCCGGCGATGGCCGCGCCGGCCCGCCACGATCCCGTCCGGATCGCCCGGCCGCTTGAGTCAAAACAGGTCATTTTTCCTAGTTTTGTTATGAGCGTTCATTTCTCCAATCCGCGCAAACCGAGGATTTCCGCCATTTCGGACCCTGCGTAAAATAGAAAGACCGGTCTATACATGGTGTTTTTTGCATCCGGGCCTTTTGCCGCCCCATCCCCACCCGGCATTCCGACCGGAGCACCCCGGATTGAATCCGGGACGCGGTGTGGAGGAATCTCGTCGCTGGACTCCGGCGAATGTCGGATGGATCGAGCCGAGTTCCCTCCATTCGCTCCGCTCGGTCGGGATGACGGGATAGGACGTTCGCGAATGTCAGGAAATGTCATGTTCCGTCATGGTCCGATTCTCTTCGCCCGCACCATCCCCACCGGTCATATCGACCGGTGCGGGCCGGAGCGGAGCGATGGGCCGCGAATCGGAGATATCCTTCCCGCGCAGCGCCCCGGTCCGAAGCGCCGTGCCTGAAAGATATCTCCGCTCCCCTTCGACTTCGCTCGGTGCAGGCTCTTCGGTCGGTCGAATTGACGGAAAGGGGTGTCGGCATGTCATGAAATGTCATGATCCGTCATGAATTGTCATGGGTCTCCGCCAGAGAGACGCCTGCCGGGGCGCTGCCGGCCAGCGGCAGAAGGCCTCCTGCCGGGTCGAAAGCACGGGAAAGCGCGAGAACGGCCTGGCATCGGGCACGGGCATCGGGCATCGGGCATCGGGCACGGGGATCGGGCACGGGGATCGAGATGCCATGGTTGAAGGCTCCTATATTCATGAAATGTTCCAGACCGCCAATATAGGGAATATTTCTGATAACTCAAGCGTTAATTCCTGAAATTATTTTGCCGCCCCGGACGGAGCGCAGCGACGATCCGGGGGCCAGGGGCCACAGGCAAAGCCCGTGCCGGGCGACTCTGGGCCCCGGATCGGGGTCCGGGGCGGGAAATTCGTATTTCCCGGGCCTCGAGGAACGAGCGCCGGTTGCCCATGCCTCCCGCTTCAGCGGGGGAGGTCGGCGGGCGGCGAGGCGCGCCGGCCGGGGCGCCCGGACCGCCCGCCCCTCGATACGGCCCCTCCGGGGCCTACTCGGGATGAGGGGAGCGTTGCGAAAACCGGGCATGCCCCACACCCTCATCCCGAGTAGCGTGAAACGCGTATCGAGGGACGCCGCGGGTCGTTCCGGGTTCCTGCGCGAAACGCGACGCCGGTCCCGGCTAAACCGACTGGCATCCGGCGCGCGCGCGGAATAGCCTGTCGCGCATCATGCAGGACGCCCCCGCCGTATCGGTATCGGAATCGCAGGTCCCGGAATCGCGGATCGGGGCGACGGACCACTGGACCGGCCGCCTCGCGCTCGCGCTCGCCTTCGTCCTGGTCGTGCTCGGCATGGCGAACAACCTGCCGAATATCCCGGGACTGCTCGAACTCGTCCAGGCGATTCCCGGCCTGAGCGGCGTCCCGCGGCTCAGCAAGTACAGCTCGGAACACTTCTTCCCGCTGATGTTCACGCTGATGATGGTCATTGCGCTGCTGGTTGTCTCCTTCGGCCGGGAATGGGCGCGCCGGTCGCCGGCTCGGCGCGCCTTCGGCATCCTGCTCGACCTGACGATGCTGGCCGCGGTCCTGGGCACCGCGGCGGTCTACCTGATCGAGCACGAACAGGTCTGCCTGATCGACGAGATCACCGGCGAGCGGGCCCGGCTGATGGCCAAGTCGGCGGCCCGGGCCGCCGAATACCGGGAGATCTTCGGTATCGACCCGGTCGAGGAGTTCCCCGATTGCCAGGCGAACCTGGGCAACTGGATCCTGCCCTTCCTGCTCGCCGTGCTCGCGGTCTTCTTCGTCTACATCATCAGGGCCTGGGGCCTGCCGATCATCGCGGTCGCCCTGGTCATCGCGCTCTACACCGTCCTGTCCTCGGCGGTCTGGTATTTCGAGTGGAGCGACAACCGCTACCTCACCACGTCGATCGGCACGGAATCCGACGGCATCCGCAACTATTCGGCCGGCGTTATCGGCGCGCGCAACGCGATCATCCAGGAATCGAACAGCATCCTCGGGCGGTTCCTCAGCGTCACTGTCAACATCGTATTCCCCTATGTCGTGCTCGGCTGCCTGTTCAGCGCTTCGGCCGGCGGGCAGTCCCTGATCAAGCTGGCCTTCCGGGTCACCCAGCGGCTGCGCGGCGGGCCGGCCCACGCCGCCATCGTCGGCTCGGCGAGCTTCGGCACGGTCTCCGGCGCGCCGGTCGTCAACGTGCTCGGCACCGGCACCCTGACCATCCCGATGATGATGCGCACCGGCTTTTCGCCGACCTTCGCCGGCGGCGTCGAGGCGGCGGCGTCGAGCGGCGGACAGATCATGCCCCCGGTCATGGGCATTGCGGCCTTCGTGCTGGCGGCCTTGTCGACGGTGCCGTATTCGCAGGTCATCGTCGCGGCGTTCCTGCCCGCGCTCGCCTACTTTTTCAGCCTGTTTCTCACGGTCGTCTTCGAGGCGCGGCGCACCGGGATGACCGCCATGGGCGCGCAATCCCGGGAGCATACGCTGACGCGCCGCGACTGGATCAACCTGTCGATGATCGCCGGGCCGATTCTCGTCATCCTCGTGCTCCTGCTCAGCACGAAAGACGGCATCGGCACCGGGCTGCTGGGCTTTCTCGCCGGATACGACCCGGCGTCGGGCGAAGCAATGCCCTGGCTGCTCGAAGTCCTGAAGAACGCGGCCGGCGACCCGGATTCCGCCGGCTTCTGGGCGGTAGCCGTGCTGATCGTCCTGCTGTTCCTCGATCCGGAGATCCGGCGCGCACCGTCGAAGGTGATCCGGGCGCTTGCCGAGGCCGGGCTGGTGATCGCGCAGCTCTTCCTGCTGCTGGTCGCCGTTGCGGTCATCGACGTCTGCATGAACTTCACCAGCCTTACCGGCATCCTGACCATCGACATCCTCAACTGGCTCAAGTCCATCTCGTCCTTCGAGCTGTTCGGTCAGGAGGTCGTGATCGGCGGATCGGTCTACCTGATGATCGCGCTGGTCGTCGCCATGTTCGCGACCATCCTGCTCGGCATGGGGATGCCGACCCTGCCGGCCTATGTGAACGTCATCCTGATCATCGGGCCATTGCTCGTCGCCCTTGGCACGTCGCTGTTCACGGCGCACATGTTCATCTTCTATTTCGCGGTGGCGTCGGCGATCACGCCGCCGGTGGCGATCGCCGCCTTCGCGGCCTCGACGATCTCGAAAGCCGAGCCCCTGTCGACCGGTTTCGCGGCCGTGCGGGTCGGCATCGTGATGTTCACGATCCCCTTCGTCTTCGCCTTCTATCCGGAGTTCCTGCTGATCGAGCAGGCCCAGATCGCGCAATCGCTCGACGGCAGCGTGAGCGCAGCCAAGACCTGGCTGCCCGGCTATGACGGCAGCGTCGACCTCGGCAGCCTCGCCTGGCTGATCTGCCGGCTGGCGGTCGCGCTCTACCTGGTGGCGAGCGCGCTCAGCCGCTACGACGCAGCGCGCCTTTCGGTCGTCGAAATCGTGCTGCGGCTGGCCCTGGCGGTCCTGCTGCTGGTCAAGGCGCCCGAAATCGCCGGCGCCGCCCTCGGCGTCAGCGCCGTGTATCTCGCGCTCCACCATCTCGGCCTGTTTCGCCGGTTCGGCCGGGCCGGGCCGGAACCGGGGGACCGCACCCGATGACCGCGCCGGACAGCCCGGATACGCTCTATTTCGACGATTTCGCGCCCGGCATGGTATTCGAATGGGGCGGGATCACGGTCAGCGAAGAGAGCATCGTCGCGTTCGGCCGGGAATTCGATCCGGTCGCCATCCACACCGATCCGGCGGCCGCGGCCCGGGGCGAGTTCGGCGGCCTGATCGCCAGCGGTTGGCAGCTCGCCGCCCTGATGCAGCGCATGCAGTATGAGAGTTATATCAGACGCTCGGCGCTGATCGCCTCGCCGGGGGTCGACGGGCTGGATTTCCTGCGCCCGGTCCGTCCCGGCGACCGGCTGTCGCTGCGCGTCGAGGTCGTGGAGTGCCGCCGCTCGCGTAAGCGGGCCGACCGCGGGCTGGTGCGCGTGCTGGCCCATCTCGTCAACCAGGACGGCGAGACCGTCCTCGAAAAACGCGGCAAATCCTATTTCCGCGCCCGGCCGGCGGGAAACGGAAGCACAGGCAACGGCTCGGGCGGCGCCTGAAACGCCCGCAAGGAGACCGCGAGGAGACCGCACCGGAATGCACGACGAACCTTATGTCAGCCCCTATGCCGGCCTCGATCTGGCCGGCCTGCTGCTGAAGCGGGCGCAGTCCCACAGCAAGCGGAACTTCCTGACCTGGGCGCCGTTCGACGCGCCGCCGGTATCCTGGACCTACGCCGCCTTCGCCGAGGATGCCGCCCGGCTGGCCCACGGCCTGGCGCGCCGCGGCGTCCGGCCGGGCGACCGGGTGATGATCCATCTGGAGAATGCGCCGGAATACCTGCTCGCCTGGCACGCGCTGGCGCGCATCGGCGCGGTCGCCGTGGCGACCAACGCCCGGGCGGGGGCGGAAGAGCTGACCTATTTCGCCGAACATGCCGGCGTCATCGGAGCGGTCACCCAGCCCGTTCTCGCGGCGCGCGTGCGCGCGGCCTGCCCCGGCCTCGACTGGCTCGCCGTCACCGCTCACGACGGCGGCGTGGAACCGGCCGAGGCCGACCGCCCGGCCGAAGAGGACCGCTTCGAGGCGTTGTTCGGCGACGCTTCGAAGGCCCCTGCCCCCCGGGGCGAAGGCACCCGGCCGGTGGCCGTCCACTACACCTCCGGCAGCACGGCGCGGCCCAAGGGCGTCGTCTGGACCCACGACAACGTGCTGTGGGGCGGCCAGATCTCGGCCAACCACGAACGGCTGACCGAGGCCGACCGCCACCTCGTCACCCTGCCGCTGTTCCACGTCGTCTCCGGCATCTACTCGACCATGGCGAGCCTGTGGGCGGGGGCGGAGGTCGTGCTCCAGCCGCGCTTCTCGGCCAGCGGCTTCTGGCCGGCGGCGGTCGGGCACCGCTGCACCTGGGCCTCGCTCGTGCCCTTCTGCACCGAGGCGCTGCGTCGCGAGCCGGTTCCCCAGCGGCACTGGTTCCGCAACTGGGGTCATGCCGTGCTCGATTCGTCGGTCGAAGAGCATTTCCGCGTCCCGCTGCTCGGCTGGTGGGGCATGACCGAGATCATCACCCAGGGCATCGTCGGCGATCCCGGCCTGCCGAAGCGCGACGGGGCGATCGGGCGCCCGGCGCCGGAATACCGGCTGGCGGTGCTGCGCGACGACGGCCGGCCGGTCGAGCCGGGCGAGACCGGCGAATTGCGCCTCCGCGGAACGCCGGGCCTCTCCATATTCCGGGAATATCTCGACAATCCCGAGGCGACCGCCGAGTCCTTCGACGAGCGCGGCTACTTCATCACCGGCGACCTGGTGACTCTGCACGAGGACGGGCTGATCGGGTTCGTCGACCGCGCCAAGGACATGCTCAAGGTCGGCGGCGAAAATGTCGGCCCGGCGGAGGTCGAGCGGGTCGTCCTCCAGGTCGACGGCGTGCTGGAGGCCGCGGTCGTCGGCAGGCCGGACCGGATGCGCGACGAGGTGCCGGTCGCCTTCGTCGTGGCGGACGGCAGGCAGGACCTGGCCGCGCTGAGAGCCGCGATCGCGGAACGCTGCCGGGCGGCGCTGGCGGATTTCAAGCAGCCGCGGGACATCCGCTTCCTCGACGACCTGCCGCGCACCGGCGGCATCGCCAAGGTCTCCAAACCCGACCTGCGCCGGCTGCTGAAGGGGGAGGAAGCGGACTGAGGACGAACCGGAATCCTCCCGCTCTTCAGAGAATGCCTCTGCGAAAGAGGCACTGACCGAATCCCCCTCCCCTTGGGATTCCTCTGCGAAATTCCCGGGGAAGGTTTTGTCGGGAGCGGATCGGGTATTTTCCGGCAGCTTTGGGTATCGATCAGGGTGTTCGATACAGCGCTGCCGGGCCGTGCGTCGGCGTATTTTGCGGATTTAGGGTGCGCCGGGGTCTCACGGTCCGGCGAGCAGGCAAGCCCGGCGCATATTGTAGACGGTGGCTGCGGCGAAGAGACGGGCCGTGT
>Ga0209754_1000077_pt1 | contig 145556 bp, 123 predicted proteins | sample MesohylBB_FD_187295 | JGI IMG/M metagenome (GOLD analysis project Ga0209754, IMG submission 187295) | Host-associated microbial community of the marine sponge Aplysina aerophoba from Gulf of Piran - sponge mesohyl, lysed by bead beating... | ecosystem: Host-associated > Porifera > Sponge >... | reverse complement strand
CTTCTCGCGGGCGGCGCCCAGGGCCAGTCCGGTGCGCCAGTGCAGCCAGTGTGCGCAGGAGAGGAAGCCGCTCCACCCCTCGCGCTCGTCGAACGCGCGAAGCATGACGAGCAACTGGCAGGTGGCGGCCTGGATGCGGGACGACAGCTCGGCGATGTCGTCCCCGAGGCGCTCGGCCTCGTCGCGGCGCCGGAGCACCGCCGCACGGTGTTCCTCGATGGATGCCGGAGCGGTCGTTGTGGCCGTCGGCGCGATGGCCGACGTTGGCATGTCGATGACGGTGGCCTCGCTGCCAACCGTTGCAGTCGTGGGCTCGTCTCCGCAACGAACCGGGCAGGTATGCTCTGACGCGACACTCATGCATCTATTGTAAACCCTTGTTTTTCAGCGGCTTGAGAGCGCCTGTGCGCGTCTTTCCAGGGCCGGCCGGCGGTTTGGGGTCACCTTCCCCGGATACGGGCCGCAACGGGTCGATGTGTCGGTCCGAGAACCGCTCTGGCAGTCATCCCGGACCGCCGGCAACCTGCCGTCAGCAAGTTGTCAAGGAGAATCTTCGAGAAAAGTCGCACGGCGCGCTACGCCGGCCGCCGCCCGAACCGCGGCGCTATCCGCAGTGCCGGTTCAAGGGCCTATGCGTCTGGTCGGGCGTCGTCGAGGCCGGATGCAAGCAGATCGGCGCACGGCTCAAGCGCTGGATCGTCGCCGGGGCCAACGCCATCATCGCCCTGCGCTGCTGCATCCTCAGCGGACGCTTCGAGGACTTTCAGGGAGCGACGACAGGTCAGGCCAGCGCGCCGGCACGTCAATCCAGCGCGAACCGGAACTGCAGAGTCACCCGCACCGCCACGGGCTCTCCGTCCACCGTTCCGGGCTCGAACCGCCACTGCCCGGCGGCTTCCACCGCCGACTCATCGAGTCCGAGCTCGGCGTCGAGCGAGTCGACGATGTCGATTCGGTCAACCGCGCCGCCCGGGCGCACCACGGCGGTCAGGTGCACGTCCCCTTCGATGCCGGCCTCCATCGCGGCCTGCGTGTAGACGGGCTGCACCTCCCGGATGACCGACGGCAGCGTCACGCCCTCCTCTTCCGAGGAGAACACCCGCGGCTCTCCGGAGAGACATGATGCGCCGACGAGGCTCGCCGCCAGCAGTACGCCCAACACGACGCAGTCGCGCCAGCCGTTGACCCTGGCGGGTGCGCGCGCCGCGAGCGCCCGCATCCGCGTGACGAGATGACGGCGCCCGAACCCTGTGGCCGGAACCGGTCGCGGTGACGTCTCGGCAATGCCACCAGCGCTACAGGTTGGACCCGGTGTCCTTCGGAACCGCTACTCCGGCTCGGTCGGATCCCGCCCGTCCCGCGGCGCCCCGGTGCCCGACGACCCGAGGAACAGCTTGCTGCCGTCGATGAACGTCACGTCCCGGCCGTTGGCCTTCTGCGACCCGTCCTTGGCCCGGAATCCCTCGACGAACACCGCGGTGCCCGCCAGCAGCGAGTCGCGGGTGAATCCGCGCCGCAGCAGCGAGGTGGGCGGCCCGCCCTCGATCATCCAGCGCTGCGCGGTCCCGTCGTCCTGCGGCACGTCGATGTGGATCCAGGTATGGGGGTTGACCCACTCCATCCGGACCACCGTCCCGGTCAGCTCGACCGGGTTGCTCGCGTCGAACTCCGCCGCAAAGGCGTGGTGCGCCCCCGCCGGCGCCGTGGCGGCCATCGCCAGCAGTGCACCGGCGGCTATCCCGACGAGTGCGTGTGCGGCTCGCATCGTCTTCTCCTTCTGCATCGAGAATCTCCACTCCGGCGGATGTCAGCGGCCGTCCTGGTTCGCGGCTTCCCAGGCCCGCAGCTCCTCGCGCTTCTCTTCCAGCTCGCCCTCGCGCACGCCCGCCTCGCGCAGCGCTTCGTCGAGCGCCCACGCGTGGTCGACGCGCGCGCCGCGGATGGCGTTGATCATCCCGTAGTTGTGCTCGTGGCAGGCGTACTCGAAGATCCGGTCCTGGAAGCCGGCCTGGCTCCACTCGTCGAGGGAGAAATAGTTGACGGCGGTCCAGGGCCGTACGAATACGGCGGGGTCCTCCACCGTGTACTGGTACTCCAGGGTCCCGTCGTCGATGCGCGTGAAGCGCTCGGTGAGCCGCAGCGTCTCGCCCGTGCCCAAGTAGTAGTGCACGTGGGCGGACCCGCCGAACGGGCCGCCGTGCGCGGGGGCGACGTTCTTCACCGTGTTCTTGAAGTTGGCGGTCTCGACCACCAGGGTGTCGCCCTCCCAGCGCCCGCGCGAGTAGCCGTTCCACTGGCGGATGCCGGATCCGACCGGCGTCGGGTCGTTGACCGGGATGATGCGCACGTAGCCGTACGGCATCACGATGGACACGTAGCCGGGGCTCTGCACGATCTCCTTGACCGGCTGCTGCGAGCTGCCGAGCATCTCGCCCGGCAGGCCGTTGCGCGTGATGCAGCGCTCCGACAGGCCCCGGTCCTCCCAGTCGTCCGCCTGGGTCCGCGCGCGCCGCTCGGCCTCGCGCCGCTCCCATGTCGCCAGCGCCTCGCGCGTCAGCGGGGGCATCTGCCCGTCGCGCGGCTCGATGATCTGCGACGTGCGCAGGGACAGCGGCGGTGAGGTGGGGTCGGCGCTCCAGAAGGCGTTGTACTCGGCTCCGGCGATGCGGAAGCCGGGCCGGCCGTCGTCGGGCCGGTCGGACCGCGCGTAGCGCTGCACGTCCTGCTCGACCAGCTCGGCCGCGAGCAGGTCGTCGTCGTCGTCGCTCACGATGCGGCGCAGACCGAGCCGCTCGCGCTCGGCCGCCTCTTCCGCCGTCATGAACTCCCGGTCGCCGAACTCCGGCGGCCGTTCCAGCGGCGTGTAGGTCCGCGTGTCCCACAGCCCCTGCAGATCCGGATCGCCCCACGGGGTCCGCGGCGCCTCGTAGTCGTCCGGCGCCTGCCCGGCGGCCGGGGCCGCCGCCAGCAAGCCGACCGCGAACACGCACGCCAGTCCGGCCGCCAGCCCTCGAAATCTCACCTTCGCACCTCCCTCAGCGGGCCGGCTCGTCGGCCAGGCCCCCGTACACGTACTCCTCGGCGAGGTCCACGCACTTGAACTCCAGCAGCCGCACGTTCTCCTCGATGCGGCGATACAGAGGGAACCGGATGGTCCACGGCCGCGTGAACACCGCGTCGTCCTCGATCGTCGCCTCGTACTGCATGTGGAAAGGGCTGATCGGCGTGTAGCGCTCGATCACGCGCAGCCCGGCGCTGTGGTGGTTGCCGGCCCGGTCGAACCACGACAGGTCGTGGAACCCGGTCACCTCGACCACCAGCGTGTCGCCGTCCCAGTGGGCGTTCGACCAGCCCATCCAGAAATCGACGGGGGACGGCATCGTGCCCCCGATGGGAATCGTGCGGTTGGCGTTGGCGAACTGGTAGGCGATGACGATGCGGTCGGTGCTCTGGATGATCTGGAACGGGAAGGGCATGTAGGTGGCGCGCGGCACCCCCGGCATGTAGCACTTCGCCTCCGGATCCCCGACCGTGTTGATGTTGTCGGGATCGACCGTCAGGCGGTTGCGGGCGTTCTCGTCCCGCTTGGCCAGCGCCTCCGGCCGGTAGGGAATCTCGCCCCCCACGACCACGCTCTGGCCCGGCGGCTGCGCACCCCACACCCCGAGCTGCCGCGGGAACGGACCCGCCTCGGCGCCGTGATCCTCCAGGTTCCAGTTGGCGGTGACGAACGCCTGCCAGATTCCGGACAGGTCCGGGTTGGCGGTCCCGGGCAGCCGCGGCGCCTGGTACACCTGCACCTGCGCGGCGGCCGGCCGCGCCGACAGCCACAGGACCATGGTCACGGCCGCGACCGCCGTGAGCGCCACGACCCGGTCCGGCGACCCGCGGCGAAAGCCCCGCTGCATTCGAGCGGCGATTCTGAATCCGTTGGGCATCGCGATCCTCCCCGAGACGCACGTGCCGATCTTGCGCCCATGCTACGCCCTCGGGGGGCGGGCCGCAACCGCGGGCCGGGCGCCGCCGTTCGCCAGACCGCAGCCCCCCGTGCGCGGACGGCACGCGAGGCGACGGGTCGCCGCGGCTTCGGGTACCCTGACGGTGAGCCGGGGCGCCGGCCGTGGACCCGCCATCCGGGAGGCTGACGATGAACCGCTGGATTCGAATGTCGATCGCCGTCGTGCTCGTCCTTGCCGCCACCGTCGCGCTGCCAGCGCAGACCGGGAACGCGGGCCACGGCGAAGAGCGCTTCAACACGCGGCTCGTCGGGTCGAACGACCTGCAGGCGCGCTCCGCCTACCAGCCGCTGCCGGTGCGGCAGGGCGAGCGCCGCATCCTGTACGTCGGCCACCACGCCGGGGAGCGGCTGAACCCGCTGACCGGCGCGGTCGAGCCGAACGGCACGTCCGTGCTGGACGTCACCGCGCCGGACGCGCCCGTCTACCTCGCCCACATCCCGGCGACCGGCGGCGCCAGCGGCGCGCAGATGGTCCAGGTGTGTGCAGGCGAGCAGCTCCCCGGCGCCGAGGCCGGCCGGTTCTACCTGCTCCGCTCCAACGGCAACCGCAGCCACGAGACGTGGGACGTCACCGACCCCGCCCGGCCCGAGCTCGTGGGCACGGTGGCCGAGATGGGGCGTACGCCGAGCGGCGAGCAGCACACCCACAAGAACTGGTGGGAGTGCGACACCGGCGTCGCCTACCTGGCGGGGACCGTCGACGGCTGGCGCGCCCCGCGCATCCTGCAGATCTTCGACCTGTCCGACCCGGCCGAACCGCGGCGGATCCGCGACTTCAGCCTGCCCGGAGTCCAGCCGGACGCAAGCGGCCCCATCCCGGGCGGCTCCGGCGTCCACGAGGCCGTCCGGCTGGACGACCGCGTCTACCTGGCGTTCGGCACCTCCAACAACGGCGCCGTGCAGATCCTCGACCGCGACCGCCTGCTGAACGGCGATCCCGACGCCGCCGCGCCCCTCGCCGCGAGCCCCGCCGCCCTGGCCTACCCGCAGATCGGCCGCATCGACCTGCCGTCGTATTGGGGCGGGCATACCGCCATGCCGCTGCTCGGCATCGAGATCGCCGACTACGCCGGCAACCGCGACAACGCGACGCGCGACTTCCTGTTCGTCGTGTCCGAATCGGTCGCCAACGCCTGCCAGGAGACGCGCCACGTCACGCTCATGCTCGACATCACGGACGAGGCCCATCCCCTGCCGATCGGCACCTTCCAGGTATCCGAGGCGAGCGGGGACTTCTGCGGCCGGGGCGGCCGCTTCGGACCGCACGCCCCGCAGTGGTCGATGGAGCCCCCGTTCTACGGCAGGCTGATGGTGGTGTCCTGGTTCAACGCGGGGGCGCGCGTCATCGACGTGCGCGACCCGTTCGACATGGAGGAGGTGGCGTACTACATTCCCGCCACCACCGACCGCACGGACGAGCGCTGCGCGACCATCGACGGGGTGGAGAGCTGCAAGGTGGCGATCCAGACGAACAACGTGGAGGTCGACGACCGCGGGCTGATCTACCTGGCGGACCGCGCGGATACCGGCCTCCACATCGTGGAGCTGACCGGACCGGCCGCGGCGATCATCGACAGCCGGGAGGACTGACGCATCCGGCGGGCGCCCTCGGCGTCGTTCGCGCCCGTCGAGCACCCCGCATCGGTTCCGCAGGGCGCCGCCCGCCCGACGCCGGCGGCGCCCGCCGACTCAGCAGCGACTCACTTCGCCGCCGCCTCCTCGGCGCGCGACCCGGCCAGGATGTTGTACAGCCCGTAGTTGCCCTCGTGGCAGGCGTACTCGTAGAGCGGCTCCGAGTTGCGCCACATGGGGAGCGACCCCTTCCACGGCTGCGTCCACACGTTCGGATCGTCGACGGTGAACTCGTAGTCGAGGATATCGTCCGAGACGCGCGTGAACCGTTCCTCCACCACCAGGTCGGGCGTCAGGTCCGCGTTGAAGTTGCGGATGAACGCATGGTCGTTGAAGTTGAGGGTCTCGACGACCAGCGTGTCGCCCTCCCAACGGCCGCGGGAACTGCCCGCGAACTGCCGGACGGAGTCCGGCAGGTGGGGCCGGCCGTCCAGCGGGATGTAACGGACGTCGTGGATGTGCTCCTGCAGGATCAGCACGTAGTCCGGGTTCTGGACGATCAGGTAGTTGTTGTTGTAGCCGGTCGGGAAGGACGGGACTCCGCGATACCAGAGGCAGCGGTCGCCGCCGTCGAGCTGCTCGTAGGTCTCCACCGGCAGATCGCCGCGCCGCATCGCCGTCCGGTAGGCGGCCTCGTCGGAGCCGAGCCAGCGTTCCACCTCCGGCGTCACCGCCGGCAGCCGCCCGTTCGGCGGATCCGTGATGACCGACGTCCGCAGGGTCGGGACCACCGTCCGGCCCCGCTCCATCCAGAAGTTGTTGTAGGCCCCGACGTTGCCTCCCGCCTCGGCCCGCCGCGCCGGCGCCTCCCACAGCTCGGCGTTCCGGTTGACGTTGCCCTGCGCGATGGCCGCAGCCTCTTCCTCGGTCAGGAACTCCTGCGTGCCCAGCGCTTCGGGCCGCTGGAACGGCGTCAGGGTGGCGTTGTTCCAAACCCCCTGGAGGTCCGGATCGCCCCACGCCGTGCGCGGCGACGCCGCCTCGTCCTGCGCCCCGGCGGCGGCCGGCAGGGCCAGCACCGCAACTGCAACCACGGTGTACACGACAGCGAAACCCAGACGGTTCATCGCACCCTCCTGCTCGCGCGTTTCCGGCGCGTCCTTCGATTTCCGGATTCGTGTCCATGATGCACCCGCCGGCGGCGCGGCGCAACCGCGGCAGGTTACCTCCAGACTGCCCCGTACCCGCGTGCGGCTCATCGATCCGGGCGATGGGCGCCGCGACGTGCCGGTCGGGAACAACGGAGGTTGGCGTACGTCGACCTCCGCGTTCACGCCGTCGGTGCGCGCATGGAGCTCGACTGCATTCCGTCGATACGCTCGTTCGTCCTGTCGATGCGAGCGCCGAGATCCACGCTCACACGGTCGATGCGAGCGCCGAGATCCGCGTTCACGCGGTCGATGCGCACGACGAGATCCGTCTTCAGGCCGTCAATCCGCTCGTTCGTCGCATCGATGCGCATTCCGAGATCGCGATGCGCCGCATCGTTCCGCGCCTCGTAGTGCGCAAACATCCGCCAGACACCGAACAACACGCCGGCGATCGTCGCCGCCGACGTCAACATGAGCCCGGTCACCGCCGCCACCACCTGCACCGTCGTCATCACGCCTCCACCCCGGAGACCACCGTAGCACGCACACACCAGGTTGCAACCGACATCGATGCAAGCAAATGGCGTGCCGGCGGTTGCGTCGGCATTCGACCGCGCTCGCACGGTGGCGGACAGCTACGGCTGGGCATCGCGGTGCCGGACGCGCCGAGGTCGCTACCGCGTCACCTGCCAGCCGCGGCCTCCGCCTCCTCGGCACGGGCGCCGCCCAGGATGTTGATCATCGCGTGGTTGCCCTCGTGGCAGGCATACTCCCATATCTCCCCCGCCGTCACGCCGCGAGCCGCCTGATCGGTGGTCATCGGCGCTGCCGCGGTCCAGGGCCGCGTGAACGACAGCGGGTCCTCGAGCGTGAACGTGTAGTCGATGGTCTCCCGTCCAACCCGCGTGAACCGCTCGACGAGGCGCAGACTCGGGCGGGCGGCACGCCACGGGGCGCTCCAGTAGGTCTCCGGCTTGTCGACGAAGTTGATCGTCTCCACCACCAGCGTGGCGCCCTCCCAGCGACCCCGCGCCTCGCCGGTCCACTGCGCGATGCCGGTGAGGGGCCGGTCGTCCAGCGGAATCACCCGCAGCTCGTGGTACATCTCGTGCAGCATCACCACCTGCCCCGGCGTCTGGAAGATGCGCATGTTCATGTTGTACGGCTGGAGGGGAACCATGTTCGGCAGGCCGTCGGTGATGCAGCGCTCACCGGTGTCGAGGTCCGTATAGGAGTAGAACGGGCCGACGCCGTAGCGCGCCCGCTCGCGGTCGCTCTCGATCTCCTTCTCCGGGATCCAGGGAATGACCCCTTCCGGCGGATCGACGACCAGCGACGTGCGCCGGTCGCCGACGATGCGGGTTCCCGCGTCCAGCCAGACCTGGTTGTAGCCGCCGACGCTGCCGGGGGCGGACCTCCCGTCCGAAGCCGCCCGCCGCGCGGCCGATTCCTGCTCGATGGCCGCCGCCTCCTCGTCGGTCAGCAGCGCCCCCGCCGCCTGCCCGGCGGGCCGCTCCAGCGGGGTCAGGGTCGCCGAGGTCCAGAGCCCCTGCAGATCGGGGTCGCCCCAGGCGGTCCGCGGAGCCTTCCAGCCGTCGTCGCCCGCGGACTGGCCTGCCGCCGCCGCCGGCAGCAGGATCGACGCGGTGAGCGCCAATGTCGCCCCGACCGCCGAGCCCTTGAAGCCGATCCATCTGAAATGCATCGCAACCTCTCTTCCGTTCCCGGTCACTCCCGCCCGCTTCCGGTCCGCGCCGTAGCCCGCGGCAGTTGCAGACCCCCGATGCGGCCAGCCGGTCCGCGATGCTTCCACGCGACCCGCCGGTCAACGACGTTCGTAGGGAGCGCCGGTGCCGGACGAGCCGACGAAGAACTGCGACCCGTCCGGGAACGTGATGTCCCGCGCGTTGGCGGTGTTCGAGCCGTTCTTGGCGCCGAAGCCGTCGATGACGAGCTCGGTGCCGACGGGAACGGAGTTCTTGTTCAGGCCGCGGCGCATCAGGGCGTTGGGGGCGCCGCACTCGATGGCCCAGGTGACGATCTCGCCGTCCTCGCCCTCGACGTCGACATGGATCCAGGAGTGGGGGTTGATCCACTCGGTCCTCGAGACCGTGCCCACGAGCCGTAACGGGCGATCCGCATCGAACTCGGCGGAGAAGGCGTGATGCGCCGCCGCCGGTACCGCTCCCGCGAGCAGCCCCAGCAGGGAGGCGCCGAGCCCGAGTCCCATCGCAACCGTCATCGTCGTAGCGCGCTTGGTTCGCATCGTATCTCCCTCGACCCCGCGCGACCTCACGGTCGCGCTCGCTCCGACAGGCCCCGGCGGACTACGGAATCTGCACCCGTGCGGCGCCGACGTCGACGCCGGTCATCAGCTCGAGATTGCGCCCGTTGCCCTCGTGGCAGGCGTACTCGAAGAGCATGTGGCCCTCGGGAGCCCGCCGCAAGGCGTTGAACTCGATAGTCCACGGCTGCGTGAACACGTTCGGATCCTCGATGGTGGCGGTGTACCGAATCGTGTCCGCGTCGACGAACGTGAAGCGCTCGACGACGTGCAGGTCGCCGCTGTGGAAGACGCCATGCCCGCTGGTCAGCGCGCTGGCCGGGGCTCCCTCCGGCGGCGCCCCGTGTCCGACCGGCCAGGTGTTGGCGGTGAAGTTGGTGACGTCCACCACCAGCGTGTCGCCCTCCCAGTGGCCGCGCGAATCGCCCATCCCCAGGCGGATGTCGGGCGGCAGGTGCGGCCGGCCGTCGAGCGGGATGTAGCGGTAGAGGTGGTTCCACTCGTAGAGCATGATCACGTAGCCGGGAATCTGCAGGATCTGGTACGTGTTGTAGCCGACCGGCAGATGCGCCCGCGGGAGCGCCGACGGCAGGCACTTGACGCGCGGGTCCAGGTGGGCCAGCTCGTCCTGCCGGGCCATGATCTCGCCGCGCTGCTCGGCCGCCCACGGCTGTAGCGGCACCTTGCCGTCCGGCGGATCGATGATCATCGGGCGCGTGACCCGGGCCGGTCGCGGCGGCGCGTCGGGATCGGGCTCGAAGAAGCGCGAGAACGCAGCGCCCTGGCCGCGATTGACGCCCTCCGCCTGCCGCCATTCGTCGCTGGCCCGCGTCTCGAGCGGCTGCGACGGAGCCGGCAGGTAGTAGCCGCGCAGGTCCGGATCGCCCCACGGGGTGCGCGGCGGCTCGAAGTCCGCCGGCTCGCCCCCCTGGGCAAGCGCCGGAGCGGTCAGCGCCGCCGGGCCGAGCAGGCCGAGCGCCGCGATGGCGACGATGCGACCGAAACCGTTTCCGCGACAGGTCACCGCACACCTCCCTCCGGCGTTTCAAGCGCCTGCAGGATGAAATCGACGCAGTCGTAGTCCAGAAGCTGCAGTCCGTCGTCCATGCGGCGGTACAGCGGCATGCGCATCGTCCAGGGACGGGTGAAGACCTCCGGGTCCTCGATCGTCACCTCGTAGTCGAGGTGATAGGGCGTAATCGGCGTGTAGCGTTCGACCACGTGCAACTGATCGCTGTGGAAGTTGCCCGCCGCGTCGAACCAGGTCCGGCCGTTGAAGTGGGTCGTGTCGACCACCAGGGTGTCGCCGTCCCAGTGGCCGCGCGAGTCGCCCATCCAGAAGTCGTTCGGCAGCGGATGCGGACTGCCGTCGGTGTAGATGATGCGTACGACGTGCGCGAACTCGTAGGTGATGACGACGTGATCCGGCGTCTGCAGGATGCGGAACGGGAAGGGCAGATAGGTAACGCGCGGCACCCCGGGCAGGAAGCACTGCCGCAACGGATCCGCAGTGAGCCGGTTCGCGTAGTTCTCCCGCTGCTGCGCCGCCGCCCAGGGCTGGTACGGTATCTCGCCGCCCTCGACCACGCCGAGCCCGGCCGGGACGCCGTCCTGCGCGTTGTGCGCCCGGACGTCCCACGATGCCGCGTTGAGGGCCTGCCAGATCCCGTTCAGGTCGGGCTGGCCCTCCGGGGTGCGCGGGCCGTCGTAGGCTTCGGTCTCGACCGCCTGGACGGCTGCGGCCGCCGCCTCGCGCTCCTCCGCGCCGGCGCCGGCCTCCCGGGCGGGGGCCGCCGGCTCGGCCGGCGGCGACGTCAGGACCTCGAGGTAGGCCGCCACCTGCCGCACCGCATCGTCGTCCAGCTCGCGCCGGGATATGGGCGGCATCTGGCCGTAGCCCTCGCGGACCACCGCAAGGACGTACTCGGCATCGAACCCGAAGGGAACCAGCGCCGGGGCGATGTCCCCGCGGCCGGCCGCGCCGTGGCAGAGCTCGCATACCTGCCGGTACGACTGTGCGCCCGGGTGATCCTGCGCCCCCGCCGAGGGTGAAGCCGCCGTGACCAGGGCGACGGCCAGCGCCGCGCCCAGTACTCGTTGCGAAGCCATGGCCGTATTGTAGCGCGCGGGCTCGCGGACTCGGCCTCGGAAGCTGGGCGCCCGAATGGCCATCGGGACTCGCTCACGGCGTGGCGTTCTCGTACCACTTGAGGTTCGCGGTCCGGCCGCCGATGCAGATCAGGTCGATGCGGCCGTCGGCATTCAGGTCCGCGACCGCGCATCCCGACGGGGACATGTCCTCGTCGAGCACCTGCCGCGACCACGACGCGCCGTCGGCGTCGGCCGCCGCGTACAGATTGAGCCGACGCGTGTCGCCCCGATCCCCGGTCACGATCTCGTCCCGCCCGTCACCGTCGAAGTCCGCGGTGACGATGGTGTGGCCGCTGCCGATCTCGTCGATCACCCGCCGTTCCCACGACCCTGCCTCTTCGCGGTAGACGACGACCTGAGGTCCGTGCCACGGCTCGATGGTCGCCACGAAGTCGCGCTCCCCGAGGCGGCCAACCTCCACCTCGCTCGCGCCGCTGGCGGGCCATGGGGCCGGATCGCCGGCGGCCACGGTCTCGCGGCTCCACTCGCCATCGAGGTAGCGATGCACGTGCACCCCCGTGAAGCTCGCGGTGAACGCCGCGTCGCCCGGCCCACCGCGCCAGGGCTTGACGAGCAGGCCGTGCACGACCCCCTGCCCCGCGTCGGTGACGGTGCGCCGCCGCCAATCGTCGGGTCGATACCAGTAGACGGGCACCGCGTCGCGGTACTCCGGCGGCTCGGCGGCCGGACCGGAGAGCGGCGCGCTGACCAGGACGGGACGGCCCGAGCCGTCCGGATCGGCCCAGCGGATGCGGTGCACGGTGGGAGTCCGGTCGACTTCCCGGATACTCCACGGCTGCCTCGGATCGCCCGCGTGGGTCAGCAGGCTGAGTATCCCGAGGCTGCTCGCGTGCGTGGTCCCGAACTCGTGGGCGAGGGCGATCTCCGGAATCCCGTCGCCGTCCAGATCCCGTGCCGCCGCGTTGATGGAACGGCTCAGGCCGGTGGCCAGCACGTGCCGCTCCCAACCCGGGTTCTCGTACCAGGCCAGCTCGCTGATGCGGGTCGACAGGCCTATGACGTCCGGCCGGCCGTCGCGGTTCAGATCGGCCACGACCGGCTGGTAGCCGCTGGCCAGCTCCCCGTCGATGTTATGGGTCACGAAGCGCACCCCGCCGGCGGCTCCACCCTCCTGGACTCCCGTCGACCGCAATTCCGCCGTGTCCAGCGCCAGGAGCGGCATCGCGAGCGCAAGGCCTGCCGCCGCCGTCCGCCAACGCAGTGCCATTCGATCCCCCTTCCGGTCACGAACCGTCCCGTCCCGCCGTACGGACGCATCAAGGCCCAGGAGCGCGAACGCACCGGTAGGCCGGCGCGCGAACGCACCGGTCAGCCGGCGCGCGGAATCCACTCGCCGCCGAGCACCGTCCCGCGCGGGAAGAGGCGCTGGCCGCCGGTGCGCAGGTTCTCGTAGTTGTCGACGAAGTCGAACAGACCGTGGCGCAGCTCCAGCAGCGCCAGGTCGGCCCGCGCCCCCACGTGGAGCGTGCCGCGGTCGTTCAGGTGGGGAAAGACCCGCGAGGCATTGGTGGTGACGCAAGCGACCACCTGCGACAGGCTCATCCCCGCGTCCAGGAACTTCGACATCACGTTGGGCAGGTCCACGACCCCCGGCACGCTGCGGCTCGTGGTGTTGCCGTCGGTGGAGATGGTGTCGGGCAGGAAGCCGGTCTGCATGATCCGATCGAAAGTGTCCCAGCGGATGTGCCCCCTGCGTCCGTTGGCCACGTCGAAGCGGACGCCCCGGCGCCGCGCCTCGAGCACGGCCGCCCGGATGCGGCCGTCGTCGCCGACGATGGCGTTGGGGGGCGGCGCGTACATGTGGGTGACGACGTCCCCCGGCTTGAGCAGGGCGAACAGCGTGGACAGCGGCGAGACGGTCTGCCCCATGTGGATCATGACCGGCAGGTCGAAAGCAGACGCCGCCGCCTGGGTCCGGCGCAGCACCTCGACGTCGTCGGCCGCCACGTTGCGCGACAGCCGCGCCTTGACCCCGACCACGTAGTCCCGATGGCGCGCGATGGCTTCCCGGGCCGCCCCGACGTCGGCCAGGTCGAGGTCCATCGTGTCGCCGCCGGGCAGGATGCCCTGCCGCCCGATGTTGACGAGCACGCGCCCCTGCTGCGGCGCCGCGCGCGCCACGGCCACCTGATCCGCGATGGCGTCGGCCCCCGCCGAGCCCGCGTCGACCCACGCGGTCACTCCGTCCTCCAGACAGATGCGTGGTCCCTGGGCCTCCCGGGCGTAGTGCGTGTGGACGTCGATGAGGCCGGGCACGACGATCCGGCCCGCGGCGTTCACCACCTGCGCCTCACCCGCGTCGATGACCGGCTCCACCGCCGCGATGCGGCCGCCGGCAATCGCCACGTCGCGGATGGCGTCGATCCCCAGCGACGGATCGATGACCCGCCCGCCCCGAACGACGAGGTCGTAGGCTGCCGCGCGCGGGCGGGCCATGCCGGCGCCGAGCGCTGCCGCGGCCGTGGCGGTGACGGAGACGAACTGCCGGCGGGTGATCAGCATGTCGGTCCTCCCTCGTCGGTGAGCCCACATGGTCTGCGCCCTGACGCGGCGTGTCAACCGCGGGAGCATCTACAAGAGCGGCCTCCACCACGCGACGCCGCGCACCGATCCTCACGCTTGCGGAGCTTCCCCGCCAGTTCCGGGTCAGTCCGAAGGCACGCTCACAAGCAATGGGGACTGCGATGGGGACTGAGACGGCGACTGGCGTTTGTTCCGCCGGCCCTCGATGCCTCGCAGGGACCGCGACTCCGTGGCGTCCGGCTTCGCCGAAGGAGGCGGATTGGACACCAGAATCCGGGCGGCCGGGCCAAGCAGATGAGGAGGAATCTCTTTCAGATAGCTTTCCGCCCTCTCTGCCGCTTCCCGATTTCTTCTGCTGTTCTCGTCCATTTACCTGGATCCTTCAGCTTCGTGATCTCCGCTTCCCTTCCGCTTCTCGCGTGGGGGTCGGCTCGGCTTGTCGCTCCAGATCCGCATCCGCGCCATCCGCGCTTCCAATGCGACCCGCGCGGCCAGTGGCGAGTTCCTGGACAATTCGCGATATCGATGCGACCGCGACGGACTCCGCCTGCTCCATCGCTGTCGCGCTCCAACCCGGAGTGCTGGGACAAGCCTCGTTTCTCTTGAACGCGACCAAACTATCGTCGGTCTTTCTCTCTCCCGCGGTGAAGGCGCGCGAGTAGTGACGAGGCGCTATCCCCAGAAACTGATAGAACGGGACCTTGTTTCGAACCAGCCCTCGTTCAACCCGTACCGGCGGCGACGTGTCAATCAGGTGTCTGTAGAGTCTGTCGACCAGACTCTTGGGGTACGGCTCGATGTAGTGCACCTCGACGATCCCGGCTCCGATGATCATCTTCGCGCACTCATGACAGGGGAACGTCGTGCTGTAGAGGATCGCGTCCTGCGTGCTCACGCCTGAACGCGCGGCATTGATGATCGCAGCCTGTTCCGCGTGCAGGCAGCGCGTGAACTCAATCAGCGCAGATGCGCGCGCGCCTCCGAGAACCGAGCTGCCTCTATCGTCGGGCTGCCTTGCCTGCGCAACGAGCGCCGGACCCGGCAGATCCTTCTTGTGATCCACGAGCCAATCGTGCTTCGCCAGCCGCTCCAGCAGCTCTTGTACTACTCCCTTTATGTAGTTCGGATTGGGATCCTGTCCTCCCCGAAAGTCGCGGTGGTCGGGACGGTCTCCGTCCCAATACTGCCCACCTCCCGGCCTAGGCACTTCGTTGGTGCCGGCGACTACCGGCGTGCCGATCTTCGGAATCAGGGCGACGCCGACCTGTCGCGCGGGAGCGCCGGAACGCAGCGCGGCGCCCTGCGCGAACCACATGCCTTCTTCATGTGGACCCGGCGTCAGAAACGGAAAGCCGAAGACGGAATCGACGTATCGGTCGACATCACGACTGACGTCCATTCCTGCACCGCCTGAAACGAACACGTCCGCCATGAAGTAGGTATCTCGGACGTTCTGGCCGAACTGACGGTTGCCGGAATCCGATTCGTCTCTCGCAACCAGCCTTTCGGCTTCCAGCGACAGAGCATCCTCCAACGGCGAGTAGGATTCCGACAACGTCTTGCGCCGCTCCTCCGCGGTCGACGCCACTCCCACCAGCGAGAAGGCTTCACCGTACACCTGTCGGAGGAGCTTCACTTCGTCGGGATGCTTCAAGCTCCGCAGCAGGTACGCGACCGGCTTGCCGCCCTTGGCTTGCTGAGAACGGTGTTTCACGACCTCCCGAACCGCCAACGCCGCCATGGAAGCTCCGATTCCTGTAGTCGCCCTGAACGTGTCGCCGGCGTTCATTCGCCTTTCGTAGTAGTCACGCGAATCCCGGCCCGGCAGTGGATCCCAGGGCTTGTACTCGAGATCGTCGAGCAAACCGGCCACGTGGACCGTCTTGGCGACGTAGTCGAACCGACGCAGAGAGCTCTCGAACCCCCGGAGGACCGGATCCCACGCCGTTCCGATCGCGCCGACGAAACCGATGACGAGATCGTGGCGCTCCGGCTGCGGATCGACCAGTTGCCTGAGCGCCTGTCGCGAAGCGCTGTCGACGGCTTCACTCTTCTCGTTCATTCCGGACCACAGACCTCCTAGCCCTCGATTCTACGTCACGCGTGTCCCTGACGTTGCGTGTCGCGCTGTCACGGCTCCAACGGCGGCGTGTGCATCGGCAGCCGGCGGGCGCGGGTGGCCTGCTCGAAGGCGTAGCCGAGCGCCAGCAGGCGCGGCTCGTCGAACGCGCGGCCGAGGAACGAGAGCCCGACCGGAAGCCCCTCGCCGGTGAAACCGGCCGGCACGATCAGATCGGGAAACCCGGTCAGGTTCGCGTATCGCGTGGCCGCGCGTCCGCCGCCCCCGGACGGCGCGGGCGCGATGTCGGCCCGGCCGGGCCGCCGGGGCGAGGTAGGGTAGACGATGGCCGCGAGCTCCTCGGCGTCCATGATCCCCTCGATCGCGGCGCGCACGAGCGGCAGGCCGTGCGCGCGCACGGCGCGGTACTCCGGATCCGAGAACCGGCCGCTTTCCTCCTCCTCGCGCATCAGGCGCCAGCGCCCGGGATTCGGCAGGACACCGCCGTCCTCACGGCCGTTGATACGCACCGCGCCCTCGATCAACCCGGCCAGCGTGGTCGGGAAGCCGGGCTCGAGGGTCGCGAGATAGTCCGCGATCTGCGCCCGGAACTCGCGGTAGCGAATCGGCGCATAGAAGTGGCCGGGGGCGTCCAGCAACCACTCGGGAAAGCGCACGTCGACGACCGTGGCCCCGGCATCGCGCAGCACGTCGAGCGACGCCTCGACGATCCAGTCCACCTCGGCGTCCTGGCCGAGAAAGTCGCGGGCGACGCCGATGCGAGCGCCCCGCAGCGCGTCCGGATCCAGGTACTGCGTGTAGTCCGTGTCGAAGCGGCCGGCGCTGCGCGCGGTGGCGGCGTCGGCGGGATCGACACCGGTCATCACGCCGAGCGCGGCCGCGACGTCGTAGACGTGGCGCGCCATCGGCCCCGCGGTGTCGAACGACAGGGCGAGCGGGACGATCCCGTCGCGGCTCAGCAATCCGTAGGTCGGCTTGAGTCCGGCGATGCCGTTGGCCGTCGACGGTCCCCGCACCGACCCGCCGGTGTCGGTTCCCAGCCCCACCTGGGCGTACGCCGCGGCAATCGCCGCCCCCGTGCCTCCGGACGAACCGGACGGCGTGCGGGTCAGGTCGTGGGGGTTGCGGGTACGTCCGCCGAGCGAGCTCATCGCGCCGCCGGAGGCGAACTCGCTCATGTTGACCTTGGCCAGGACAATCGCGCCGGCATCGCGCAGCTTGCGCACCAGGAAGGCGTCGTCGGGCGGAAGCGAGCCGGCCAGCAGGACCGAGCCGGCCGTCGTCGGCAGGTCCGCCGTATCGAGGTTGTCCTTGAGGACGACGGGGATTCCATGCAAGGGCGAACGGGCACCCTCCGCCGCCCGCACGGCATCGAGCGCGCGCGCCCTGGCCATCGCTTCGGGATTCAACGCGATGACGGCGTTGAGCTCCGGGCCGGCGTCGTCGTACGCCGCGATGCGGGCCAGGTAGCTCTGCACCAGTTGCTCCGACGTGAGCGTGCCGGCGTCGAACGCACGGTTCAGGTCCTCGATGGTGGCCGTCGTCACGTCGACGCCCTGCGCTCCCGCCGGCGGAGCGGAGGCGACGGCGAACAACAGAACCAGGCAGAAGGACGAGCCGCGATGGATTCGAGTCATTGGGGAACAGGCCTCCCGTTCGGGTCCATGTCTACGCGCACCGGCACGACCGGCCGCATCTCCTGCCAGCGGCCGTCGACCAGCAGTTGCAGGGGTTGATAGTCGATCTTGTATCGCATCTTGGCCGAGTCCGCGATCCAGTAACCGAGGTAGAGGTACGGCAGACCGCGCCGCCGGCACTCCTCGACCTGCTTGAGAATCGAGAACACGCCGAGACTGCGGTCCGCCAGATCCGGATCGAAGAACGTGTAGATCGCGGACAGGCCGTGATCGTGGGTGTCCGTGACGGCGGTGGCCACCAGCCGGTCTCCGAGCCGCGCGTTCAGGAAGAAAGTGCCGGCCCAGTCCGACTGGGCGATGTGGTCCAACTGTCTTCGCGACGGCGGGTACATCTCGCCGTCCCGATGGCGGCCGCGGATGTAGCGGGCGTACAGATCGAAGCTGGCGTCGTCTATCGCGGCCGGTCGCGCGTCCACGGAAAGGTCCGCGTTCTTCTTCAGCACGCGACGGAACCGGCGCCCCCACCGGAAGCGGTCCACGGCGACGCGGGTGGGTATGCAGGCCTGGCAGGCGTCGCAGCGAGGGCGATACAGATCGGGGCCCGACCGGCGGAATCCCGCGCGCGCGAGGGTGGCGTAGTCCACCGGCGAGCGGGACTCGCCCGGATGCAGCAACAGGGTCCGCGCGTCCCGGTCGGCGAAGTAGAGACACCGATGGGAAGCCAGGAGGAAGCGCCGGGTGGCAGCGGTGGCGGACATCGACATCAGGCGGATAGCCGGTGCTCAACCGCGCGCGCCGGCGGCGATCTCCGCGCTGGCGGCGAGCGCCCGCTCGACGCCCCTCCGGGAGACGTCGAGATGGGTAACCGCCCGTATCCGGCCCCCCGCGCCGCTCATCCGAACGCCGGCCGCCGCCAGACGGTCGACGAAATCCCGGTTGCTCAGACCAAGCCCGCTCACGTCGAAGAAGACCATGTTGGTCTCAGGGGCGGCGTTGCGCACTTCGATGCCGTCGATGGCGGCCAGACCTTGTGCGAGCAGCCGCGCGTGCTCGTGATCTTCCGCCAGCCGATCGACGTGGGTGTCCAGGGCGTACAGACAACCCGCCGCGGCGACTCCGGCCTGCCGCATGGCCCCGCCGAAGAGCTGCTTGTAGCGGCGCGCCGCCGCGATGAAGTCCCGCGACCCCGCCAGCACGGCCCCGATCGGCGCTCCGAGCCCCTTCGTGAAGTCTATCCAAAGGGTGTCCACCTCGGCCGCGAACGCCGCCGCCGGGACGCCGCTCGCCACACAGGCGTTCAGCAGCCGTGCCCCGTCCATGTGCAGCGGCACCCCTCGCCCCCGCGCCAGCGCCGAGACCGCGCCGAGCTCCTCCCTCGTCCAGACCGCGCCGCCGCCGAAGTTGTGGCTCTGCTCGACGCAGACCAGCCCGACAGGCTGGCCGTACGGCACGGGCACCGCCACCACCCGGTCCATCGCGGCTTCGAGCGCGCCCGGCGTGAAAATCCCCCGCTCGGTGTGAATTCCCTGCACCATGACCCCGGAGGCCAACGCCGCCCCGCCCGACTCCGCCCGGATGACGTGCGCCATCGCCTCGGCCACCAGCGCGTCCCCGGGCCGGGTGTGCGTCTTGACCGCCACCAGGTTGCACATCGTTCCGGTGGGCAGCCAGAGCGCGCCCTCCTTGCCGAGCAGGTCAGCCACCCGTTCCTGGAGGCGCGCGACGGTCGGATCCTGCCCCTTCTGCTCGTCGCCCACCTCGGCGGCCGCCATCGCCGCGCGCATGCCCGCCGTGGGACGGGTCTCGGTGTCGCTGGAAAGTGAGACGACCGTGTCCACCTCCCTACGCCTCCGGGAGCGCGAAGGCCACGAGCCGGGCGTCGGGACCGGCGCCGGTGGCAATCAGGATGAACTGCCGGCCCGCCCGCGAGCGGTAGGTCATCGGGTTGCCGCTGGTCCGGAACTCGGTGGGCGTGCGGCTCACCTCGCGGCCGGTCGCGGCGTCGAACGCATACAGATACGGATCGCCGCCGCCGAGGAAGACGAGCCCGCCGCCGGTGACCAGCGGCCCGGGTGCGCCCGGCGTGCCGAGCCGCTCGGGCAGCTCGACGCCCCGCAGCAGCGGATGCGAGCGCATGACGCGGCTCCCCTCGCCGAACGGCACGCTCCAGGCGATGTCGCCCGCGTTCAGGTCGATGGAGACGAGGCGCGCGTAGGGCGGCTTGACGAGCGGTACCGGCCCGAGCCGGCTCCGCTCCGCCGGGATGTACCCTCCCAGCCCCCGGAAGATGCCGGCCGATCCGCCGCGCGGGCAGTTGTTCGTGTAGGCGACGTCCACGTCCGGGAGATTGGGATCGGTCTCGCACACCTGGTTGGCCGACACGCCTTCCGACGTCCGCACGTAGAGCCGGTTGGTGGTCGGATCGAACGCGGCCCCGCCCCAGTTGGCGCCGCCGTCGACGCGCGGCCGCTGCAGCGTCCCCTGCAGGCTGGGCGGCGTGAACAGCGGCCCCAGCCGGTAGGTCTGCAGCTCCTCGACCGCGAGGCGGTGGATCTCCGGCGTCAAATCGTTCGCGTCGTCCAGCGACACCCCCTGCGCGGCGAACGGCGGCGGCTTCGTCGGGAACGGCTGGGTCGGATACGGCACCTCGCCCGGCACGTCGGTCTCGACGTCCACCGGACGCTCCTCGATCGGCCAGACCGGCTCGCCCGTCACCCGGTCGAAGACGTAGGTGAAGCCCTGCTTCGAGACCTCGGCCACCGCGTCGATGGTGCGTCCGTCCACCTCCAGGGTCATCAGGTTCGGAGCTGACGTGAAGTCGTAGTCCCACAACCCGTGGTGCACCGCCTGGAAGTGCCATTCGCGCTGGCCGGTCCGCGCGTCGAGGCAGACCAGGGACTCGGCGAACAGGTTGGCCCCCAGCCGCCGGCCGCCCCAGTAGTCGCTGCTCGGCGTGCTGGTCGGGACATACAGCAGCCCCCGCTCGGCGTCGAGCGACATCAATCCCCAGACGTTGGCGTGCCCGGTGAAGCGCCAGGAGCCGCCCTCCCAGGTGTCGGCCCCGAACGCGTCGTTCGACTGAGGCACCGTGTAGAACACCCAGCGCCGCTCGCCGGTGTGGACGTCGAACGCCTGCACCGATCCCGGCGTGTCGAACCGTTGCTGGATGCGATCCGGCACGCGGCTGCCGACGATGACCAGATCCTCGAAGACGACCGGCGGCGACGTCTGGTCGAACATCTCGTGGGTGACGGGATTCGGGAAGTTCTCGGTCAGCAGCACGCGTCCGTCGTCGCCGAACGAGCGGATGAGCGACCCGTCGGCCGCGTTCAGCGCATACAGGCTGTCGCGGCTGTTGATGAACACCCGCATGTCCTCGCCCGCCCCCGCCGTCCGGTTGGCGGTGGCCGGCCAGACCGCGACGCCGCGGTGCTTGAAGCCGCCGGGAGGCCCGCCGTCCGGGCCGGTGCGCCATGCCTCGGGATCGAAGGCCCAGAGCTGCTTCCCCGTCTCGGCGTCGAGCGCGACCACCCGCGTGTACATCGTCGACACGTAGACGACGTCGTCGATCATCAGCGGCATCACCTCGAAGCTGCCCGGCCGGGTCCGGAACTCCTGGTTCGGCAGCTCGTTCGGCTCCCAGGTCCAGGCGATCTCGAGTTGGTCGACGTTCGAGGCGTCGATGTCGGCCAGCGGCGAGTACTTCGACGCCGCCTGGTCGGCGCCCACATAGGGCCACTCGACCATCCTGCCGGCCGGCTCCTGAGCGGCAACCGAAGCGACAGCGAGGAACGCGGCCGCGGCCGCCGCTACGAAACGTGTCGTCCTGTGCATCTCCCGAGACTCCTCTCGATCGTCAATCGACCCCTACGGGCTTCCTGCAGCACTCGAACCGCACGCGCGCGCGGTGTGCGGCGGCGGTGCGGGCTCCCGTCGACCGGATTCTCAGCGGTCACGCGTGCGGGTCCGCCGGCCGGCGCGCCGTCGCTGCTCCAGCCGGGCCAGCAGGTCCGCCTCGTCGCGACAGGCCAACGCGGCAGCAGCAAGCACGGCAGGGTTCTCACCCGCGATCCGGGCGGCCAGCCGCTCGGAGACGTCCAGGCCGCGGTTGCGGAGGATCGCGTGAACGATCTCCGCGCACCCTTCGGAACGGCCGGCAGCCACTCCCTCCGCGCGCGCTTCGCGGCGCTGCGCGCCGAGCCAGAGATCGTCGTCCGGACCGGTTCCCTCGGTCTCGCCCAGCCCGCGGCCGACCCGCTCCAGCACGGCGCACGTCGACTCCGACAGCTCGGCCTCGTTGAAGGCCGCGTGGATCTCCGCCGCCGTCCAGCCCGGCAGCGTAACGCTCGCCGGCACGGACCGATAGCCTTCCGTCGATCGCCGGTGAATGGTCAGGCGGGGACGCCGGCGCGGCGACCCGCCCTCCGGCACCTCCACCCACACCTCCGGGAAGCCCCACGCCTCGTACAGCGCCAGCTTGCCCCGCCGCACGTCGGTCGCGTAGTCGACCTCCAGCACGACGTCCGGCAGGTAATCCGAACCCACCTCGACGGCGGCGCCGCGAGGCCGCGTCTCCACCGGATCCAGAATGACCACCTGATCCGCCTGCAGGATGCGCTGCCGCTCGCCCCGTGCATTGCGGAGCAGCAGGTCCGCCGCGCCCAAGGTCAGGATCGGCGCCCCGCGGATGGCCGCGATGCGCGTCAGCAGGCCGCTGAGCACCTGGCCCGGACCCTCGTGGTAGACCGTGTTCGGCTCGCACGCCACCCACGCTGTCTCGGTCGCCGCGTCCCAGTACTCGATGCGGCTCTCGTGGTCGGCGATGGCTTCGCGCGAGATGCGGACGGGGCGGCAGCCGGGAAACTCGGGGACGAATTCCGCGACGTCGGCCCCCACGGAGACGGGAGCCGACTCCGCGGCGGCGGAACCGGACAGTGAAGCGAAGCGGCGGGAGGTCATGCAGCCATGCTAGCACCTTGCCGGCGACGGTCGGGTCCAGCGCGTTACCGGCGCCTTGGCGGCGACACTGCCGCGCCCGAACGCGCGGCAGTGTCCGGGGCCCCCTTGAAGGAGAAGCCGTAAAGCGACCGCAGCGTCCCGCTCATCGGTCACGGGTGCGGGTGCGCCGGTTGGCACGCGGCCGCCGGTCCAGACGGGCCAGCAGATCCGACTCGTCGCGACAGGTCAGCGCGGCAGCGGCCAGCACATCCGGATCCTCGTCCGCGATCCGTACGGCCAGTCGCTCGGAGACGGTCAGCCCACGGTTCCGCAGGATTGCAAGAACGATATCGAGGCACCCTTCCGCACGCGCTTCGCGCCGCTGCGCGCCGAGCCAGAGATCGTCGCCCGGACCGGTGCCCTCGGCCTCGCCCAACGCTCGGCCGACCCGCCCCAGCACCGCGCACGCCCCCTCCGACAGCTCGGCCTCGTTGAAGGCCTCGTGGATCTCCACCGCGGTCCAGCCCGGCAGCGCAACGCTCGCTTCTACCGACCGGTAGCCGTCCGCCGACCGCCGGTGAATGGTCAGGCCGGGACGCCGGCGCGGCGACCCGCCCTCCGGCACCTCGACCCACACCTCCGGGAAGCCCCACGCCTCGTACAGCCCCAGCTTGCCCCGCCGCACGTCGGTCGCGTAGTCGACCTCAAGCACGACGTCCGGCAGGTGGGCCGAGCCCACCTCGACGGCGGCGCCGCGGGGCCGCGTCTCCACCGGATCCAGAAAGACCACCTGGTCCGCCTGCAGGATGCGCTGCCGCTCGCCCTGTGCATTGCGGAGCAGCAGATCCGCAGCGCCCAGGGTCAGGATCGGCGCCCCACGGATGGCTGCAATTCGCGTCAGCAGTCCGCTGAGCACCTGCCCGGGACCTTCGTGGTAAACCGTGTTCGGCTCGCACGCCACCCAGGCCGTCTCGGTCGCCGCGTCCCAGTACTCGATGCGGCTCTCGTGGTCGGCGATGGCGTCGCGCGTGATGCGGATGGGGCGGCAGCCCGGGAACTCCGGGACGGGTCGCAGGGCGTCGGCTCGTGCGTAGTCCGACGTTGGCGTCGCGGCAGTGACCCCGGTGGGCACAGGAACAGACCCAGCGGGCGCAGCGGGTGCAGAGACCGGGGTCACTCCCGTAGAGACGAGGGCGGTTGAATCGGCAGCGGAACCGGCCGGCGCGGGCACGCGACGGGACGTCATCGAGTCATCCTACCACCCGGGGTCGGCGGTGGCCGGCCTCTCGTCGCTCGAATGCGGAGGGGCCTTCGCTACGGGCTGCCAGGTCTGCCAGGTCGACTGACCAACTTGCGACGCGGCTGCACAACCTCGTGCTGCTGTCTCGCCGGCATCATCGGGCGGGCAATGCAACTCAACCATTGCTCTCGTATATCGCCAACTCCTTCTTCTCGCGTTCAGGGTCAGGGTCAATTACGCTCTCGACCCCCTTCAGATTGTTGATGTACTCGACCGGCAGTCCTGCTTCCTCCGCACCAGCAACCACATGCTTCACATACCAGGTATAGGGTCTCAGCTTGGCATGGATATGTCGGCTATCGGCGTAGTAGGTAAACGCTCTTACACGCCGCCCAGCAGCATTCGAGACATCGACATCCTTTTTTTGGTAGCCCTTGCCAAGTCCTTCAGCTAGATCCAGTTGATTTTCTTCGCGAGGGTCGATTTCGAAGAGAACGCCTACAACTTTGCGTCCGCCGGAAGGCGCGATGTCGCACTTTGCAGAACAATCTCTCTTGCTTTTCTTGCGGAACATCAACTGGTGATCATCCAGTGTGCCCACGCCAAGTGGCTTCGCAGACGGCACTCTGGCCCGCAGCCGCGGGACCGACATATTGGAACCGTACGCGAAATGAACCCTTGGTGTCTCACCCATCCGGCGTCCCCAAAAGACCTGCGCTACGATGCAGTCCACCCCTACCGCGAGTCGAACCGCACCAGCTCGCGGTCGATCATGGCGATCGTCGGACGCCCGGAGGCAGCCATGTTACGGGCCAGCTCGGTCTGCAGGATCTCAACCACGGTCTGCACACCCTCTGCCCCGTAGGCGGCCAGGCCCCACATGGGCGGGCGGGCCACCATGACGGCGGTGGCGCCGAGCGCCAGGCCCTTGAGGACGTCGGTGCCGCGCCGGAGGCTACCGTCGACGAGCACGGGAACGCGGCCCGCTACGGCGTCCGCCACCGCCGGCAGCATGTCGATGGCCAGCGTGCCGGTACCGCGGTCGACGAGGCCGCCGTGATTGGACACCACGAGGCCCTGCGCACCGACCGCCACGGCGGTCTCGGCAGCATCGACGCTCATGATGCCCTTGACGACCACCGGCACGTCCACCGCCTCCGCGAGGCCGCGGACCGCGTCCCAGTCGGTCGGGGCGGGGCGATGGTCGGAGGAAGACACCCCGACGGTGACGCAGATCGCCCGGCAGCCGGCCTCGACCGCGCGCGCCGCCTCAGCGCCCAAGTCCCCGCTGTCGGCGTAGAGCTGATACCAGACCGGCTCCTCGCTGGCCGCCACGACGTCTTGTATGGGGTGACTCGACTGGCGGGTCGCCACCATGACGGCCTTGCCGGCGGAAGCGCCGCGTGCAGTCGCCAGCTCGCCCTCGGGATGGATGCCGCCCTGGTTGCCGACCGGCCCGACGATGATCGGCGCGAACATGTCGTAGCCGTAGAGGCTGGTGGTCAGGTCGAGGTCCATGGCATAGACCATCAGCCGCTGCCGGAACGTCATCCTGTCGAACGACGTGCGGTGGCCGCCGCTGAGCGCCTCGAACCGAGCAGGCGCGAGCACCAGGCGCGCCTGCTCCTCGAACTCGGGGACGTTGACCAGCTCGAGCACCGGGGCCCGCCGGTCCGAGGGAGGCGCCCCGCCGCCCGGCTCTCCCTGGGCGAGCGGTTCCCCCTGGACGAGGGGCGAGCCGGACAGGAACGCACCGAACTTCCGCAGAGACTCCCGCCTGTCGACCTTCATGTCCGTGCGCCTTTCGTCTGCCTGAGCCGCTCGCCGAGCACGTGCTCATGGCGCCGTCGCCGGGAGCGGGCAATCGTTCCGGGCCGCGATTCCGACTGAGTACTTCCCGCTACGGAAAGTTCGTCTTCACGATGCTGCGGTCGATCTTGGCGATCGAGCTCACGCCCGCCACGGCCATCGCCTGGCGAAGCTCGGCGTTGAGGATCTCCAGCACCTTTTGGGCGCCCTCCTCGCCGAAAGCCCCGAGACCCCAGCGCGACGCGCGCCCGAAGCAGACCCCGTCGGCACCGAGAGCCAGCGCCTTCAGCGCGTCGCTGCCGCGGCGGAAGCCGCTGTCGATGAGCACCGGCACCCGGCCGCCCACCGCCTGGACCACCTCTTCGAGCACTTCCAGGCTGGAGGGGCCGTAGTCGATAGCACGCCCGCCGTGGTTGGAGACGATGATGCCGTCGCAACCGTGCTCCAGGCACTTCTTCGCGCCCTCGCCGGTGAGGATGCCCTTGGCCAGCATCGGGACCTCGCACATCGGCCGCAGATCGTCGAACAGCTTCCACTCGTACCACAGCCGGCCCGCGCCGACGCGGTACGGGTTCGGGGGGTTCGGCGGCGTGCGCCGCGTCACCCGGCGGGGCGTGCCGCCGAGGTGCCGGTCGTGCAGGTCGCGCTCGTAGTAGGAGGCCTGCTGGTCGATGGTTACGACGATGGTCTGCGCCCCCACCTCCTGCGCGCCGCCGAGCGCCACCCGATTGGGCTCCGGCTCGCGCGTGGCGTAGCGCTGGTACCAGAGCGGCCCCTCCGCGCCCCCCTGGGCGATCCGCGCGAACGGGAGGCTCGACGCGTTGCTGACGATCATCGTGGTGCCGGTGGTGGTCGCCGCGCGGTGCATCCCCAACTCGCCGTCGGGATGCAGATCCCGCTGGCGGGCCGTCGGCGCCAGCATGATGGGGCTCGGCATCCGGTGCCCGAACAGCTCCGTCGAGGTGTCGACGTCCTTCGCATCCACCCCGCCCCGGTCGACGAGATCCACCCACTCGAAGGCGTCGCGGTTGCGGTAGAGCGTGAACTCCGACTCGGTCCCGTGCGCCGTGTAGTCGTAGACCGACAGCGGGACGTTCGCGCGGAAGATCGGCTCGAAGTCGAACACGTCGCGCATCTCGTCGAAGCCCAGGAAGCGGCGGTGCGGCCCGAGCGGCCACGGGTCGCGCTGCGCGTGCAGCAGCGGCGACGCGGCCAGGAACGACGCGAGCCCGGCGAGCGCCTCCCGGCGCGACATGCCCGTACGCCAACGCTTCTCGATCTTGCCCACGATGGCCTCCTCTAGCAAAGCGAAAACGGTCAGGGCCGCGCAGACCGGGCCACGCGGCTCGCCGCAGTCTATCAGTCCTCTGAGGGCCCCTGCCCTCGAATGCTCTCAGCCCCCGCACCTGGACCGCGCCGGGCCGCCTTGATCCGGCGCAGTATCGCCCGGTTCGAATCACGCTGGAGATGGTAGAACGGCTCCGGCGGATCGATAACGTCAAGTACGTCCTGCAGCGCCACGAGGATACGCGATAGCCTGTCCCCCTGTGTAATCGCTGTTCCACAGTCCAGTTCTCTTGACTTTTTGCGAGTACGCATCGCGTCCAAGCCACGTCGCGCCGGCGACACACAAGGGGCACTGTGCGATTGTTGCAATCAGCACTCGTTCGAATTCGCTGCGTTCATCCGATTCGTTGATTCGAACACAGCGAAAGGACGTATATTTTTCGAGGTACTCGCTGACCGCACCCTCAACGGGTTGGCATCTTGGACACTTGTGCTCGTCCTGACGCTCCCAGTGGCCCTTACCGGGCCCAGGCGCAAGACAAAGCGAACCGGGGTCGCGCCGACGAATAAGCGCACCTCCCACGTATTTGCGAAACACGCTGCTGTTCTTCTGTGGTCCGAAGTGCTCACGTAGCCGCTGATGGAGGCTCCGGCTCTCGTTCTTCCCGACCCGCACGATCCGCCCTGCCGGGCCGTGCGTGCTCTCCTCACCCGTCTCGAAGAAGAAGTACAGTCCGCTGTCGAACGGCACCTGGATGGGTGAGGTGCATTGCGTCAAGCGTGCGACTGCCGCGTGAATACGACCACAAGCCTCCGAGACGTCTACCGTCAAGACACTCCTCCTTTCCTCCTCCTTGAGCCCTTCCGTGCTGATATCGAACCCTCGTACGCGCGGTGAGATCGGCCGGCGATCCAGGGCGCCAGGGACTGGCTCCGCCCGGCGGGCTTCAGCTTCCCAGAACTTCTTCCACCGCGAACCCGGTGTCCGGGAACCCACCGACCTGCAACGTGTCGCCGCGTCGGAAGACCCGGTGCCAGGCATAGCCGTCCCGTCCCGGCTCGCGGAAGACGTGCACGCGCTCGTCGCCCAGGGCGACCACCCAGACTTCACGAATGCCGGCGCGCGCGTAGAGCGGCGTCTTCTCGTGGAGGTCGAAATCGAGCGTCGTGTCCGACACCTCGATCAGCAACAGCACGTCACGCGGGTGCGGGTGGCAACCGAGATAGTCTCCGGCGGGATCGAGCAGGGCGAGGTCCGGTTCGGGCTCGGAGCGGTCGTCCAATCGAATTGGATTCTGCACGCTGACCCGTGCCCTGGAGGCGATCCTCGCGTACATCAGGTCGGTGAGCAGCCGCACACACTCCGCGTGACCCGTCCCAATGGGCGGCATGGCGTAGATTCTCCCGTTCATCAGCTCGACGCGGTCGGTAGCCCTCAGGATGCCCGCGTCTGCGAGCCTGTGGTACTCGTTTACCGTGAAGGCCCGCTCGGTCGGACAGGCGGTCGTTTCCATGGCGTCACCTGATCCCGAAACCGTTGCGTCGAACCGGTTCGCGACGCTGCGCAACGCGTGCTGCCCCATTTCAGATCAACCCTACCACCCAGAGTGCGTATACCACCATCATCGCCGTCACCCCGTTCACCAGCGTCACCCCGCCGTAGGAGAGCAGCGCCGACTTCAGGGGCATCCGCGACAGCGAGGTGCAGACCCAGAAGTAGCTGGAGTTGACGTACTTGATGATGATCGAGCCGGCCGCGCCCGCCAGCATCGTCGCCTCCGGGCTGAGGCCGAGGGTGTCCATCATCGGCGCGGCCACCGACGCGGCGGTTATCACGCCGACCGTCGTCGAGCCGGTAATCAGGTTGCCGGCTATGCCGAGCACGAACGGCAGAAAGATGGGCGGCAGCCCGGTCGCGGCCACCGCCTCGGCGATGGCGTCCACGGCGGGCGTCGCGCGCAGGATCTGGCTGAGGGAGCCGCCGAGCCCGGTCACCATGATGATCATGGCCGAGCCGCGCAGGGCCTCCTCGATCCACTTGCTCGTGCGGGCCTCGGCCTGATCGGGCTTCGTGTTGCTGTAGGCGATCAGAATGCCGATGCCGAGCGCCACCACCGGCCAGCCCAGATAGAGCATCGCGCGGTTGACGATGTGCTCGGCCGGCAGGGCGAACGCGGTCACGCTCTGGCCCGCGATGAGGGCGAGGGGGATGAGAATCGGCGCGTAGGCGCGCCAGGTCGCCGGCAGCTCCGCCTCGCGCCCCTGCTCGATGAACGACTGGCCGACGAACTCGGTCGAGGGCGGCGACTCGATATATGGCCCGGCGGCCCGCGCGTAGGCCCAGCCGGCCAGCGAGGCAATCAGGGTCGCGATGCCGCCGTACAGGATCACGGTGCCGATGTCGGCCCCCACCAGCGCCACCGCGGCGAGCGGACCCGGTGTCGGCGGCACCATCGCATGGGTGAGCTGCATCGCCCCGACCAGCCCGGTGGCCATCACGCTCATGTTCAGGCCGCTGCTGATCGCGGCCGAATGCACCAGCGGATTCAGGATGACGTAGCCGACGTCGGAGAAGATGGCCAGCCCGATGACGAAGCCGCTCAGGGTCAGCGCCAGCGGCATCCGCTTCTCGCCGACCCAGCGGATCATCGACGCCGTGATGCGCTCGATGCCGCCGGTGTGCTTGAGCGCCTCGGCCAGCACCGAGCCGAGCACGATCACCACCGCGATGCTCTGGATGGTGCGGCCGAAGCCCTGCTCGAAAGCGTCGATGAAAGTCTGCCGGTCGATGCCCGGAATCAGGGCGAAGAGCACGATGGGCACGAGCAGCGACAGGAAGACGTGCCACTTGAAGCGCGTGATGAGCAGGAAGAGGAGGGCGACGATGGCCACCAGGCCGGCCAGGGCGACGAGCGCGCTCTCGGTGATCATCGGCAATGCCTCCCTCTCACGCGACGAGTTCGAATCGAACGCCGACGGCCTCGTACACACGGACCGCCCTGCGATCGCGCGTCAACAGCGTGGCGCCGGCCCGCTTCGCGGTCCACGCAATCAGCGCATCGTATATGGATCCGCCCGCCACTCCGCCCTTCGCGGCCGTCTCGAGGAGTCTCCGGTGTTCGACAGGCGACAGACCGAGTAGAGGCTCGGCGAACCTCGCTTCCAGAAAGGCCGTCGCAGTTGCGGGCAGCACCCTGTGGGGAGGCGGCATTCGCGTCAGCACGGAGTAGCTTTCCAGGAGCGCGTGTGCAGGAAGAAGCGGGCGGCGATCGAGGGCCGCGAGGGCCGCGCGGTGACCGTCGTGCCACGTGGCGAAGGCGGCGATGACGACGCTGGTATCGACCGCCAGCATCATCGCCGGACTTTTTCGAGCGTGGCGCGGACCAGATCGTCGGTCAGAGGCGGAAGCTCCCGCTCCGGCACCGCAACGAGGTGCCCGTTCCGCTCCTCGAGGCGCATGGGCGTAGCGGCCGGCTCGATCTCGATGACGCCTTGCCGCTCACGGATTTCAATCGTCCGACCGCCCGCCAGGCCTAGGCTGTCGCGCATCGACTTCGGAATGACGACACGGCCGGCGGTATCGATGGTGGTTTGCATGGTAGAAGACTACCATCGGTTGCCGGCGAACCCGCGACGAAGTACTGTAGGGGATTCGATCGCCCGGCTTCCGAGGAGGAGTGTCAACGATGAAGGCTCAGCACGTTATCGGGCTCGCGCTCGTCGGTCTCATGGCGCCCGTCGCGGCGAGCGCCCAGTCGGGTGACGGGGTGGACGCGGTAGTGACCTACGCGAAGGACATCGCGCCGATCCTGCAGCGGAGCTGCCAGCAGTGCCACCGGCCGGCGTCGGTCGCGCCGATGTCGCTGCTCACCTACGAGGAGGTCCGGCCGTGGGCGCGCGCCATCAAGATGCGGACCGGCCTGCGGAACCAGCGCGGGGCCATGCCGCCGTGGTTCGTGGAGCGTGATCTGGGCATCCAGCACTTCAAGGACGACCCGTCGCTGAGCGAGGAGGAGATCGAGAAGATCGCCGCCTGGGCCGACAACGGCGCGCCGCTCGGCAACCGGGCCGACCTGCCGCCGCCCATCGACTTCGGCGACGCCAACGAATGGGCGATCGGCGAGCCGGACCTTGTCCTCGAGTCGCCGGTGGTGACCGTGCCCGCCGCCGCGCCGGACAAGTGGACCTCGCTCGGGACCATTCCGACCGGGCTGACCGAGGACCGCTACGTGGCCGCGGTCGAGGTGAAGGAGTTCAACGACATCCCGCCGGACGGCACCGGCGACACGGTCGGCGGCCGCTACGTGTTTCACCACATGACCTACGGCGCGGTGATGCCGGAAGGCGCGGACGTCGAGTCGGCGACCCGCTTCCCCGTCCACGAGGTGGGCCGCAACGCGGACATCTTTCCGGTGAAGGCCGGCCGGCTGCTCCCGGCAGGATCGCACCTGGAGCTCGAGACGGCGCACCTGCACGCGAACGGCCGCGAGACGAACGCGCACCTGAAGTTCGCATTCAAGCTGCACCCGAAGGGCTACGAGCCCCAGATCTCGCACTCGCGGACGTTCGTGGGCAACGGCGTCGACATCGACATCAAGCCGAACCAGGCCGACCAGGAGCTGCACGCCTACCGCGTCCTGGAAGAGCACACCAAGGTCGTCTCGTTCGAGCCGCACCAGCACGCCCCCGGCATGCGCATGTGCGTGGAGGCGATCTGGGGCCACAACATCGAGACGCTGAACTGCGTCGGCTACGACCACAACTGGGTCAAGCAGTACATCTATCAGGACGACTACGCCCCGCTGCTCCCGAAGGGCACGATTCTGCACATCATCGGCTGGCTCGACACGACTGCCACCAACCGCAACGTCGCCGACCCGCGGAACTGGTCCGGCGGCGGACGCCGCTCGGTCGCCAACATGTTCATCGACCTCGGCGAGGCGTTGGAGTTGACCGACGAGCAGTTCGAGGCGGAGATGGCCGGGCGCCGCGAGCGGCTCGGCCTGACCGCGAACGACCACCTGATCGGCTGCCCGCTGTGCCTGGTGGAGTTCCCGTCGCAGCTCCGGGCAGCGGACAACAACGACCAGTAGTCGAGCGGGAGGTCGGAAGCATGCTGACGCAGTGGTCGCGGCGGGGCGCGTTCGCCCTGGCCCTGGTGCTCGTGCTGGCACACGTCCAGGCCGGCGCCCAGACGCGGTTTACCTACTCGCGGGGCCAGAGCGTGTCCCCCGCCTACGAGGGGTGGTGGCAGAACGACGACGGCTCCTACACGATGTTCTTCGGCTACATGAACTCGAACTGGGAAGAGGAGCTCGACGTCCCGATAGGGCCCGACAATCACATCGAGCCCGGCGGTCCGGACCGGGGGCAGCCGACGCACTTCTACCCGCGCCGGAACCTGTTCCTGTTCACGGTGGAGGTCCCGCCCGACTTCGGCGACCGGGAGGTGATCTGGACGCTGACCACCAACGGGCGGACCGAGCGCGCGTACGGCTCGCTGCGCACCGACTACCTGCTCGACCGCCAGACCATCGCCACCGAGATGGGCGCCAATTTCGGCCGCGTGCGGGACGAGTGGCGGGACAACGAATTCCCGACCCTCAGCCTCGCCGTCGACCAGCCGCGCCGCGCCCGCGTGGGCGAGCCGCTGCGGCTGGTGGCGTTCGTGGGCGACGACGGGCTGCCGTCCGGCAGCTACGAGCCGCCGAAGCCGGAGCCCGGCCAGCCGCACCCGGCCTACACGCCGCCCCGGCAGATCGTGCCCGGCAACCCGCCCGGCCTGCGGTTCTCGTGGATGGTCTACCGCGGAGACGCCGCGAGGGTCACGTTCGGCCCCACCCAGTTGAAGACGTGGCAGGACACGCGCGTCTATTCGAACTCGGCGTGGTCGCCGCCCTACATCCTGCCGTCCGTCCCGCCGGACGGACGCTGGGAGGTGGACGCCACCTTCGACGAGCCCGGGACCTACGTGCTCCGCGCCGTGGCCGGTGACGGCGCGTTGCAGACGAGCGAGAACCTGACGATCACCGTGACCCGCTGACGGGACGGGTGCCGGCAGCCGTCTCGTTCGTGCTTCTCCCCCGGTCCCGTGCCCGGGGGCACGGGTTCGTCGTTCGTGACAACGCGGAACAGCAGGGAGAGACCGATGGACGCCCACTTCCGCCGTCGGTTCGCCGCGTGGTTCGTTGCGCCGCTCCTTCCTTCGGCGATTGCGGCCGGCGCGGCGTCCGCGCCCGAGGCCGCCGGCGCGGCCGGTCAGGATCACGGTCTCGTCGCCGCCGCGGCGGCGCAGGACGCGGCTGCCGTGCGCGCCCTGCTCGAAGCAGGCATCGACCCCGACACGCCGCGCGCCGACGGGGCCACGGCCCTCCTCTGGGCGGCACACCGTGACGATCTGGGCACCGCGGACCTGCTGCTGCAGGCCGGCGCCGACGTGGATGCGGCCGACGACCATGGAGTGACGCCGCTGCAGCGGGCCGCCGAGAACGCGAGCCCGGCCATGGTCGACCGGCTCCTGGCCGCGGGCGCCGACGTGGACGCGGCGCAGACCAGCGGCCTCACCGCCCTGATGATCGCCGCCCGGACGGGTAGCGCGGAGGTCGTGAACCAGCTCGTGAAGCATGGCGCGGACATCGACGCGGGCACGGCGGAAACCCGCAGCACGGCGCTGATGTGGGCGGTCGCCGAGTCGCACGCAGACAGCGTGCGTGCGTTGCTCGACGCCGGCGCCGACCCGCGGGCCTCGACCACCGCCGGCTTTACGCCGCTGCTGTTCGCCGCGCGCAACGGCGACGTCCACATGGCCCGCCTGCTGATCGCGGCGGGGGTCGACGTGAACCACACCGGCGTCGACGGCACCCACGCCCTGCCCTACGCGATCGTCCGGGGACACGACGACTTCGCGCGGTTCCTGCTGGAGCAGGGCGCCGACCCCAACGGGGCGATGGGCGGCGTACCCGCCCTGCACGCCGCCGTCGGCCGCGTCGACACCTGGCTCGCCGACTGGAACCGGCGGCATGGCGGCGGCGCGCGGTACAGCACCAGGGGCAGCTCGGCCTTCGATCCGGTCCGCGCGCTGCCGCTGGTGAAGGCGCTGCTGGCCCGCGGGGCGGACCCGAACGCCCGTATCGCGACGTCCGCCATGTTCATGAGCTACATCGGCTATCCGAAGAAGGGCGCGTTCGAGCCGTTCGCCGTCGGCACCGGCGATCTGCTCGGCGCGACGCCCTTGTGGATCGCAGCCTACAGCGCGAACGCGCGGGTCAAGGACATCCGCTTCGGAAGGCCCGAGGGCACGGGAGCCGTCGAAGGGGCCGCGAGCCGCGCCAGTGGCGAGATCGTTCGCCTGCTCCTGGCCGCGGGGGCCGACCCGCACATGACCACGCACGACGGCACGACACCGCTGATGGTGGCGGCCGGACTCGGCCGCTCGACGTACACGCCGCGCGAGCCGCGGGGAGCCCCGTCCCCGGGCGCGGAGCGCGCGGTCGAGATCCTGATCGAGGCGGGAGCGGACGTGAACGCGGTCAACGAGGCGGGATTCACGGCCCTGCACGGGGCGGCGTTCCGCGGGTTGAACGAGGTGATCGAGTACCTGGTGGTGCAGGGAGCCGCCATCGACGCGCGGGATTTCCGCGGCCGAACCGCCTACCGGATGGCCGAGGGGTCCAAGCAGTCCTTCCAGTTCCAGAGCTGGCCGCAGACCGCGGCGTTGCTCGAGCGCCTCGGCGCCAACGCCCGGCTGGGAATACCGGGGACCGTGCAGGAGCGCCTGCGCGACGTATCGGCGACGGCGGCCGCCAACCAGTAGCGTCTGTCCCGCTCGTCCGGGCGCAGGGGGAATGGGAGTCTCCGGGGGCGTGCCGGCGCCCCCGGAGATTGTCGCGCCGCCTATACGGCGAGGTGCCGCCGGAAGAAGCCCACGGTGCGGTTCCACGCCAGATTCGCCGCCGCCTCGTTGTAGCGCGGCGTCGAGTTGTTGTGGAAGCCGTGCAGCGTCCCCGGGAACATGTGCATCTCGTAGTCGACGCTGTTGGCCTGCAGCGCCGTCTCGTACTCGGGCCACATGGCGTTGATGCGCGGATCGGACTCCGCGTAGATGATCATCAGCGACGCCTCGATCTGCGGCACGTCCTCGGTGGCCGCCGTGGCGCCGTAGAACGGGACGCCCGCCTGCAGGTCGCTGCCGAGCTCGGTCGCGAGCCGGTTGGTCATCCCGCCGCCCCAGCAGAAGCCCGTCGCGCCGAGCCGTCCGTTGGAGAGCGCGTGCCCCTTCAGGAAACGCGCGCTGTTGATCATGTCCTGATCCAGGGTTGCCGGATCGATGCTCCGCTGCAGCGTGCGGCCGTCGTCGTCGTTGCCGGGGTAGCCGCCCACCGGCGACAGCCCGTCGGGCGCCAGTGCCAGGAAGCCGGCCACCGCGGCGCGCCGCGCCACGTCCTCGATGTGCGGGTTCAAACCGCGGTTCTCGTGAATGACCAGCACGGCCGGGAACGGCCCGTCGCCGGCAGGCTGCACGAGATAACCGCGCATCTCGCCGGAAGTGCCGCCTGGCGAGGGGTAGTCGACGTAGGTCCCCTTCATGCGCGGGTCGGTGAAGGAGATGGTCTGCGCCTCGGCGTACCGCGGCATCAGCGCCTGCGCCATCCAGAGCGCGGACACGCCGCCGACGGTGAGGACCGCGGCCCGGCTCAGAAACTCCCGCCGGTCGATGTAGCCGTGGCAATACTCGTCGTAGAGATCGAAGACGCGCGGGTCAATCTTCTGCTTTTCCTCTGCCATCGTTCGCGCTCCTGGAACCACCGCGCACGCCCTGGCTCGCTACGGCGCGCGCGGCCGAACGGGGTTGCCGCAGGAAAGCGGGGACGAAGCGGCGCGCGGCCGGCCGCCCCCGCTCGAAACTGCGATCGTACGAGACTACGAGCGGACCTTGATGACGACGCGCCGGTTCTGCGCCCGGCCCTCGCGCGAGTCGTTCGGCACGGCCGGCTGGTCCTCGCCGAAGCTGATGGTGTTCATCTTGTGCAGCGGAACGTTGTGCTGCCGGTAGAGGTAGTCCTTCACCGCTTCCGCGCGCCGCAGGCCGAGACGCATGTTGTAGGCCGCGTCGCCGGTGTTGTCGGTGTGGCCTTCGATCTCGATGAACCCGCCTTCCCCCGCCGCGTGGATCTGGGCCACCAGTTGATCGAGGCGCGACTGCGCGGCCGGCGGCAGATCCGCCCGGCCGCTATCGAAGTTGCCCTGCGCCTCGTTGAGGGTGACCTCCATGATCAGCCGGCCCATCAGGCTCTGGACCTGATCGACGCGCCCGTCGACGTCGTCGGCCGACATCTGCGCCGCATCGGCTGCCGCCTGCGACGTCTGGGCCGCCATGTTGGCCGACTGCGCCCGCTGATCGACCTGGTCGATCCGCTCCGCGTTCTGGACCGTCCGCTCCTGCGTCTCCTCCACCGTGCCCGCCAGCGTGTCCACCTTGGCGTCCACCACGGCGTCCTCGGCGCGCACGAAGCCCCGCGTTGCGCAGGCCGACGCGACCAGCACGATCACCGCCGCCAGCGCCATCATCTTCACCGTCGTCCGCATCTTCCGCATGATTCCTCCTGAAACAAATTCGTGTGACCCTACCACTTCAGCCGGGCCCGCCCCGCCACGTAGCCGCCGCGGGCGTGGACCACCAGATTATCATCAGCCGTCCGTATCTCGATGGGATGCCATCCGCGGCGGAAGCCGGGCTGGAACGTCAGGACGTACTGGTAGCGCAGGCCCGACAGCAACTCGCCGAGCACGGCGAGCAGCTCCTCCCGAGTCCCGGTGGCGCGCACGCTGCCGCCGGTCCAACGCGCGAGGTCCGCCAGCGAAGCCGCCACGATCTCGCCGTCGGCGCCCGCCGCGCCGCCGATGCCGTCGCGCCGGTCCAGCGGTCCACCCACCGTGATCACGTGCACCGGCACGGCGATGGCGCTTGCGACGCTCGACACCTCCCCCGCCGTGCGGAGGCTGCCGTTGTCCACGCCGTCGGTCACCACCAGCAGCGCCCGGTGGCGGTTGCCGCGCCGCCCCACCAGGGTGGCCGCGTCCGCGATCGCGTCGTAGAGCGAGGTCTGGCCGAAGGGCGACTCCGTCAGCCTTGGAACACCGATCCGCGCCAGGTCGCTGGTGAAGGGGGCGATCTCCCGCAGCACCGTGTCGAAGGTGAAGAGCGCCAGCTCGTCGCGCCCAGGCTGCAGCGAGTCGACTATCGCCTCGACCGCGCGCCGGGCCCGGTCGATGTTGCGGTCCACCGCCATGCTGCCGCTGATGTCGACGAGCACCGCGACGCTGAGCGCCGAGTCGCTGGCGAAGACACTCTCGATGCGGCGGCCGAAGCCGCTGTCGATCAGCCGGAAATCGTCATGGGAGAGATCGCGAACGATGCGTCCGCTGCGGTCGCGCACGGAGACACGGACGGTCACCATCTCGACGCCGGACGTGAACGTCGGCGCCGGGTCGCGCTCGACCGGGACGGGCCGGCCCTGCGCCGCCGTTCCGGAAGCCGCAAGCAGGGCGAGGCCGAGGATTGCGAAAAGGGTGCGAACGGGCATCGTGTCGAATCGAGCCGGCCCCGCGCCGAAGGCTCCTGCAGAAGATTCTACGGGTTTTCGCTCTAGAAGCGGAACAACCGGTTCATCTTCACCACGAAACCGCGGTTGCGAAGGGCGGAGAAACGGTCGAAGCGGTCCGGCCGCAGCGGGTCGCTGTCGCGATCCTCCGTGTAGACGACGAAGAGCTCGCTGCCCGGACTGTATTCCCACCGCAGCCGGAGGTTCGTGCTGACGGTTTTGGCCGCCGAGTTGTACTGGATGAGCCCGCCGAAGAACATGCGGGGAGAGAACGTGTAGGTGACGCGGGAGACGATCAGGCGGGTGTGGAACGACCCCAGCGGCGTGTCGATCCAGTTCTCCGACAGGGTCGGCTCGATAGACAATTCCGGGGTCAGTGCCAGGCGTCCCTGGCTGAAGCCGATGGACCGGATGTTCCCGTTGAAGTACTCGCCGCCCCGTACCGTGACGGTGCCCGTGAGCCGGCGCTGCGCCCCGACCTGGTAGGTCGCCTCGACGTCGCGGAACCCGTAGCCGCCCACCGGCAGCACGACGCCCGGTCCGGGCTCGAACGGCCGCACCAGAAACTCGTAGTTGTCCGCGAACGTCATTCCCACCCGGTCGCTGGTCTCGAACTCGGTCGAGAAGCCCACTTGCGCCTGCTTCGTCTCCAAAATGCCGGTATCGGCGGTCAGTATATGGTCGTAGCTCGCTTCGAGCCGGAACTGGCGCACGGTCTCCAGCGTTGCCGGGCGCGGACTGAAACGTCCCGCCAGGTACGATCGCCGGAAGTTGTCGCGCCGCACGAAGCCCACCTCGGGAATGAAGTTGTCCTCGACGACGAGGTGCTCCGCGGTCAGGCCGTAGCGATCCGCGGCGTAGATGAACTGGCCCTGGTAGCTCGCGTCGCGTCCCTCGAAACCGGGCGTCTGCGTCCTGGCGGCGTAGCCCACCACGCTCACGTTCTCGAAGAACGCCAGGGTGGCGTCGGCGCCGAACACCCGGTTGGCGCCGGCGCCCTCTCCGGCGACCGAGACGGAACGGTTGGTGAACAGGGCGCCGATGGCGCTCCGGCGCAGGACGTCACGCTTCAGCCGCACGACCGCGAAGTTCGTCGACTCGGCGCCGAGCACTCCCGAAGCCCCGGCCAACTGCTGCGCACCCGTCTGGATGTTCAGGAGGCCCACATCGAAGTCGCCTGCCTTCCCCGTGACCCGGCCACCGCCGACAATCGGCACCACCGCTCCATCCTGGAGGCCGATCCGCCGCGAGTAGAAGAGCGTCGGCGCGTTGCCGCTCCCGCGCGAGCTGCGGCCGCCGCCGCCGATCTGGCGCAGCGCGCTGGACCGCGAGCTCGGGCCGCCGCCGCGGGCGAATTCGAAGATGCCCCGGCCCTCGAGGAAGAACTCGCGTTTCTCGGGAAAGAACAGGCTGAAGCGGGTCAGGTTCACCTGCTGCTCGTCCACTTCCACCTGCGCGAAGTCCGTGTTGTACGTGAAGTCGGCCGTCAGGTTCTGGGTGATGCCGTACTTGACGTCGACGCCGGCGTCGCCGTCCCACGCCGTCGGCGGATTGACGTTCGCATCGGTGGTCTGCCCGCCGATGCCGTACGGCTTGACCTCCAGGACGTTGCCCTCGTCGGGCAACTGCAGCCCGACGAGCATGGCGGCGTCGGAGACGCGGAAGAGGCCGCGGCGCCCGGCCGAGATGGGCACGGGAGTGAGATAGGAGCGTTCGTTCTTCCGGCGCACCATGCGGCGGAACTGGATTCCCCAGACCGGCTGCGGTCCCGGCCGGTAACGGACCGACTTGAAGGGAATCTCCATCTCGACCGTCCAGCCGCCCGCGAAGCGTCCCGTGCGCACGTCCCACACCGGGTTCCAGTCGCCGTTCGGGTTGCCCTCGTTGGTGATGGCGAAGTCGCCGAGCGCGCCGAGCGGGTTCGTGTAGAAGGCGATGCCGTTGCGCCGGTCGTTGAACGTGTCGAAGGCCACCCAGAAGGTGTCGTTCTCGCGAAGCTGGGGCGTGTCGCGCTGCATCTCGTTCGCCACCCACGCACCGGGCGGCTCCGTGTCCCACATGCGGGCGGCGACGTAGATGCTCGTCGCGTCGAAGAGGACCCAGGCCTCGGTTCTCTCGCTGGCCGGCGCGCCCTCGTTCGGCTCCTGCTGGATGAAGTCGTCGATGGAGGGGACAATCTCGTACACCGGCTCGTCGAGAACGCCGTCCAGACGCAACCCGGCAGCCAGCTTGACGGCGCGCACGGTGGCGCGTCCGAGCGCATCGCGCGCAATCACGGCGGGCGCCGACGGCGGCGGCGGGCGGTCGAGCACCCCGGTCACGGCGAATCCTGCCGCGGCCGTGGATGCAGGGCCCACCGTCTCGAGCTGATCCGGCGTGCCGGGGACGGGATCGCTCTGCGCGTGAGCGACGGCGGGAAACCCGGGCGAACCGAGGACCGCCGCGACGATCGCAAGACCGCGCGCGAGGTGGCGGCCCCGTCCCGTCCGGCCAGGGCGGCAATCGAACGACCGGCGGCACGGCGCTCCGGAAGTCATGGAAAGGAAGGCTGGTCAGTCGTTCAGGCGACGAATCGCTGCTCGAACTTCCGGCGCGCTCTCAGCGGGCGCCGGCGGCCTCCTCGGCCTCCCGCTCCTCGGCGCGATGGCCGGCGAGAATCCCCTCCATGCCGATGTTGCCCTCGTGGCAGGCGTACTCGAAGAGCGCCTCGTCCTTACGCGCCAACGGAATCATGGCCGTCCATTCGGCAGCGTAGGTGCCCGGATCGTCGACCGTGAACTCGTGCTGCAAGGTGTCCGGGCCGACCCGCGTGAATCGCTCGACCAGGCGCAACCGCTCCGCGGAGCCGCGTTGCCGCTGGTAGAGGGCGGCCGGGGACTCGCTGCCGGCGGAGAAGTTCGTGGTCTCGACGACCAGCGTGTCCCCGTCCCAGTAGCCCCGCGCGTCGCCGTGCCACTGGCGGATGGCGTCGGCGGCGTGGGGCGAGCCGTCCAGCGGAATGATGCGCGCGTCGTGGATCATCTCGTGCAGGAACACGACGTGGTCGGGCGTCTGGATGACCTGGTAGTAGGTGTTGTAGCCGGCGAACAGGTTCGGCATCCCGAACGTGATGCAGCGCTCCTGAAGCCGCCGGTCGGTCCAGGACGACGCCGGGTTGTCGGCGATATGGGCGATGCGGGCGTCGATCTGCCGCTGGGCCTCCGGGGTGAAGGCCGGCAGCCGCCCGTTCGGGGGATCGATCACCAGCGAGGTGCGGTTGTCGAAGTCGCGGTCGACCAGCCAGAACTGGTTGTAGTTGCCGGTCGCCGCGTCACGGGACGAGAACTCGTTCTGCTCGCCGAGCGCGGCCACGAAAACGCTGTCGGCGAATGCCGCATCGCTCTCGCCGCTCGCGAAGAGCTCCGCGTAGCGCGCCTCCAGCCGGGCCAGCTCCTCCGCGGTCAGCGTCGCCTTGTCGCCGAGGACCTCCGGACGCTCGAGCGGCGTGGCGGTGTTGTTGGCCCACACGCCCTGCAGGTCGGGCCGCCCGTCCGGGGTCCGCGGCATGGTCCACTGCTCTTCCGGCGACGATTGCGCCCCGCTCGCCGCCGGCACTACCAGCATCGCCGCCGCGACAATGCCTCCGATCCCGCGGCGCACGGCTCGTGACTGACTCATCCTCTGCCTCCCGGTTCGGACTTCCGCTCCCGAATTATATGGCGCGAGCCGCACGCGCACCCATGGGTCGACTACAGCCGGGCCATCCGCGGCAGGGCATTCAGGTGCGACGCCGCGGCTCTCCTCACCGTGGAGCCACCGCGTCGAGCGCCTGCTCGAGGTCGGCGATGAGGTCGCCGGCGTCCTCGATCCCGACGGACAGACGCACCAGATCGTCCGGCACCGGTGAACCCTCCCCCTCCTCCAGGCCGCGCGGCTCCGCGAGACTCTCGACCCCGCCGAGCGACGTCGCGTTATGAAACAGCCGCAGCTCGCGCACCACCCGTCGCGCGGCTGCGGCGCCCCCCTGCATCCTCAGCGACACGACCGCCCCGAAGCCGCCGTCCATCTGCCGCGCCGCGACGTCGTGGCCGGGGTGTCCCGGCAGCCCCGGGTAGAGGACGGCGGACAGCGCGCGGTGTCCGTCCAACGCCTCGGCAACACGCTGCGCATTGCGGGCGGACGCGGCGACCCGCAGGCAGACGGTGCGCATGCCGCGCAGCAGCAGCCAGCTCTCGAACGGGCCGAGCACGGCGCCGCGGAACGCGCGCTCGCGGCGGCAGCGCTTCCACAGGTCGTCCTCGCGCGCCGTGACCAGCGCGCCGGCCAGTACGTCCGAGTGCCCGTTGAGCTGCTTGGTGGCCGAGTGCATGACCAGGTCGGCGCCATGTTCGAGCGGCCGGCTGAGCACCGGCGTCGGCAAGGTGTTGTCGACGACGAAGCGGGCGCCCGCCGCATGCGCGGCGGCGGCTGTCGCAGCGAGATCCGTGACCGCCCCGCCCGGGTTGGCCGGCGTCTCGGCCCAGACAATCTTCGTGGCTCCGGGTCGCAGCGCGCGCCGCAGCGCGGCCACGTCCCCGTTCGGCACGAGCTCGAGTGCGATCCTGCCCCGCTTCGCCTCGCCCTGCAGCCAGCGGCGCAGCATCCAGTACATCTGCTCCGGCGCCACCACGTGATCCCCGACGTCCAACGTCTCGAACACCGTGGTGGCCGCCGCCATGCCCGCGCTGAACAGCATCGCCGCCCGCCCGCCTTCCAGCGACGCGAGCAGCGCCTCGGCCTGGTCGTAGGTCGGATTCTGGTCGCGCGTGTAGACGCGCCCGCCGGTCGGCGCGCCCTCGGCCGTCCGCTCGTACTGCACGGCCGGGTAGATGGGCGGCACGAGCGAACCGGTCGCGGGATCCACCGCGCCGAGCGCCTGCGCGGCGCGTGTGGAGGGTTTCTGACCGGCTGGAAAACGGGACATGCGGAACCTCCGAGAACGGGAATCGTGGGCGGTTGGGCGCGGAAACCGGTGCGCGCAGCGGGGCCGGCGAGCCCGTCAGGCGCGCGCCGGCCCGATGTCGACCGCGATGTCGCGCCACTTGCCCTGACGAAAACGCATCACGCTGAGGCTGGCGCGGGCGACATGGCCGAGCACGATGGCCAGCCAGATGCCGGACGCTTCCAGCCCTCCGGTCATCTGCAGGTAGGTGCAGAGCCCGATCGGGATGACCACTTGCGACACCATCGAGATGTAGAGCGGGCTGCGCGTGTCGCCGGTCCCCTGCAGGCCGCCGGTATAGACGAGCGCCACGGTGACGAACAACCCGGAGACGGCCAGGTAGGCCAGAAGCTGCCGGCCCAGCTCGAACTGGATCCCGTCGGCCATGCCGAACACGCCGAGCAGCGCCCGCGGCACGGTTATCAACGCGAGGCCGATCACGCACGCCACGCCCACGCCGATCGACGCCGCCACGAGGGCGGCGCGCTGGCTCCGCTCGGGTTGGCCGGCCCCGAGGTTCTGCCCCGCGACCGCGGCCGTCGCGCCCATCAGGCCGACCGACGTCCAGGTGATCAGCGCGAAGAGCTGCGTGTAGCCCACGGTGTAGGCCGCCTGCGCCGCGGCGCTCTGCTCCAGCGATCCGACGAACCGCAGCATCAAAACCCCGGCCAGGTTCATCACGATGCCCTGGAATCCGGTCGGCAGGCCGAAGCGGAAGAGCTCGCGGATGATGTGCCAGTCGGGCGCGAACGACATGCCGCGCGAGAACCGGACGACCAGGCGCCCCGAGAACAGAAGCCAGAGGAACGCCGCGGCCGTCACGCCCGCGGCGATCGCGGAGCCCATCGCCGCGCCGACCGTGCCGAACGCCGGAATCGGGCCGAGCCCGCGGATCAGCACGACGTTCAGCACGACGTTCAGCACCGTCATGGCGACGCCGAGACGCAACGGGGTCCGCGCATCGCCGGCCGACCGCAGCGCGCCGCTCATCATGAAGAAGATGAGCATCCCGATGCTGAAGACGAACATGACGCGGATGTACCCCAGCGCCTCGCCCTGCACCTCGGGCGCCGCGTTGATGAGGTCCAGCAGCGTCGGAGCGAGGAAGTAGCCGATCGGCGCAAGCACGCCGACCGCCATGAACACCGCGGTCAGGAAGGCCTGATAGACCGTCCGGTTGACCTTGTCCGGATCGTTCGCGCCGGCGAAGCGCGCCACCAGCACGCCCATCCCGCTGAAGACCGACGCGACGAACACGATGACCAGGATGAAGATCTGGACGCTGACGCCGATCGCGGCGTTGCCGACGTAGCCGACGTAGTGGCCGACCATCGCCTGGTCGACGATGCCCTGGATGCCGCCGAACACGTTCTGCAGCATCGTCGGCCACGCGAGCTTCCAGACCGTGCGCGCGAGCGGCCCTTCGACGATTGTCCGGTCGAAAGCCTTTTGTGGACGGCCCTTTGCGCTCATGGGTAGCGGGAGGTCGGCGCGGGCCGCAGTAAGATCGGAGGTCTCACCGTGCCGGTCGAATCTCCGAGACTCTATCAGATCGATGCGCTGCTCCGGTCGGCGTTCCGGACGTCACTGCCCGGCGCGGACGCACACCGGCTGCTCGCGCCGAAGCCGCGACCCGGCTGGCGGCCCGGCGAGGTGCCCGCCCACGCCACGCCCGCCGCCGCTCTCGTGCTCCTCTATCCTCTAGACGACGCACCCCACGTTCTGTTGACCGTCCGGGCCGGGCGACTGGGAAAGCACGCCGGCCAGGTGTCGTTCCCCGGCGGCCTGATCGACGCCGGCGAGTCGGTTCGGGACGCGGCGCTGCGCGAGGCGTTCGAGGAGGTCGGCCTCGACCCGGCGGCGGTGCGCGTCGCCGGTGCGCTGTCGCCGCTCTACATCACGGTGAGCAACTTCGCGATCCACCCGGTGGCCGGGGTCGCGGAGTCGACGCCGCGCCTGCGTCCGTCGGCCGCGGAGGTGGCGCGCCTGCTGCCGGCGCCGCTGGCGGCCCTGGCCGATCCCGCCAACCTGCGGCGCGGGACGCGCTGGCGGGACGATCTCCCCTGCGACGTGCCGTACTTCGAAGTGCGGAACGAACGGGTCTGGGGCGCCACCGCGATGGTGCTGGCCGAACTGCTGGCGATGCTCGGTCTCGGCCCCCGCGACCCGTGGTAAATTGACGGCGGCCCCAGCGCGGGCCCCCGCCACTACGCATCCCGCCACCGGCGGCGCACTCCCGGACGCCGCCCCGCAGCTACGCATCGTACGAGGAGATGGGATCCGATGGCGAAACGGACCAGCAGGCGAACCGGGACCGGAAAACACGGCGCGCGCGACGCGCCGCTGTTCGACGCCGCGGGTGACGGGATCGACGTGCTCGCGCGACGCGGCGGGGGGGACACCGTCGTCGGGCTCCACGAGGCGGCCCAGGCCCGCTATCTCAACTACGCGCTGTCGGTCATCACGTCGCGGGCCCTGCCGGACGTGCGGGACGGCCTGAAGCCGGTGCAGCGGCGCATCCTGTACACGATGTGGCAACAGCGGCTGCGCGCCGACGCCAAGCCCCGCAAGTGCGCGAAGGTGGTCGGCGACGTGATGGGAAGCTACCACCCGCACGGAGACGCGGCCATCTACGACACCCTCGTGCGCATGGCGCAGCCCTTCACGCTCCGCGCTCCGCTCGTGGACGGCTCGGGCAACTTCGGATCGCTCGACGGCGACGGCGCCGCCGCCATGCGCTACACCGAATGCCGGCTGGCCGCGATCAGCGCCGAGCTGCTGCGCGAGATCGACGAGGAGACCGTCGCCTTCCAGCCGAACTACGACGGCACGCGCCGGGAGCCGGTGGTGCTGCCGGCCCGCGTGCCGAACCTGCTGGTCAACGGCGCCACCGGCATCGCCGTCGGCATGGCGACCAACATTCCGCCGCACAACCTCGGCGAAGTGGCGACGGCGCTCGTCAACCTGCTCGACGACCCGGACCTCACCAGCGCCCGTCTGGCCCGCGACGTCCGCGGCCCGGACTTCCCGACCGGCGGGCGGCTGGTGAACACCACCGAGGAGCTGACCCGGATCTACACCACGGGGAGCGGCACGGTGCGCGTCCGCGCGACGTGGGAGGGCGGCGAGCGGCGCCGATCGTCGAAGACCGTCCACGTCACCAGCGTGCCCTACGGAGTGAACAAGGCGCAGCTCGTGGAACGCATCGCCGAGGTCGTCGTCGGCCGCAAGCTGCCGCCCCTGCTCGACGTCAAGGACGTCTCGACCGACGACGTGCGCATCGAGCTGGAGCTGAAGGCCGACGCCGACGAACGGATGGTGCTGGCCTACCTGTTCAAGCACACCCCGCTGCAGACGACCTTCCCGGTCAACCTCACCTGCCTGGTCCCGACCGACCAGCCCGGCGTCGGCCGGCCGGAACGGCTCGACCTGCAGCAGATGCTGTGGCGTTTCCTGCTGTTTCGCCTGGAGGTGGTCACGCGGCGGCTCGAGCACGAGCGCGCGGCCCTCGGCAAGCGGATCCACATCCTGGAGGGATTCGAGAAGGTCTTCGACGCGCTCGACGCCATCATCGCGATGATCCGGCAGTCGGACGGCAAGGCGGACGCGGCGGCGAAGATCATGCAGATCTTCGGACTCGACGCCGAGCAGACCGACGCGATCCTGGAGCTGAAGATCTACCGCCTGGCGCGGCTGGAGATCCTGATCATCCGCAAGGAGCTGGCGGAGAAGAAGGATCGCGCCCGCCGGATCGACACGGAACTCGGCGACGAGGAGCGCCGCTGGCGGATCGTGCGCGACGAGATCGTGGAGGTGCGGGACACCTATGGCGAGCCCCGCCGGACCGTTGTCGACGGGCCGGCCGACGACGAGATGGTGTTCAGCGCGGACGACTTCATCGTCGACGAGGACGCGGTGGTTCTCGTATCCCGCGACGGCTGGGTCAAGCGCCAGCGCGAGGTGCGCGATCCGGCCGCGACGCGGCTGCGCGAGGGCGACGCTCTGCTGGCCGCGGTGGCCGGCAGCACGCGCGCGACGGTGGCATTCTTCACCAACTTCGGGGTCGCCTACAGTTGCCGGCTGATCGACGTACCGGCCACGACCGGCTACGGCGAGCCGATCCAGCGGCTGTTCAAGCTGAAGGACGGCGAACGGGTGGTGACCGTGCTCAGCCTGGACGCGCGCGTCGCGGGCGACATCGCGGCCACGGCGTCGGAGCCGGAGCCGCCGACCCATGCGGTGGCGGTGTCGAGCGACGGCTACGGCCTGCGGTTCGGCCTGGAAGCGTTCAACGAACCGAGCACGCGCACGGGCCGCCGGTACGCGCGGCCGGCGAAGGGCGCCGAGATCGTCGGCGTGGCCGGGATCCGGGGCGACGAGACGCTCATCGCGGCGACTCGCGCGGCGCGCGCCATGCTCTGCCCGGCGCGGGAGATCAACTTCCTGTCCGGACCCGGGAAGGGCGTGCTGCTCATCAAGCTGGCGAAGGACCGCGACCGCGTGATCGGCTTCATCGCGTCGCGCGGCGATCGCGATCTGCTGACGGTGGAGACGGGCCGCGGCGCCGAGCAGACCATCAGCACCGCGAAGTACGAGCGCGTCGGCCGCGGCGGCAAGGGGCGGGAGCTGTTGCAGCGCGGGCAGTTCACGCGCGTCGTTCCGAGGCCGATCGGAACGCCCACGATCGAGGAGCGCTGACCCGGCGACCACCGGGAGAACTTCGGAGAGGCTCCACGCAATGGGGATCGATCAACTCGTCGACCGGATGATGCGCCCGGTGGCGGACGCCGTGTCCGGCTTCATCTTCTACCCGATCCCGCTGTTCGGGGCCGAGATGCCGCTCATCGTGCTGTGGCTGGTGGCGGGCGGGCTCTTCTTCACGGTCTACCTGCGCTTCATCAACGTGCGGGGGTTCGCGCAGGCGCTGCGGATCGTGTCGGGGCGCTACGCGCAGGAGGGCGACCCGGGCGAGATCTCGCAGTTCAGCGCACTCGCCACCGCCGTTTCCGGCACCGTCGGCATCGGCAACATGGCCGGCGTGGCCGTCGCGATCTCCACGGGCGGGCCCGGCGCCACCTTCTGGCTGATCGTCGCCGGGTTGCTCGGCATGTCGTCGAAGTTCGCGGAGTGCACGCTCGGAGTGCTGTACAGACGCCGCAATTCCGACGGATCCGTGTCCGGCGGACCGATGCACTACCTGGAGCGCGGTCTGGGCGAGCGCGGCTGGCCGGCCGTGGGCCGGGGGCTCGGCCTTTTCTACGCCGCCGCCATGGTGTTCGGCTGCCTCGGCATCGGAAACATGTTCCAGTCGAACCAGGCCGCGGCGATCTTCATCGACATCACCGGGGCCGGCGCCAGCGTCTTCGCCGGCCGGGGGTGGCTGATCGGCCTGTTCCTGGCGGCGGTCGTCGCCCTGGTGATCATCGGCGGCATCCAGTCCATCGCCCGCACCACCGTCAAGCTCGTGCCCACGATGGCCGTGCTCTACGTGGCGCTCGCGCTGCTGACCATCGTCCTCAACGCCGACCGGCTGCCGGGGGCGATCGCCGCCATCTGGAACGGCGCGTTCACGTCCGCGGGGATGGCCGGCGGGGGGCTGGGCGCACTGGTCATCGGTTTCCGGCGCGCCGTCTTCTCCAACGAGGCGGGGCTGGGCAGCGCCGCCATCGCCCACGCCACGGCGCGCACCCCGCAACCGGCGAGCGAAGGCTTCGTCGCCCTTCTCGAGCCGTTCATCGACACCGTGGTGATCTGCACCCTGTCGGCCCTCGTCATCACCACCACGGTCTACGACCCGGCGCTGGCCACCGGCGACATCAGCGGCATCGAGCTGACGACGCGCGCCTTCGCCTCCACGCTGCCCTGGTCCCCGGCGCCGCTGGCCGTCGCGGCGATCCTGTTCGCCTTCTCGACCATGATCGCCTGGGCCTATTACGGTCTGAAGGCGTTCACCTACCTGGCCGGCGAGGGCCGCCTCCAGCGTCTCGGCTTCAACGCCGTCTTCTGCGGGTTCGTCGTCGTGGGAGCGAGCCTCGATCTGGGGGCGCTCATCGACCTGTCCGACGCCCTGGTCTTCGTGATCGCCATCCCGAACCTGATCGGGCTCTACGTGATGGCGCCGATCGTGCGGCGCGAGCTCGAGCGCTACCGGTGGTGATCGCCGTCCCGGATCGGGCGGCGGCGGCAGACGCCGAACGGCAGCGACGGTATGCCGCGTCGGGGAATCAGGCGCCCGGCGGCAGAGATCGAACGCGGTCCTCGAGATCGACGGGCACGGAGAACACGTTGGTCTTGCGCCCGATGAGGCGCCGCTCGAGGAGACCGAGTTCGGCCAGCCGATACAGATCCGCACGGGCGGTGGCATAGGCGACGCGGTGACTCGTCATGTGCGACCGCATCGTGTACTCGCCGTCCGAGTGGCGGATGGCGTGGGAGAGCAGAGCGAGCTGGCGATGGTTCAGGTCGGTCGATCGCCTGAGTAGACGTTCGACGTGCCGCACCTCCTCGATCTTCCTGGCGACGTACGCGTCGAGTTCGTCGAGCGCCCGCAGAAGCACGTCGACCTGGTGCACGATGAAGTAGGTCAGGTCGTTGCCGTCGGTCTCGGTGTGCAGGAACGCCCGGGCATACCGGGCCGGGGCCTGCTTGAGGAGACCGCTGATCGAGATGAACTCGCACATCCAGTAGCGGTCGCGGAGCATCGCCCAATAGAAGAGCGCCCGCGCCGTGCGTCCGTTTCCGTCTTCGAACGGGTGGTCGTACGCGAGCCAGAAGTGAATGGCGATGGCGCGGACGACCGGGTGCAGGAACGGACCGTCGGCGCCGTCCTGGTTGGCGAACCGGATCAGGGCATCCATCCGCTCCGGCAGTTGCTCCGCCGGCGGCGGCGTATGGAGGAGGCGGTGCTCCAGGCGATCCCATACGCGCACGCGCTCTTCCCCCGGTGTCTGCATGCGTCCGGCGGCGTTCGAATCGTCGAGCGTGTCGGCCGTCACGGTCGCATGCAGACTCAGCAGCCCATCGAGGGTCAGCGGAGCATCCCGCATGCCCCGAACCGTCTGCATCGCGCGATAGTTGTTGAGAATCATCCTCTCACTGCGATCCCGCGGCCGCCGGCCGGCCCGGATCATCTCGGCCGCGACCGACCGGGTCGTCGACGCGCCCTCGAGCTGGCTCGAGGTCACCGCTTCGTCGATCAGCGAATTGATGATGAACCGGTCGCGGACGCCCTGATTCACCACCTGATCGGATGTTCCGACCCAACCGCTCGCACGCCGGTCGACCCGGTGCAGCGCGTCCTGCACGCGGCCGGGGAGCGTGTAGGTGAACGGTCGGCCGCAGGCATCGCAGAGCGGGAGACGACGCAGGTCACCGAAGCGGGAGAGCTTGATCCCGACCCACCACTGCTCGTGGTCGAGGCCGGCGGGTGGATCGAAGTGACGCAGCGTGTCCCAGTGGACGTACCGGTCGTCGACCGTCGGGTGGAAGGCGGTCTGCACCAGCTTCGGGAGATGTTCGCGATGCTCGTCGAGCAGCTCGTCCAACGGTCTCGGCGCGTTCGGCAACTTCACGAGGAACTCCGCGTACTATCAATTTCAGCCTGACTGATAGAAAACTACTGCATTTCATCAGATTGTGTCAATTATCCTGAATTTGATAGATTCTGATGGAAGATGATCAGTGCGGGCGGGAGGCCGGCGGGCTGTTCCGGGGCTGGCGCAGGCCGGAAACGACCGAGCTCTCGAAAGCCGGCGTCCGAGCTGCTTCGTCTGGAATCCGGCGGCTTCGAAGGATCCGGTCGGTTGCCGTCGATCGATGCTCTGCCGACACGTTCTTGTCCCCCGCGCCCGGGTCATCCGCCGGGCGCGCGGCCCATGCTAGACTGAGGTTCCCTCCTCGTGAGGCTCGTCGCAGCCCCCGTCACGACGGTGCGCGGCGGGCCGGTTGCCGGCCTGGAACCCAGCCGGGTCGCCCGGAAGACGCGATGGCAAGCTCCTATTCGGCGAAGGACATCACGGTCCTCGAGGGCCTGGAACCGGTGCGCAAGCGCCCCGGCATGTACATCGGCGGCGTCGGATCGGCCGGCCTGCACCACCTGGTCTGGGAGATCCTCGACAACGCGGTCGACGAGGCGATGAACGGCCACGCCGCGAACGTCCAGGTGACGCTCCACGGCGACGGATCGACCGTGACGGTCGTGGACGACGGCCGCGGCATGCCGGTCGACCGGCACCCCAAGACCGGCCAGAACGCTCTGGAGGTCATCTTCACCACGCTACACGCGGGCGGCAAGTTCGAGAACCGGACCTACCGCACCGCGGGCGGCCTGCACGGCGTCGGCGCCAGCGTGGTCAACGCGCTGTCGCAGGAGCTGATCGCCACGTCGAAGCGGGACGGCTTCCTCTGGCGGCAGACCTTCCGGCGCGGGAAACCGGTGGCCGCACTGCAGAAATTGAAGCCGGCGCGCGGCTCCGGCACCACCATCCGCTTCCACCCCGATCCGCGGATCTTCCCGAAGACGGCGTTCGACGCGGCAGTCATCCGCCAGCGGCTGGAGATCGCCAGCTACGTGCACGGCGGCGTGCGATTCGTGTTCGCGGACGAGGCCCGGGACTGCCGGGAGGAGTTCCGCCACGAGCACGGTCTGCCGGACTACCTCGCCCGCCTGGTCCGGGAACGCGGATCCAACCCGGTGCACGAGACGCCGTTCGGTCTCGTCCGGGAGCACGCCGACAGCCGCTCGCGCCTGGAGGTGGTATTGCAGTGGACGGAGGCCACCGACGAGCACCTGCGCAGCTACGTGAACGGGATTCCCACCGGGTCCGGCGGCACCCACGAGACCGGCGTGCGGGCCGGCCTCGGCAAGGCCGTCCGCAACTTCATCGAGACGCACGGCCTGTCGCCGAAAGGCGTGACCCTGACCGCGGACGACATCCGCGAGGGGCTGACCGGCGTCATTTCGATCTTCGTCCCGGAACCGCAGTTCCAGGGACAGACCAAGGACCGGCTCAACAACCCGGAGCTCGCACCGGTCCTCGACGGGGCGGTACGGCCGGCCCTCGAGCACTGGCTGAACCACAACATCAGCATGGCCGAGGCGATCGTCGCCCGGGTCGTCCTGGCCGCGCGCGCCCGCGAGGCGAGCCGCGCCGCCCAGCAGGCCGTCTCGCGCAAGAGCGCGACGTCGAACCGGCTCAACCTGCCCGGCAAGCTGAGCGACTGCACCGGCAGCGCACGCGGCGACAGCGAGCTGTTCATCGTCGAGGGGGACTCGGCCGGCGGCTCCGCCAAGCAGGGGCGGGACCGGACCCGGCAGGCGATCCTGCCGTTGCGCGGAAAGGTGCTGAACGTGGAGAGCGCGCCGGCGTCGAAGGTGCTGGCCAACAAGGAGCTGTCGGACGTCGTGACCGCGCTCGGCTGCGGCCTCGGAAAGAACTTCGACCTCACCAGGCTGCGCTACGACCGCATCATCATTCTGGCCGACGCCGACTCGGACGGCAACCACATCGCCACGTTGCTGCTCACGTTCTTCTACCGCTTCCTGCCCAGGCTCATCGCCCACGGGAAGGTCTTTCTTGCCCAGCCGCCACTCTACCGCATCGACGTCGGCAAGGAGACCTTCTGGGCGCTCGACGACGTGCACCGTGACGCCATCGTCGAGGCGCACACCAACGGTCGCGGCGCCCCCGAGATCACCCGCTTCAAGGGACTCGGCGAGATGATGCCGAAGGTGCTGTGGGAAACGACCTTGAATCCGGACACGCGGCGCCTGCTGCGGGTCGCGGTCAGCGATCGGCTTCTGACCGACCGGGTCATCACGGACCTGATGGGCAAGGACGCCTCGGCGCGGTTCCGTTTCATCATGGAGCGGGCCGACGAAGCGCTGGATCTCGACGTGTAGGCAGCCGGGTCCGGCGATCCACGGAGGGCGGGCTCGGACGCCGGCAGACTCCAACCCGTTCGTCCTTTCTATCGTTGATATGAATCAACTCGTTCCTGCGCGCGTGTCGTCTTCTCTTCTATTGCACATCCCGACTACAAGCCCTCGCAAACACTCACTTCGCCAACAAACTCCACCGTTCCGCCGGCGTGCGAATTTCGTGCGATCACGCCATCGTTTGGTCTCGATAACTCTCGCGCCTACGCGCAGGCGCGGTGTACCCGCCTCGCCGCCTCACTTGACATTCCGGCCGCCACGGCGCATTGTAACTGCACGCTGCCCCGTAGCGAGTACCGGGGCGTCCGCGGGGTGTCCGCGAGGGGTGTTTCCCGGTACGCCCGAGCCGGTCCATCCCGGTCTCGGAACTTCGGAAGAACGTGACGCAATCGACTCGACCTGTGTCGGCCAGCACGGACCATGCGGCGACGTGTGCGCACAACGCTCGCGTCATCGCCCACGCCGGTCAGCCCATCGAGAGAAACGACAGGATCTAACAGTGCATTGGTATCCACGCTATGTGCCGGTCGACGAGCAGCGCGCGCGAACGGTCTCGGAGATGCATGAATTGCGCGCCCGCGGCGTAAGGGTGCAGCCGGTCGAGCTGCGGGGACGGACCATCGCACAGGGCTTCTGGGGCCGCCATTGGTGCGAGCACCTCGAGTCGTACTCGGAATACACGGCCCGTCTCGCACACGGTCGGGCCTACGTGCGCAACGGCTCCGTCTGTCATCTGGCGATAGAGGCCGGCGGCGTCGACGCGATGGTGGTCTGCTCGACGCTCTACCACGTCGTGATTCGCGTACGGCAACTCGACAGAAACGCCTGGACCGCCATCGCGACCGCGTGCGCCGGCGAGATCGGCTCGGTGCGCGAGTTGCGAGAGGGTCGATTCCCCGATCGGGTCGCCGAAGTCCTCACCGACCGCGACGCGGGCCTGTTCCCGCATCCGAGCGAGATCGTGCCCGACTGCGAGTGCTCCGACGGAGCGACGATGTGCAAACATGCGGCAGCGGCCCTGTCCGGCGTCGGCCGCCGCCTCGACGACAACCCGGAACTGCTCTTCCTTCTGCGCGGTGTCGACGAGACGGAGTTGATTGGAACGACCGCGATCCCGCCACGCGGGCACACGGAGATGGACCTGTCGGCCAACGGCAGCGGCGGCACGTTCTTCGACGTCGATCCGGGCGCCGGCGGCACAGCGGCGCCGGAGTCCACGGTGACGACGAGCCTCGCCGGACCGGCCGCGTCGGACGAGCCTGCACTTGGAGCTTCGATGCCGACTGCCCCTGCGCCGCCCCGCAAGGTCAAGAAGACGCTCACCTATCGACCTTCGAACCCGACCGCCGCCCTCCCGGCCCACCAACCCGCCGCCGGGGACGATGGAACGAACGGATTTCAGCCTACGGGCGAGCTGGTCCTCAGCCTGCGCGAGCGCTGCGGGTGCTCGGTCTCAGAGTTCGCGGATCTGATCCAGGTCACCGCGACCACGGTCCGCCGCTGGGAGACCACGTCCGGACCGCTCAACCTGCACGCCCGCCCCTGGGAAGCCCTGCTGGCGCTGCACGAGGAGATCGAGAGACACGCAGGGTGATGTTGGAATGCGGGAAGAGGCATCGCATGACGGATCGGCCGCTCGCCCCCATCGGCGTCCTCGGACTGGTCTGCGCGGTACTGGCGCGCGCGCCGGCCGGAGCGGCAGGTCAATTCGACGACGCGACCCCGCGTCCGCCGAACGGACGCATCCCTCCCGTGCGGCCGGAGGTCGAGGCGCGGCGCGAGGTGGGACGGATCCTGCGCGGCCGACACGCGCACGGCCCCGAGGACCGGGCACAACGGCCGCGTCATCCCACTCGACGGCCGTCCGCACCTGCCGGTCGACCTCCGCCAGTGGGTCGGCGACTCCCGCGCTAGACTGGACCTTCCCTCCCATGGCCGCGCTCGACTGGATCCTGCATTTCGGGTCCCGAAAACACGTCGAAGTTGGACGTCCACGCATCGTTGGGCGACAAGGTGAACCAGTATGTACTCACACTGGCCTCGAATGCAGAGGACAGTCTCTTTCCGCTACGGGAAGAGTGTCACGGACGTCGCTGTCGGACGGCACCCTCCGCTTCATCGTCCTGGCGACGCTGCTACTCCAGCCAGTGCCGCTACGCCCCTCGGTGATCCTGCTGGATGAACCCGAGCTGGGCCTCCACCCTTACGCGATCACGATGTTGGCGTCGCTGGTCAAGCAGGCGTCCGTCGAAACGCAGATAGTCTTCGCGACTTAGTCTTAGTCAACGCTGCTGCTGGATCACTTCCGACCGGAGGACGTTCTCGTCACCGATCGCGTGGACGGCGGAACGCAGCTCACCAGGCTGGTTGCTGCGGAACTCGAGGAACGGCTGCAGGACTACAGCCTCGGCCAGTGGTGGGAAAAGAACCAGTTCGGCGGCCGGCCCGGCCGTAGCGGCGAGCGGAAGCAGGTCCGATGTCCCGGCTGCTGGTTCACGTCGAGGGCCAGCCCGCGTCGGAGCACTCGTTGCGAGACGCGGTGCGGCTATGGTCCAAGAGCGTCGGGAGCCGCCCCAGACGGCGCACGATCTCGTCGCGCGACAGCGGCGCATTGGCCAGAAACTCGCGGTGGGTCCGATCTCCCCGCCAGCCCGGGCGCCGCCGAGGCTCGGGCAGCAGCGCCTCGATCAGCTCGAGGTCGAAGTCGTAGAGGGCGACACCGTGGTGGAGCAGGGCACGGTGCACCCGCCGTTGCGCGTGCCCTGCGAATTTCCGGTCGCGGATGGCGAGGTCGCTCGACCGGACCGCGATGCCGTCCACGGCCAGGACTGCCGCAAGCCTCCCCAGCAGCCATTCGTAGCTGCGTTCCACATCGGTCAGCCAGGGGCGCCTGTCGAGCGATAGGACCAGCGCGAAGTTCAGGCATCCGGGCCCCACGACTACCGCCCCGCCGCCGGATCCGCGGCGGAGCAGCGGAACGCCCCGAGCGGCGCAGGCGGGACGGCATGCCCACAGGGCCGGTTGACCGTTCCGGGGCAATACGACGGCAGGCTCCGCGGATTCCCATATCAGCAGCCGCTCGCCGTCGTCCGCCGGGGCGGTTGAATCGCCCCCGTCCGGCGGGGCGGCCGTGCCGTCCCGCGGCGCCGACGTCCGACCGGGCGATTCCGCACGCAGCGCAGTACGTTGCATCAAAGTGCATTCCAGCCGGCGCAGGGCCCCGCATTCGAGCGCGAGCCCGCGCCCGGGCGGCAGCGAGCCGTGATCTTCGAGGTGCATGGAATTGCGCGGCTCTCGCGATGGCGCCCGGACGTTCGCACGCGGTCGCATCACCGATACGGGCGGGCCTCGGCGGCCGGGGCCGCGGCAGCGTGCGCCGGCGTTCCAGGTACAATCCGGACAGACCGTGCCAGCACCTGAACGCTTCGGGCCAGTGTATCTGGACTGCGCGGCCACCTGCCCCATCGACCCGCGCGTGCAGGCTGAGTTGCGCCGCTTCAGCGAGGTGGACTTCGGCAACGCGGGGAGCCGCACGCACGTTCAGGGTCAGGTCGCGCGGCAGGCGGTGGAGCGCGCGCGGGCGCACGTGGCGCGGGTGGCGGGCGTGCGCCGCAACGAGGTGATCTTCACGAGCGGCGCCACCGAGTCGAACAACCTCGCAATCCTCGGCCTGGAGGCCTTCGGCTGCACCGAGAAGCGCACCCATCTCGTCAGCACCACGATAGAGCACCATGCGGTGCTGGAGCCGTTGCGCGTGCTCGCCGGGCGCGGCTTCGATCTGACGCTGGTGGACCCGGAGCCCGGCGGCTGGGTCGACGCCGGCCGCGTGGCCGCCGCGGTACGCCCCGACACGCTGCTGGTCTCGGTAATGCAGGTCAACAACGAGACCGGCGTCCAGCAGCCGATCACCGGGATCGCGGACCGACTCTCCGGGTCGCGAGCCTTCCTGCACGTCGACGCGGCCCAGGGATTCGGCAAGGCGCTCGACGCGCTACGCCATCGCCGGGTCGATCTCGTCAGCGCCAGCGGCCACAAGCTCTGCGGGCCCAAGGGGACGGGCGCCCTGATCGCGCGGCAACGTGACGGACGGCGCCCCCCGCTGACCCCGCTGCTCTACGGCGGCGGGCAGGAGTTGGGGCTGCGGCCCGGCACGCTGCCGGTGGCACTGATCGCGGCGTTCGGCAAGGCGGCGGAGCTCGCCCTGGACGAGCACGCCGCCAGGCGCGAGGCCGCGGAGCGTTTCGGGCAGCGGCTCCTCGAAGGGCTGGCGCCGCTCGCGCCCCGGGTGCACGGAGACCCCGCCCGCCGTCTGCCGTACATCCTCAACCTCTCGATCCCCGGCTGGGACAAGGAGTCGCTCATCGAGGCCTGGGCCGATCTGGCCGCCATCTCGGACGGCGCCGCCTGCACCTCGCAGTCCTACACCTGCAGCCACGTCCTGGCCGCGATGGGTCTGTCCGCGCAGGAAGAGGCCGGCGCAGTACGGATCTCCTGGTGCCATCTGTCCGAGGCGCCTGACCTCGAGGCAATGACCGGCGCGCTGCTCGCCGGCTCCGCATCCGGGGCACCGCGGTCATCATGACGACGCCGCCCGCGAGCCGCTTCATCCGCTACAAGCGCTCCCGCTTCGCCACGCGGCTCCCGGTCGACCACCGCTACACGCGGTCGCACTACTGGCTGGACCGGGACGCCGGGTGCTGGCGGATCGGATTGACGACATTCGCCACCCGCATGCTGGGCGACCTAGTAGAATGTACGTTTGCGGTGGAGCCGGGCGAGCCGGTCGAGATCGGCCAACAGATCGGCTCGATCGAGGGATTCAAGGCGATCTCCGACATCTACGCCGTGGCGGCGGGCCGCTTCGTGGGCGCCAACGAAGCCCTGGACGCAGACATCACGCTGGTCGAATCGGCGCCGTACGGCGACGGATGGCTCTACGTCGTAGACGGGACGGCGGATCCGGAGAACCTCGACGTCGGCGAGTACGTGCACGTGCTCGACGCGACGGTCGACCGCATGCTGGCGAGCCGCCGCGAGGGTGACAAGGATGCCTGACCTCGAAAAGGAACCGAAGATGCACCGGTCGGACGCGCGTGCCCGCTACGTCATGGTCGGCGGCTTCCTCGGGGCCGGCAAGACGACGGCCATCATCCGGCTTGCGCGTTTCCTGACCGATCGGGGCCGGCGCGTCGGGTTGATCACCAACGATCAGAGCGTCGGCCTCGTCGACACGACCCTCGCCCGCGCGCAGGGATTCCCCGTGGAGGAGATCACCGGCGGCTGCTTCTGCTGCCGGTTCAACACCTTGATGGACGCGGCGGACCGGCTGAACGCCGAGGCGCGGCCCGACGTCTTCATTGCCGAGCCGGTCGGCAGTTGCACCGACCTGCGGGCCGCGGTCAGCTACCCGTTGCGGCGGATGTACGGGGACGCTTTCGAGATCGCGCCGCTGAGCGTGCTCGTCGATCCGATTCGGGCGCTGCGGGTGCTCGGTCTGGAAACGGGCCGGTCGTTCTCGAAGAAGGTGCTGTACGTCTATGACCGGCAGCTCGCCGAGGCGGACGTCATCGTGGTGAACAAGGTCGACCTGCTCGACGGGACGCGCCTGGACGGGCTGCGGGAGGCCCTGGCGGCCCGCTATCCGCAGGCGGACGTGCTCGCCATGTCGGCCCGCGAGGGAAACGGGGCGGCGTCCTGGTTCGAGCGGGTGACGCGCGGCGCGATGGGTCTAGGGGCGTCGCCGGACGTCGACTACGCGGTGTACGCCGAAGGCGAAGCGCTGCTCGGCTGGCTGAACGCGACGGTGCGCGTCTCTTCCGGCGCCCCGTTCGACGGCAATGCGCTGTTGCGCGACCTCGCCGGACACATGGCGGACGCCATCGGCGCGGCGGAGATCGCACACCTGAAGATGACGCTGACGGCGGAGGAGCTGCCCTCGGACATCGCGGTGCTGAACCTGGTCGCCGGCGATCGGGGCGCCGAGCTGGCCCACACGCTGAAGGCCCCGGTCGACGCGGGCGAGCTGATCGTCAACCTGCGGGCCGAGGAAGACCCGCAGCGCCTGCACGACGCGGCCCTTGCGGCCCTTGCGGCCTGGGAGACGGGCGGCGCCGGCCGCCGGGCCGCCATCGACCACATCGAGCATTTCCGGCCGGCCAAGCCGACTCCGACCTATCGACTGGCGACGGCATGATGAGCGAAAACGAGGCATCGGCGGCGGCGGCCCCGAACCTGGTCTATTGCCGCTGCACCTACGCACGGGTGGTGCCGCGGCAGGTGAAGGACGGCGTCCTCGAGGCGCTGTCGGCCTCCGGCGTCGACTTCGACGCGGTGCCCGACCTGTGCGAGATGTCGGCGCGCAGGGACCCGCGGCTGGCGGAGATCGCCGGGGGCGAGGCGGTGACCATCGCCGCCTGCTATCCGCGGGCCGTGCGGTGGCTGTTCTCGTCGGCCGGATCGCCGCTGGACAAGGAACGGGTCACGATACTCAACATGCGCGAAGAAACATCCGAAACGGTGGCTGCTTCGATGCTGGCGCCCGACGAAGACTGCGCCGGAGCAGCAGCCGACGATCCGGACACGGATCCCCCGGGCGATGCCGGCCCGTCCGCGAAGGGCCGCTCCGGCGCGGGCGGCGGAGGTGAGCGATGAGCCGCACGAGCACCCTGTCACTTCCCGTGCTGCGGGTGGCGCTGTACGAGGGCCGCGGCGCCGAGCCGCTGGACGGCGCACACCGCTTCGCCCTCATGCAGACGCTGCTCGACAAAGGCTACCGGGTGACGCGCGTCGGGTCGGGCACCGCGGCCGCGGCCCGCGCCGACGACGGCAACGCGCTGGCGGTACTCGGCCGCTTCACCGAGCGCCAGCCGGCCGAGGCGGTCGGTGCCGAATCCGGAGGCCGGGTCTGGTTCCGCGATATCGGCGACGAGACGCCCGATGGGGTGGCGGCGCTGGTCGAGGCCATCCGGGCCGATTGCGACGTCCACGAGCCGGGCAAGTGGAAACCGTGGTTCCCGGTCATCGACTTCGACCGCTGCACCAACTGCATGCAGTGCCTGAGCTTCTGCCTCTTCGACGTCTACGGCGTCTCGAAGGGCGGCCAGATCCAGGTCCAGAACCACGACAACTGCAAGACCGACTGCCCCGCGTGCTCGCGGGTCTGCCCCGAGGTCGCCATCCTGTTCCCCAAGTACCGGCACGGGCCGATCCACGGCGGCGAGATCCAGGCCGCCGACGTGCGCCGCGAGGCGATGAAGGTCGACATCTCGGCCCTGCTCGGCGGCGACATCTATGCTGCGCTGCGCGACCGGAGCGCGAAGGCGAAGTCGCGCTTCTCGAAGGAGCGGGACGAGGAGCGGGCGCTGAAGGAGCGCCAGAAGTGCCTGGTCAAGCTGCAGCAGAATCTCGACATTCCGGCCGAGGTGCTGGCGAGCCTGCCGACCCTGGACGAGATCCAGGCCAAGGCCGAGACCGCCAAGGCCCGGGCGCAGACCGCCATCGACGCCGCCGCGGCGCGGCAGGAGGGCTGACGACGTGGTGATGGGATTGGCCAGACGGATGCTCACCGAGCCGGATCCGCGCGCCTTGCGCAAGCTGGTCTGGAACATGGGCGTCAAGGGCGTCCGCTCGGTCCAGCTCTACAAGCAGCGCCTGAAGCGCGGCGAGCACTTCCCGCCGTTCCTCTTCATCTCGGTGATCTCCGGCTGCCAGTTGCGCTGCCAGGGGTGCTGGGTGGACGTCGAGGCACAGAGCCGGAAGATCGAGATCGACGAGCTGAACCGCATCGTCGGGGACGCCAAGCGGCACGGCAACAGCTACTTCGGCATTCTGGGGGGCGAGCCGCTGCTCCACCCGGACCTGTTCGACCTGTTCGCCGCGCACCAGGACTGCTACTTCCAGCTCTTCACCAACGGACACCTGATCGACGACGCGCGGGCGGCGGAGCTGCGCCGGCTCGGCAACGTGACGCCTCTGGTCAGCATCGAGGGCACCTCGGTAGTGAGCGACGAGCGCCGCGGCCGGAGCGACGTCCTCGACAAGTCGCTGGCCGGACTCGAAGCCTGCACCCGCAACCGCCTCGTCACCGGCGTGGCCACCAGCGTCTGCAAGACCAACATCGACGACCTGGTGCAGGAATCGTGGCTGCGGCGGCTCATCGGGATGGGCGTGCACTATGCCTGGTTCCACACCTACCGCGTCATCGGGCCGAATCCGACGGAGGAGATCGCCCTGACCCCGGAGGAGGTGCTCCGGGTGCGCCGGTTCATCGTCCGGATGCGGGCGAAGCTGCCGATCGCCATCGTCGACGCCTACTGGGACGACGAGGGCCAGGCGCTCTGCCCGATGGCCACCGGGGTGAGCCACCACATCAGCCCGTACGGGGACATCGAGCCGTGCCCGATCATCCAGTTCGCAACCGAAACGGTCTATGATCGGCCGAGCGTCTACGAGACCATGACCAGCTCGCCGTTCCTCAAGGACTTCCGCGAGACCGCGGCGCGGACCACGCGCGGCTGCATCGTACTGGAACGGCCCGACTTGGTACGCGAGTTGGTGGAGCGCCACGGCGCCCGGGACACGACGCAGCGGCAGACGGCGTCCGCGGAGCTGGCGCAACTGACCGGCCGCAGCAGCCAGCACAACCCCGGGCACGAGATCCCGGAGGAGCACTGGGCCTACGCGTTCGCGAAGAAGCACTGGTTCTTCGGGTTCGGGGCGTACAGCTAGGAGCCTGCACCGCAGGAACGGCGTAGACTTCTGGTCAGGCCCGGTTGGGCGGCGCGGCCGACAGGCTCCCGCGGCCGAAGGAAACAACCAGCGAGAACGCTGAACATCGACGGAAGAGATTCCCGTGAGCTATCAACTGCCGGTCGTTTCGCTCCCGCGCGCTGTGCCGCCGACGGTCATGAGACCGCCGCAGGAGAACATTCCGCAGACCCGTTCGGAGCGCGAGGTGATGCTGCGGCAGGTCCAGGACTACGTCGCGGCGCGCCGCAGCGAGATCACGCCGCCGCTGGTCATGGGCGAGTTGCAGGCGCGGTCCGACGAGCTCCTGCGCACGCACGGCATCGACGCCAGGTACCGCGACTACGTGGGCGTGATCCTCGGCAACGAGGTGTGGCGCGAGCACCTGGCCGCCGTCCCCTACGACAAGCGCCTGCTGCTGCTGCCGAAGTGCCTGCGGGTCGAGGATCGCTGCCCCGCACCGTTCGACGAGTTCGGCCTGCTGTGCAAGCAATGCGGCCTGTGCACGATTCAGGACCTGCAGGAAGAGGCGGAGAAGCTCGGCTACGCGGTGCTCGTCGCCGAGGGCTCGGCCCTCGTCATGGCGCTGATCCAGACCGGCAAGATCGAGGCGATCGTGGGCGTGAGCTGCCTCTCCGTGCTGGAACGGGCGTTCCCCTACATGGAGGCGGCGGCGATTCCCGGCGTGGCGATCCCGCTGCTGCAGGACGACTGCAAGGACACGGGGGTCGACGTCGAGTGGGTCTGGGACTTCATCCACGCGACCAGCGACGACCGGACGCGCCGGCTCGACCTCGACGCCCTGCGCCGGGACGTGGAGAGCTGGTTCGCGCCCGACGCCCTCGACGCGGTGTTCGGCGGCCCGCCGGCCGGCGAGACCGAGACGCTCGCGCGCGCCGAGCTGACCCGCGCCGGCAAGCGCTGGCGGCCCTTCCTCAGCGTCTGCGTCTACCAGGCGCTGCAGGACGACCCGCACGCGGCGCCGCCGGACGCGCTCCGCAAGGTGGCGGTGGCGGTGGAGTGCTTCCACAAGGCGTCGCTGGTGCACGACGACATCGAGGACGGCGACGCGCGCCGCTACGGCGAGCCGACGCTGCACGCCTCGCACGGGATTCCGGCGGCCCTGAACGCCGGCGACTACCTGATCGGCGAGGGCTACCGGCTGCTCGCCGAGAGCGAGTTCGCACCCGAGATCCGCGCCGAGATGACGGCCATCGCGGCGCGCGGCCACCGGACGCTCTGTCTCGGCCAGGGCGAGGAGCTGGCCTGGGCGCGCAACCCGCGGCCGCTCAGCTCGCAGCAGGTGCTGCAGATCTTCCGGCAGAAGACCGCGCCCGCGTTCGGCGTGGCGCTCGAGCTCGGAGCGGCCTGCGCGCGCGCCGACGAGGACGTGTTCGACAAGCTGCGGGCGTACAGCGATGCGCTCGGCATCGCGTACCAGATCCGCGACGACCTCGACGACTTCGAGCCGTCCGCCGATGCCCCGGACGACGTGACGGCGCTCCGCCCGTCGCTGCCGCTCGCGGTCGGCTATGAGCAGGCCAAGTCGGAACCGGAGGCGCGGTCCACCCTCGAGGCGGCGTGGCGCCGCGAGCAGGCCGCCGACGGCCGCTCCAACGAAGTGCGCGAAGTGCTGACCCGCTTCGACGCCGCCGACCGCAGCCACCGCCTGATGGAGGGCTACAAGGAAGAGGCCATTCGCTGCCTGCCCGGTCTGACCAACCCGAGCCTCAAGGGGTTGCTGCGCCGGGTCATCGGCAAAATCTTCAGCGTCGAGATTCAAGGCTGGTGCAGTGAGTTCGAGGCTCGAAATGCTGCAGGTAGCCAGGCTGTCGCCGACGCTGCTCGGTGACGCGGCGGACCTGACGGCGCACTTTCTCTCGTCCAGGCTGAATCCCGACGGCGGCTTCCAGGATCGCGACGGCGCGAGCGACCTCTACTACACCGTCTTCGGACTCGAGTCTCTGATCGCACTCCGGCGCGACCTGCCGGCGGGCGAGGTCCGGCCGTTCCTGGAGCGGCACGACCCGGCCTCGTTGGACTTCGTGCATACCGCCTGCCTGGCGCGCTGCTGGGCCGACATCGGCGCCGCAGCCGAGGCGCCGACCGAGGCACTGGTCGAACGTCTGGAGACCTACCGCACGCCGGACGGCGGCTACAGCCCGACCGGCGCGGCCGAGCACGGTACCGCGTACGGCTGCTTCCTGGCCCTGGGCGCGTACGAGGACCTCGGCGCCGTGGTGGACGACTCGGTCCGGTTCGTGGAGTGCCTGGCCGGGTTGCGCGCCGCCGACGGCGGATACGGCAACCAGCCGGGCGTGCCGGTGGGACTGACGCCGCCGACCGCCGCCGCGGTGACGATCCAGCGACGCCTCTCCCGGCCGGCGGACCGCGCGGCCTCCGAGTGGCTTCGGGCGCGTCACCTGCCGGGGGGCGGATTCTGCGCGTCGCCTTCGACGCCGGTGCCCGATCTGCTCTCCACCGCCACCGCCCTGCACGCGCTGGCCGGCGCGCACGTGCCGCTCGAATCGATCAAGGAGCCGTGCCTCGACTTCGTCGACAGCCTCTGGAGCAACACCGGCGGCTTCTACGGAAGCTGGGGCGACGACGTGCAGGACTGCGAGTACACCTTCTACGCCCTGCTCGCCCTGGGGCACCTGAGCCTGTGAGCGGATATCCCTCGGCGGGCCTCGCAATGCGGGCGGCTGCCCACTGCCGGCGCCACGCGGGGGTTTTTCGTGGGCTTTCAGGAGACCGCCGACGCAGGCCGCGCGGACCGGCGCCATGACGCCGAGCCGACCGGCGCCGTCTATCCGCGCCGCACCACCGCAAAGCCGCCCGGAGTGCCGCGAAACGCTCGACCGACTGACCCACAGCCTGCTCGCCGCGCGCACTTCGGACGGCCACTGGACCGGTGAGCTGTCGTCGTCCGCGCTCTCGACCGCCGTCGCGGTCATCGCGCTGACATTGGTCGACCGCCATCGGCCGCAAACCGCTCTCCGCGCGCATGCCCGTGGCGGCATCGCATGGTTGATCCGCGCCCAGAACACGGACGGCGGCTGGGGCGACACCACTGACAGCCCCAGCAATGTCAGCACTACGGCTCTCTGCTGGGCGGCTCTCACCATTGCCGGAACCGACGACTCTGGGTGTGTCGCGGCGCTCGAGCGAGTGCGCGACTGGATGCGCCGCGCCGCCGGCAGCCTGGGGCCGCGACCGCTCGCCGACACAATCAGCCGGCGGTACGGCAAGGACCGCACGTTCTCGGTGCCCATTCTGACCGTGCTCGCCCTGGCCGGCCTCCTGAACGCGGACGAACCGCGCGCCAACGAACGGAAAGCGGGCGAACGGCGCCGCAAGCCCGGCGATGATGATCGGCGCTTGCGCAGGCGCGACGGCAACAGCGACTCTGCGCGGGGCGACGACGGAAGCAGCGTCATCGGCTGCGGCTGGCGCCACGTCCCTCAGCTCCCCTTCGAGCTGGCTGCCGTCCCGCCGTCCTGGTACCGCTGGCTGCGGCTCCCGGTGGTCAGCTACGCCCTGCCGGCCCTGATCGCCATCGGGCAGGCCCGCCACCGGCAGCGCCCCACCCGTAATCCCCTGACGCGCCTCGTGCGCCTGGCGGCCCGCAAGCACACCCTGCGCCGTCTGGAGGCAATCCAGCCGCGCGGCGGCGGCTTCCTCGAAGCGACGCCGTTGACGAGCTTCGTCGTCATGAGCCTGGTCGCGGCCGGCGAATCGGCGCACCCCGTGGTGGAGCGCGGCGTGGCGTTCCTGGAACGCTCGGTGCGCGCCGACGGGAGTTGGCCCATCGACACCAACCTGGCCACGTGGGTGACCACGCTCAGCATCAACGCGCTGGCCCGCCGGCCCGACTGGTGCGAGCTGCTCGGCCCTGCAGAGCGTTCGGCGCTGAGCCGCTGGCTTCTCGATCAGCAGTACCGCGAACGGCACGTCTACACGGACGCCGATCCGGGCGGGTGGGCCTGGACCGACCTGCCGGGTGGCGTTCCCGACGCCGACGACACGCCCGGAGCACTGCTTGCACTCCATGCCCTCCGCGCCGATACCCCGGAGCACCGGGAGGCGGCTTGCGCCGGCATCGGCTGGCTCCTCGACCTGCAGAACGCGGATGGTGGGATTCCCACCTTCTGCAGGGGCTGGGGAGCGCTCCCGTTCGACCGCAGCAGCCCCGACCTGACCGCCCACACGCTGCGGGCCTGGACGGCGTGGCGGCCGGTGCTGCCCGGCGCGCTACGGGTTCGAACCGAGCGCGCCACCGCCCGCGCCGTCCGATTCCTGGAGCGGTCGCAGGAACCCGACGGATCGTGGATCCCGCTCTGGTTCGGCAACCAGGCCGCTCCGGCCGATGCCAATCCGGTCTACGGCACGGCGCGGGTCCTGGAAGGGCTCGCCGCGCTGCCCGACATCGAGGCGGCTCCGGCGTGCGAGCACCGGGCGGCGCATTGGCTCATCGGCGCACAGGGAGGCGACGGTGGCTGGGGCGGCGCACCCGGCGTCCGGCCGTCCATCGAGGAGACCGCGGTTGCAGTCTCGGCCCTGGCAGTCTTTCGCCGGTTGCCGCGGGCTGCGACGGTCGCCGATCTCGACAACTCCGCTGCCCGCGGCGTGGAGTGGCTGACCGATGCGACCGCGGAGGGAAAACGAGTCGAGACCACGCCCATCGGACTCTATTTCGCCAAGCTCTGGTACTCCGAGAAGTTGTATCCGTGGACCTTCGCCCTCGGCGCACTCGCCGCTGTCGAGAGCGCCGATCTCCGGTACGATCAATAGAGCCGCGACGACCCTGCGTCCGCTCCGCAACATCATCGTGAAGCAGATATCGCCGTCGGACGACGACTCGTCGTCGCCGCCATGCCTGCTCGGCACGCGTACCATCGATGTCGAACTCGGGACGCTGCGCGTCGGGGTATATTCGAAGGCTGCGAACAGCGGCTGCAGCTTCAACGATGACACCGTTCGACTTTCACGTGCCGACCCGCCTCGTGTTCGGAGCCGGTACTATCGACCGGCTCGGGACACTGGCACGGGAACTGGGGTTCGCGCGGCCGCTCCTGGTCTCCGACGGCGGTCTGGAGGAAGCCGGTCACGTCGACCGCGCGCTCGGCCTGCTGCGCGGCGCCGGCCTGGCCGTAGAGGTCTTCGACGACTTCGACGTGAACCCGGACGCGGCGATGGTGGAACGGGGCGTCGCGTTCGCCCGCGCACGCCGGCCGGACTCGGTCATCGGCCTGGGGGGAGGCAGCTCGCTCGACTGCGCCAAGGGGATCAATCTGCTGCTGACCAACGACGGCGCCATGGCCGACTACCGCGGCTACGGGCACGCGCACAAGCCGCTGCTGCCGATGATTGCCGTCCCCACCACCGCCGGCACCGGCTCGGAGGCGCAGAGCTACGCGGTCATCGCCGACGCCGAGACGCACATGAAGATGGCCTGCGGCGATCCGCAGCTCGCCTTCCGGGTGGCCGTCCTCGACCCGGACCTCACCCTGTCGCAGCCGGCCGCCGTCACCGCCGCCGGCGGTTTCGACGCGATCGCGCATGCGGTGGAGACGGCGGTGACCAAGCGTCGCACCGCGATCTCGACACTGTTCTCGCGCGAGGCCTTCCGCCTGCTGAACGCCAACTACGAACGGGTGCTCGATCATCCCGACGACGTCGCGGCGCGCGGCGCGATGCAGCTCGGGGCGTTCTACGCGGGCGTCGCCATCGAGCAGTCGATGCTGGGAGCGGCTCACGCGTGCGCGAACCCGCTGACGGCGCGCTACGACATGACGCACGGCGTGGCGCTGGCGATACTGCTGCCCCACGTCGTGCGGTGGAACGCGCAGGCCGCGGACGATCTCTACCGCGACCTCGTCAACGGTGCGCCCCAGCCGTCCACCGTTCCGAGCGCCGGAGAGCATCTGGCGCAGCGTCTCGTCGCAATCGGCAGGTCGGGCGGTTTCCCCGCCGATCTGCGGACGACCGGCGTGCCGGAGCGCGACCTGTCGGCCCTCGCCGAGGCCGCGGCCGCGCAGTGGACCGGCACGTTCAACCCAAGACCCTTTGGAGCGCGCGAAGCGTTGGAGGTATATCAATGCGCCTACTGAGCCAGTCACGTCGCAGGTGGTTCTCGCCAACTCTCGGCGCAACGACCGTTCTCGCTGCGTTCGCGCTGCTGGCCAGCGCGGGCGCGGCAGCCGCCCAGGACGCGGCGCCGCCGGACGCCTGGACGCAGTTCCGCGGCACGGCCGGCCTGACCGGGGTCTCGTCGGCCACGGTCCCCGAGAATCCCCGGCTGCTCTGGTCGTTCGAGGCGGGCGAGTCGATCGACTCGTCGGCCGCCATCGCAGACGGGACGGTCTACGTCGGCACCTACACGGGGGAGCTCATCGCCCTCGATCTCGACACCGGCGAGCTGAAGTGGCGCTACCGGGCGAGCGAGCGGATGGGCATCGGCGAATCGTCGCCGGCCGTCGGGCACGGCCTGGTCTTCGTCGGGGACTTGGCCGGGGTACTGCATGCCGTCGACGCCGAGACCGGCGAGGAGATCTGGACCTACGCGACGCAGGGCGAGATCAAGTCCTCGCCGGTGCTGGCCGAGGGCCGGGTGATGATCGGCTCGTACGACGGCTACCTGTACGGGCTCGATGCAGCCACCGGCGAGCTGGCGTGGCGGGTGGAGACGCAGAACTACGTCCATGCAACCCCGGCCGTCACCGAGGGCGTCGCCTACTTCGGGGGCTGCGACGAGACGTTCCACGGGGTACGGATCTCGGACGGCACGGAGGTCACCAGCGTGTCGGCCGGCGCCTACACCGCGGCGTCCTCCGCCATCCGCGACGGGCGCGCCTACTTCGGCACTTTCGACAACGAGGTGGTCAGCCTCGACCTGGGAACGGGCGACATCGTCTGGAGCTACGAACATCCGCAGCGGCACTTCCCCTTCTACTCGTCGGCGCTCCACGTGGACGGCACCGTCGTCATCGGGGGCCGCGACCGCATGGTCCACGGCATCGACGCCGAGAACGGCGAAATGCGCTGGACGTTCATGACGCGCGCGCGCGTCGATTCGTCTCCCGCCGCCGCCGGCGGACGCGTCTACATCGGCTCCGGCGACGGGCGGTTCTACATCCTGGACCTGGACAGCGGCGAAAAGCTGTGGGAGTTCGACACCGGCGCCCCGCTCTCGGCATCCCCGGCAATCGCCGACGGCAAGGTGGTGATCGGCTCGCAGGACGGCGTACTCTACTGCTTCGGGTGACGACCTGTCGGAGAACGTTGGACGGCACGCCGCCGACGCCGCGCCGGTACCCGACGAGCAGGAGACCCCAGCGCGTCGACGAGCTCCCCTCCATGGATCTCGTACCGGCGCCCGTCCTCCGGCATGGCCAGAAGGTCGCTGTAGCCGAACCGCGGCTGCACGTCCTGCATGGGCGCCATCCTATCACCGCCACTTGTATGCGAAACGCGTGCCGCGCAGCGCTCGCGACGGGAGCCGGCGGCGGCAGGGAACCGGCGCCCCCGTGCACGGCGCAGCAGGCTGATATCATGAACGCCATGAGTGAAGCGGCTGCGGCGACCACGGCGGCCCCGAGCGATACGGAGGTCGGCAGCTACTTCGTCGCCAACTACCCGCCGTTCTCCACATGGACGACCGAAGCGGTCGCCGATGCGGCGCGGCCCGCGCTGGCGACGCCGGGCGCGAAGGACGTCCCGCTCGGGCTGTACCTGCACATTCCGTTCTGCCGCAAGCGCTGCCACTTCTGCTACTTCCGGGTCTACACGGACAAGAACGCGGCCGAGGTGCAGTCGTACCTCGACGTGCTGGGCCGCGAGTGGGAGCTGTACGCCGAGCAGCCGGCCATCGCCGGACGCCCGCTCGACTTCATCTACTTCGGCGGCGGCACGCCGTCGTTCCTGTCGGTGCGCCAGCTCCGCGGCCTGGTCGACCGGCTCTCGGCCGTCAGCCCCTGGTCGGCCGCGAGCGAGATCACGTTCGAGTGCGAGCCGGGCACGTTGACCGAGCCGAAGCTGCGCGCCATCCGCGACATGGGAGTCACGCGGCTCAGCCTCGGCGTCGAGCACTTCGACGACCACGTGCTGGAGCTGAACGGCCGCGCGCACCGCTCGGCCGAGATCTTCCGGGCGTACGAGTTCGCGCGCTCGATCGACTTTCCGCAGATCAACATCGATCTGATCGCGGGCATGCTCGGCGAGACCGACGCGAAGTGGCGGGACGCCGTCGAGAGAACCGTGGCGCTCGATCCGGACAGCATCACCATCTACCAGATGGAGCTGCCGTTCAACACGACCATCAGCAGCGACCGGCTGCGCGGCGCCGGACAGTTCCAGGAGACCGTCGCCCCGTGGGCGACGAAGCGCCGCTGGGTGGACGAGGCGTTCGCCGCGCTCGAACGGGCCGGCTACACGGTGGGGAGCGCCTACACCGCCGTCAAGCACCCCGGGCGTACCCGCTTCGTCTACCGCGACCGCCTCTGGCAGGGCGCGGACCTCGCCGGCCTCGGCGTGGCGTCGTTCGGGCACGTCAACGGCGTCCACATGCAGAACCTCGACTCCTGGGGCGCCTATGCGCAAGCGATCGAGGAAGGACGCATCCCGCTGAACCGGGCCTACCGGCCCACGGACGAGGAACGGCTGATCCGCGAGCTCGTGCTGCAGCTCAAGCTCGGCTCCATCCGGCCCGACTACTTCCAGGCCAAGTACGGGGTGAACGTGCGGGAACGGTTCACGGACCCCTTCGCGTCCCTCACCGAAGACGGTTTCCTTTCCGAATCGTCCCCGGAGCGGGTCCGCTTGTCACGCGAGGGCCTGCTGCGCGTGGACAGCCTGCTGCCGCGCTTCTTCCTGCCGGCCCACACCGACATCCGGTACACGTAGGTCCCATGGGAGCGCTCGATGCAAGCGTCAGGTCCCGGGACGCTGCGCGACGAGGTCGGTCTGAAGACAGGCTGGAATGACGGTGCCGGGCACGTCGACGTCGAGCCGTCCGGTCGAGTCACGGCCGAGTGGCCTCCTCTACCCTCTCGACCTGGTCTACGAGCGGGCCGGCATCGAGGTCCCGCGGGTGGAGGTGGTTCAGCCGGACGAGATCCCGCTTCCCTACCGTTCGCTCCTCGTGCACGACATCGACATGACGCTGACCCTCGAACGCCACTTCGGCGGGCGGGTCGTGCTGCGGCCGCTGTCGACGTTCACCGAGAGCGGGTCCTACTTCCGCCGCGTCCTGCTGGTGCAGGAGTATGCCGGCCAGCCGGTCGAGATGGGGGCGATCCGGATGCGGCTCGACGCGTTCGGCGACGAGATCCGACGGCAGATCCTGGAGAACGAGGTGCCGCTCGGACGCATTCTCCGCGACGGGCGCTTCGAGTACCAGAGCCGCGTCAAGGCGTTCCTCGCCGTCACCCCGAACCCCGAGATGATGGGCGTCTTCTGGATGCGCGAGCCGCGCGTGCTCTACGGGCGGCGCACCGAGGTGGTGCGCAAGGGCGCCAGGATCGGCGACATCGTCGAGGTGCTGCCGCTCGTATTACGATGAACGGCATGGACACCGGCGAGCGCTACGACTGCATCGTCATCGGCGGCGGCCCGGCGGGAGCCACAGCGGGAACGGTGCTGGCGCAGCACGGACGGCGAGTGGCCGTTCTCGAACGCGAGGCATTCCCGCGCTATCACATCGGCGAGTCGCTGATGCCGTACACGTGGTTCACGTTCGAGCGGCTCGGCGTGCTCGACTGGTTCGAGCAGGCCGCCTGCCCGAAGAAGCACAGCGTGCAGTTCGTCTCGACGACCGGCAAGGTGTCGCAGCCGTTCTACTTCTTCGAGACGATCGAGCATCCCTGCTCGACGACCTGGCAGGTGCTGCGGAGCGACTTCGACCGGATGCTGCTGGACAACGCGCGGGCGAAGGGCGCCGACGTCCGGCAGGGAACGGTGGCCCGCGAGCTGCTGATGGACGGCGAGCGTGCGGCAGGCGTCCGGGCGGACGTCGCGGGCGGCGGATCGCGGACGTTCCGCGCGGACGCCGTCATCGACGCCACCGGCCGCGACACCTTCCTGGCCTCGAAGCTCGGCTGGAAGAGGCGCGACCCTGACCTGACCAAGATCTCCATCTTCACCTACTACCGCGGCGCGAAGCGCGACCCCGGGCTCGACGAGGGCGCCACCACGGTGGCCTACATCCCGGAGAAGGGCTGGTTCTGGTACATCCCCCTGCCGGACGACGTCGTCAGCGTCGGGGTCGTCGCCGAGGCGGACTACCTGTACCGTGATACGCGCGACCCGGAGGCGATCTTCGCGCGCGAGGCGGCAGACTGCATCTGGATCGCCGACCACCTGAGCACCGGCACGCGCATCGAGCCCGTGCGGGTGACCGGCGAGTTCAGCTACCGGGCCGAGGCGATCGGCGGCAACGGCTTCTGCCTGGCCGGCGACGCGTTCTCGTTCCTCGATCCCGTCTTCTCCACCGGCGTGTTCATGGCGCTCAAGAGCGGTGAGATGGCGGCCGACGCGGTCCACCGGGGCCTCGACGAGGGCGGCGTGACGGCCGAGACGTTCGCCGACTACGAGCGCGACATGCGCTGGGCGCTCGATCAGTTCCGGCAGCTCGTGCTGTCGTTCTACAACCAGACGTTCAGCTTCCGGGATTTCATCCGCGCCCACCCGGACCTGCACCCGCGGCTGGTGGACGCGCTGGTGGGCAACGTGTTCGCCGATCTCGGGCCGCTGTTCGAGGCGCTCCGGGAGTTCTCGGCGCGGACGTCGCGGCCGGAGCTCGCGCAGCCGGCCGGCACCCGAACATGAGCTGCCGCCGACCGCGAAGAGGCCACCAGGCGCCTGCGGCGACGCGAGCCGCGCGCGTCCATGTCCCGGAACATGGAATGTGCCGGTGATCAGCGAGTACCGGCTGAAGCGCCGGGTGCAGTTCTACGAGACGGACACCGCCGGCATCGTCCATTTCTCCTGGTTCTACCGCTACATGGAGGAGGCGGAGCACGCGCTCTGGCGCGCGGCCGGCCTGAGCATCGCGCCGCCCGGCGCCGAGGTCGGCTTCCCGCGCGTTGCGGCGTCGTTCGACTTCCGCCGCCCATTGCGGTTCGAGGACGAGTTCGAGGTGCACATCCGGATTGCCGCGATCGGCGCGCGGTCGATCCGCTATGCCGCAAGCATCAGAAAGGACGGGACCGCCGTCGCCACCGGGAGCCTCACCATCGCGTGCATCGCCAAGGGGGCCGGCGCGCCGCTGCGGTCGACCGAGATCCCGCCCGAGATCGCCGGGCGGTTCGAGGTCGCGCCGACTCCTCCGGACGCATGACCGCCGACCACGGCTACGCCCCGGACTCCACGCCCCCAACGGGGGGGGCGACCGGCCCACCCGACAGCGAGTGTGAACCGCGCGCCGCGCTCGAGGCACTGCAGGCCGAACGGCTCACCGCTCTCCTCCGCACTCTGCGGGGCCGGAACGCCTTCTACGACCGCAAGTTCTCCCGCGCGGGCGTCGACGTCGGCAGGCTCAGGTTCCCCGAGGATCTGGCCGCGTTGCCATTCACCACGAAGGCCGATCTGGTGGCCGACCAGGAAGCGTCGCCGCCCTGGGGAACGGCGCTGACCGAGCCGCTCGACCGCTACACGCGCTACAACCAGACGTCGTCGACGACCGGACGGCCTCTGCGCTGGATCGACACGCCGGAGACCTGGCAGTGGATGCTCGAGTGCTGGAAGGCGGTCTACCGCGCGGCCGGGGTCACCGGGCGCGACCGGGTCTTCTTTCCCTTCTCGTTCGGGCCGTTCCTCGGCTTCTGGACCGGATTCGACGCGGCGACGCAGATCGGGGCGCACGCGATTCCGGCCGGCGGGATGACGAGCGGGCAGCGGCTCGCCCTGATCTCCGCGCTGGCCCCCACGGTGATGTGCTGCACCCCGACCTACGCGTTGCGGCTGCTGGACGTGGCGCGGGAAGCAGGAGGGCGCGCGGCGCTGTCCGACGGTCCGGTTCGCGTCATCATCGTCGCCGGCGAGCCGGGAGGCAGCATCCCGGCGACCCGGCAGCGGATCGAGCGCGGCTGGGGGGCGCGGGTCATCGACCATCACGGGCTGACCGAGGTCGGCCCGATCAGCTTCGAGTGCCTGCAGGCGCCCGGGTGCCTGCACGTCAACGAGCGCGAGTTCATCGCCGAGGTGGTCGATCCCGACACGGGGGAGCCGGCGGCGGACGGCGTGCGCGGCGAGCTGGTGATCACGAATCTCGGACGAACCGCGAGTCCCGTCATCCGCTACCGGACGCGCGACCTCGTGGTCCGGACCCGCGAACGCTGCGCCTGCGGCAGGACGCTCGCGCGGCTCGCCGGCGGCGTGGTCGCAAGGGCCGACGACATGGTCAACGTGCGCGGCGTCAACGTCTATCCGGCCGCGGTGGAATCGGTTCTGCGCGCGATCGGCCCCGTCGTCGAGTATCGCTGTACGGTGCAGGCGGCAGGGTCGCTCCGGGGAATCTCCGTCGAGGTGGAGATCGAGGATGCAGTCGACGCCGCGGCGGTCGCCGCACTCGCCGCGAGCCGCCTGCGCGAGGCTCTCGGCCTCTCCGTGCCGGTCACGCCGGTCGCGGCCGGGGCGCTCCCGCGCTTCGAGATGAAGGCGCGCCGCTTCGTCGTGGATCGCGGGACGCCGCCGGCCGGTACCGCCACACCCGCCGGGAACCCGCAGTCGGCCGCTTCCGTCCGGATCGGCCAGGAGAACACATGACCATCACCGGAATCGCCAACATCATGCTGGGCGCATCGGATCTGGACCGCTCGCGCGCGTTCTACCGGGACAGGCTGGGGCTGGCCGTCAAGCAGGAGATCCCCGGCTTCGTCTTCCTCGAGACCGGAACGGTCACGCTCTGCCTCAGCACGGCGCACGCCAGGCTGGCCGAGCAGCCGGGCCCCCTGGAAGTCGTGCTGGCGGTGGCGAGCGTGGGCGCGGCCTACACGGCGCTGAAGGACAGGGGCGTGGAGTTCCTGCGCGAACCGGCCAACGTGACCGGCGACTCGTGGGCGGCGAATTTCCGCGATCCGGACGGCCACCTGCTGTCGATCTTCGGCCCGCGATGAGGAAGCGTAGTAGCATGGGCGGGTTCAAGGAGGGCAGGTTCTTGCGTCGATCCAACACTCGGTGGCCGGTCATGGTGGTGCTCGCCGTTCTGGCCGGCACGGTTGCCGCCTGCGGCGGTGGAGGCGAGGCCGGCGACAGCGCGCCGGCGCGCCGGTTCCTCAGCATGGGCACCGCGCCGCCCGGAGGCGCATTCTTCGTCGTCGGGAGCGCGCTCGCGGAGGTGGTCAACGAGACCGGCGGCGGCTTCGGCTACAGCGTGACGGCCGAGGCGACGAGCGGGTCGCAGGAGAACATCCGGCGGCTCGCGAGCGGCGAGCTCGACTTCGCGCTGTCGAACGCCGCCATCACCTATTTCGCAGTCCGGGGCAGCGAGGGCTGGGACCGCGCCTACCCGGTCCGCTCGGTCATGACGCTCGCGCCCAACGTGGCATTGTTCGTGACGCAGGCGTCGTCCGGCATCGCGAGCATCGACGACCTGCGCGGCCGGCGCGTCAGCGTCGGTCCGGCGGGCGCCGGCTTCGAGTACTTCGTCGGTCCGCTGCTCGGGGCGCACGGGGTGACCTACGACGACTTCTCGCCGCTCAACGCGACGCAGCAGGCCGCCGTCGACATGCTGACCGACGGCTCGGCGGACGCGACGTTCCTCGGCGGCGCGGTGCCGACCGCGTCCATCACCCAGGCCGCCGCGTCGATGGAGCTCACCTTCATCCCGTACGGCGACGACGAGAAGCAGGCGCTGATCGACGAGTACCTCTTCTTCCGGCCGGCCTCCATCCCGGCCGAGACCTATCGCGGGCAGGCCGAACCGTTCGAGGGGCTCGACGTCGGCTCGATGCACGTCATCACGTCCGCCGGCGCGCCGGACGAGCTCGTCTACAACTGGACGAGGCTGCTCTACGAGAACCGGGAGCTGGTCGTCGAGAAGCACGCCGCCGGACGCGCCATCAACCCGAACAACGTGGTGCGCGACACCGGAACGGAGTTCCATCCCGGCGCGATTCGCTTCTACGAAGAGGCCGGGATCTGGCCCCAACAGGCCGCGCCGTGACGCCGGACACGCCGCCGCCGCGCGACCTTCGGCTCCTGGCGACCGGCACGCTCGGGGTGCTGCTGTGCGCCTTCACGCTGGTCGAGGTCAACTATCCGCTGCTGGCGCCGCAGAGCCGCCTGGCGTTCTTCGCGCTGGTGGGGCTGGCGCTCTGCTTCCTGAACGTCCCGATCCATCCATCCCTGAAGGACGACCCGCGCGCCCGGGCCGGCGACGTCGTGCTCGCGGTGCTCGCCGCGGCCTGCTGCGGCTACATCGTCGTGCAGTCCGATCCGCTCTTCGCGGCGTGGTGGGTCGACGGGCAGACGCTGGGGAACCGGGCCGGCTTCGAGACGACGTTCGACACCGCCATCGGTCTCCTCGGCCTGCTGCTGGTGATCGAGGCGGCCCGGCGCGCGCTCGGCCTGGCCCTGCCGCTGCTCGCCGCGGCGTTCATCCTCTATGCGCTCTTCGGGTCGGCGTTCCCCGACTGGCTGTTCCCGCACCGCGGCTACACCGTCCCGCGCATCGTGGCGCAGACGTTCCTCCACAGTCAGGGCATCTTCGGCGTGGCGCTCGGCGTGATGTTCACCTACGTCTTCCTGTTCGTCATCTTCGGGGCGTTCCTCGAGGCGACCGGGGCGACGCGGTTCATCGTCGACTTCGCCGAGCGGGTGTTCGGGCGCAGCTCCGGCGGTCCCGCGAAGGTGGCGGTCCTGAGCAGCGGGCTGATGGGCTCCCTTTCGGGCAGCGCCGTCGCGAACACCGCCACCACCGGCACGTTCACCATCCCGATGATGCGCAGCGCCGGCTTCCAGCCGGTGACCGCGGCCGGCGTGCAGGCGGCGGCCAGCTCGGGCGGGGCGCTGATGCCGCCGGTGATGGGCGCCGGCGCCTACATGATGCTGGAGATCGTCGACCCGCCGGTGACCTACCTGGAGATCATCCGGGCCGCGCTCATTCCCGCGCTCCTGTACTACCTGTCGCTCATCCTCATCGTGCACTTCCACGCGCAGCGGATGGCGATCGCGACCGGGGAGGCGCCGGTCGCAGCGGCGCCGGTCGCCGAAGAGACGCCCGATGCGGCGGCGCGGTCGCGTGCGGCGGGGCTCGTCTTCGCCTCGGCGCTCGGGAGCCTCATCCTGTTCCTGGTGCTCGGCTACACGGCGTTCCGCGCCGTCACGCTGTCGCTGGTCGTGATCATCGCGGTCAGCAGCGTGAGCAAGGCGACCCGCCTCGACTGGCGCTTCACGATTCTGAGCCTCGTCACCGCGGCGCGCGGCGTCGTGCCGCTGGTGGCCGCCGCGGCCTGCGTCGGCATCATCATCGGCATCGTGACGCTGACCGGCATTGGAACGCGCCTGCCGGCGACGATCATCCCGCTGGCCGAGCAGAGCCTGTTCCTCGCGCTCGTCCTGATCATGATCTCGTCGATCGTCCTGGGCATGGGATTGCCGTCGGCGGTCTGCTACCTGCTGATGGCCACGCTGATCGGCCCGGTGCTCGGCAACCTCGGCGTAATCCCGTTGGCCGCGCACCTGTTCATCTTCTACTTCGGGATGATGTCGATGGTGACGCCGCCGGTGGCGCTGGCCGCCTATGCCGCGTCCTCCATCGCCGGCACGCGCATCATGCCGACCGGGCTCGCCGCGTTCCGCTTCGCGCTGGTCGGCTTCACGCTGCCCTACATGTTCATCTACCGGCCCGAGCTGCTGATGCTGACCGCCTCCGGCGAACCGGCCGGCTGGCTGCAGATGCTGCTGCCGGTCGCGATCGCCACGCTGGGGGTTACCTGCTTCGCCGCGGGAATCGCCGGACAGTTGCGGAATCCACTGGCGCTCGGCCCGCGTCTGGCGGTCTTCGGGGCCGCGGCGCTGCTCCTGGCGCCGGGACCGTCCCTGGATCTGGCCGGGTTCGGGATCCCCCTCTTCGACGTGGCGGGCGTCGCGCTCTTCGGCGGCGTGCTGGCCGCGAACCGGCAACCGGCCTGACCCCCGCCGGAACCGGGGGGGTTGCGGTTTCATCATCGCGCATGCCAGACTGGCGCTACGTGTCGTCGCGTTTGACAGACTGAAGGCGCTGCAGGGCTCCTCGCTGTCGACCGAATCGAGAGTCCGCGCGGATGGACTTCAGCAACTACCGGCTTGAAGCCGAGTTCTACGACGAGGTATTGCGGCCCGACGGCACGCCGCGGCCGCACTGCCGCACCCTCCACGACGCCCTCGGCGAGACCTCGGCGGCGGAGCTCGGCGAGGTGCAGGAACGGGTCACGCGCTCGTTCCTCAACGAGGGAATCACCTTCACCGTCTACGGGGACGGCGAAGCCGACGAGCGGATCATCCCGATCGACTGCCTGCCCCGTATTCTGGCCGCGGCTGAATGGCGGGAGCTCGAGGCCGGCCTCGCCCAGCGCATCCTCGCCCTGAACCGCTTCCTGTGCGACGTCTACGGCGAATGCCGCGCGATTTCCGACGGCGTGATTCCTGAAGAGATGGTGCGGGGCTGCCCCCAGTACCGCTCCGAGATGCGCGGCGTCTCTCCCCCGCACGGCACGTGGGTGGCGATCTGCGGCACCGATGTCGTGCGCACGAACGACGGTTTCATCGTGCTGGAGGACAACCTGCGCGTGCCGTCCGGCGTCTCCTACATGATCGCCAACCGCAAGGCGGTGAAGTCGAGCCTGCGCCGGCTCTACCGGCGCTGCCGGGTCCGGGAAGTCGAGCACTACGGCAACCTGCTGCTGGCGACCCTGCGGGAGCTGGCCCCGCCGAACCGGCCCGATCCGTGCATCGCGCTGCTGACTCCCGGCGTGTGGAACGCGGCCTTCTACGAGCACATGTTCCTGGCCCGCGAGCTGGGCGCGGAGCTGGTGGAGGGCCGCGACCTGCTGACGCGGAACGGCTTCGTCTACATGCGCACCACGGAGGGGCTGCGACGGGTCGACGTGATCTACCGGCGCGTGGACGACGACTTCCTCGATCCGCAGGTCTTCCGGTCCGACTCGCTGCTCGGCGTGCCGGGTCTGCTGCAGGCTCACCGGCTCGGCAACGTCACGCTGGCGAACGCGCCGGGGACCGGCGTGGCCGACGACAAGAGCGTGTACGCCTGGGTGCCGGATCTGATCCGCTACTACCTGAGCGAAGAACCGATCCTCGCGAACGTGCCGACCCGAATCTGCCGCCGTCCCGAGGATCTCGAGTACACGCTCGACAATCTCGACAGCCTCATCGTGAAGCGGGTCGGGGAGGCAGGCGGCTACGGCATGCTGGTCGGTCCTCGGGCCACGCCGGCCGAGCGCGAGGCCTACGCGGCGGCGATGCGGGCCGATCCGGCCGACTTCATCTCGCAGGAGATACTGTCGCTCTCGCGGGCTCCCTGCCTGATCGACGGGCGGCTCGAGCCGCGGCACGTCGACCTGCGCCCTTTCGTGCTCCGGGGCCGGGAGACGCGCATCGTGCCGGGCGCCTTCTGCCGGGTGGCGCTCCGCCGGGGCAGCCTCGTGGTGAACTCGAGCCAGGGCGGCGGCGGCAAGGACGTGTGGGTGCTGGAGTCCTGAGATGCTGGCGCGCAGCGCGGAGGGTCTGTACTGGCTGGGCCGCCACATCGAGCGGACGGAGGACCTCTGCCGTCTGCTGCGCGAGCAGATGGGCGCCCTCGTGGACCGGCCCGTGCGCGAGATCAACTTCGGGTGGCGCCGGATCTACGACACCCTGCACAGGCGTCCGCCCGGCCCCGCGGTCGGGGTCGCGGAAAGCGACGACGACTACGCGTTGGCCGATTCGTACACTCTGGCCGACGACGTCACCTTCGAGCGCGCGAATCCGGGCTCGGTCCTGAACAGCTTTTCGAACGGCCGCGAGAACGCACGCCAGATGCGCCACTGCATCAGCGGCGAAATGTGGACCTGCCTCAACCTGGCCTGGCTGCGTCTCGGCACGAGGCGCATCGAGGACATCTGGAAGGCCGCACCCGAGAGCTACTACGCGGAGCTGGCGCGCGAAATGAACCTGTTCGCCGGCGTCGTGGACACCACCCTGTACCGCGACGACGGCTGGCGCTTTCTGCAGCTCGGACGTCTCGTCGAGCGCGCCCAGTTCACGATCGCGCTGCTGCTCGCGCATCTCGAGGGCGTGGGCGCGAACCCGGAAGCGGGCGACCGGGAGTGGGCGAGCCTGCTGTGGATCTGCCAGGCCTTCGACACCTACAAGGGGCGCTACGGGGTGGAGATTCGCCCGGCGCGGGTACTGGATCTGCTCGTAGAGGATCCGCGGCTGCCGCGCTCCCTCTGCACTGCCATCGACGCGGCCGCGGCCACGCTGGGCGCCCTCGCGCTCGGTCCCGGCCCCTGCGGCGCCGCCCGCCGGTGCGCCGGAGACCTGGCGTCCAACGTCAACCAGCCGTGGCCTTCCGCACCGAGCCTGCCGGATCGAGCGGCGCGCCTGCGGCGCCTGGACGGAGACTGCCGCGCCCTGCATGATCTCGTGATCGCCGCGCATGTCGGCTACGATACCGACGGGGCGCCGGTGCGCTGAACGTTTCGGACTCCCGCACGCCGATGCATTCCATGGTTGGCAGCGGTCTTGGACAACCGGCGCCGGCCCGCAGTCGGCCCCGAACCAGGAGGTGATGCATGAGCGAGTTGCCGAGCGGCGAACTGCAGTTCATCTTCAACACGTTTTCGTTTCTGCTCTGGGGCGCGCTGGTGATGTGGATGGCGGCCGGCTTCACCATGCTCGAGTCCGGCTCGGTGCGCACCAAGAACGCATCGGTCATCTGCTTGAAGAACATCGGCCTGTACTCGGTTGCCGGAATCAGCTACTACGTCGTCGGCTACAACCTGATGTACGTCGACGTGGGCAGCGTGATGGGCTCAATCACCTTCCTGCGCGGCCCGTCGGCCGACGAGCTCGCGCTGCTGGCGGGCGTCGAAGGGGCGCGGGAAGCGGTGATCGCCACCGACTACGCGGTCATGTCCGACTGGTTCTTCCAGATGGTCTTCGTGGCGACCGCCGCCTCGATCGTCTCCGGCGCGCTGGCCGAACGGGTCAAGCTCTGGTCGTTCTTCGTCTTCACCCTGGTGCTGACCGCCATCATCTACCCGATCGTCGGCGCCTGGACGTGGGGCGGCGGTTGGCTGAGCCAGATGGGCTTCCAGGACTTCGCCGGTTCCACCATCGTGCACGGCACGGGCGGCTGCGCCGCGCTGGCCGGCGCTCTGGTCGTCGGCCCGCGGCACAACAAGTTCCGCAAGGACGGCACGGTCACGAGCACGCCGCCGTCCAACATTCCGGTGGTCACGCTGGGGGTGTTCATCCTGTGGTTCGGCTGGTTCGGCTTCAACGGCGGTTCCCAGCTCGCCCTCGGGAGCGCGGCCGACGTGCTCGCGATGAGCCATGTCCTGGTCAACACCAACCTGGCGGGCGCGGCCGGCGTCATCGCGGCCATCGCCGTATCGCGGCCGATCCTCGGACGGATGGATCTGCTCGCCGGCCTGAACGGCGCGATAGCCGGTCTCGTCTCGATCACCGCGGGTCCGGACATCACCAGTCACTACTGGGCCATCGTGATCGGCGCAGTCGGCGCCATCATCTGTACCGCGGCCATCAGGCTCCTGGAGAAGCTCAAGGTCGACGACGTGGTGGGAGCGGTGCCCGCTCACCTCTTCGCGGGCGCCTGGGGTACGATAGCCACGGTCATCGCCGCCGGCGCCGACATCGGCGTGCAGCTTCTCGGCGTGCTCGCGGTGGGCGCGTTCGCGTTCGCGACGTCCTGGCTGACATGGCTGGCGCTCGAGAAGACCATGGGCGTGCGCGTGTCCCACAAGGTCGAGCAGATGGGGCAGGACGTGGCGGAGCTCGGAATCGACGCCTATCCCGAGTTCGTGCTCATGCCGGAACGGGACGAGTAGATTCGAGACGATGTCGAACACCGGGAAACGGGAAACGGGCGGCGCTCGCGGTGCAGCCGCAGAGCCGCCCGGCGGGAAGCACATCTGCGTCTACCTGGGCGGCAACCTCGGGCGCGAGCAGCGCTATATCGACGAGGCCGACGCGCTGGGCCGCATGATGGCGGCCGAGGGAATAGGTCTGGTCTACGGCGGCGCCCGGGTCGGACTGATGGGTGTTCTGGCCGGCGCCGTCCTGGCGAACGGCGGCGTCGTCACCGGCGTGGTCCCCCGGCAACTGTCGTACCAGGAGCTCGCCCACGAGGGACTCAGCCGTCTCCTCGAAGTCGACACGATGCACGAACGCAAGCACCTGATGCAGGAGCTGTCGCAGGGCTGCATCGCCCTGCCCGGCGGCTTCGGCACGCTGGAGGAGATCTTCGAAGCCCTGTGCTGGTCGCAGAGGCCGCTCGAGCTGCACGAGAAGCCGTGCGTCTTCGCCAACATCGACGGCTACTACGATCACCTGTTCGAGTTCCTCGATCACGCGGCGGCGCGGGGACTGCTGCTGCCGCAGAACCGGCTGCTCGCCAAGCAGGCGCCCTCCGCGGCGGGGGCGCTGAAGGCGATTCAGGCGGCCTGGGAGGAAGAGGAGCAGGCGATCCTGGACGCAATCAAGGCGTACGAGGCCTGATTGCGCGGCGCCCCGCGTCCGCTGTTCCCGTCGCCAGGCGCGGGCGGGCGGTGCGAGGCGCCTCCGGCGGGGCGGCCTCGCGTCAGGCGGAAGCGGCGAGGGCTGCTTCGCGGGAGTCCTTGATCGGGATGATCCGGTCGAAGCCGCTGATCCGGAAGACCTCCTCGATGTGGTTCTTCATCGCGCAGAGCACCAGCGTCCCCTCACCCGCCTTGAGCGCCTTCGCCGCGATCAGCAGCACCCGCATGCCGGAGCTGCTGATGAAATCGAGGCGGCTGAAGTCGACGACCAGACGCCGCTCGCCGCTGCTGACGTGATCCATGACCACGGACTCGAACGAGCGGGCGTTTCCGCTGTCCAGGCGTCCGACGGGCAGCAACACCAGCACCTCGTCGTTCCGTTCTTCCGCGACTTCGATATCCATCCGTTCACCTCTTCGCTCGGACGGCCCCGTCAATGGGCCTCCGGCGTGAGATCGTGTTCCAGGGTCAGCCGGTTCTTCCCGCCCGTGTACTCGTACTGCATGCGATCGGCGAACGTCTTGATCAAGTGCAGCCCCAGACCGCCGACCGGCCTCTCGGCGACTGGTGAAGAGACGTCGGGATCCGTGGCCTCCGTCGGGTCGAACTTCTGGCCGTTGTCCACGATCGACAGAATCAACGAGGTCTCGTGGACCTGCAGGCCGACCTCGATCTTCGGACGGGCGACCCCGCGGAGGCCGTAGCTCACCGTGTTCGTGATCAGCTCGTCGAGCGCCAGGTTGATGAGGTAGACCTGCTGGTCCGGCAGCTTGTTGGCGTCGCCGAACTCCTCTACCATCTGCGCCAGACCGCGCACCGCCGACAGTCTGGGCGACAGCGAGACCCGCAATTCATCCATCCTCGCCACGTACGTAACCTCCAGGGGGAGCAGCGCACCCTGACCGCAGAGTGGCAATCACACGCGCACGCCTCGTGGAGAGCATCGGCGCATCACCCGGTCATCCAGGCGTCAGGCCTCGGCCACCGCGGACTCGCGGGTGTCCCGGATCGGGATAATCTGATCGAAGCCGCTGATGCGAAACACCTCGTGTATATGGTCCGGCATGGAGCACAGCACGAGCTTTCCCTGACCGGCCTGCAGCTTCTTCGCGGCCATCAGGAGCACCCGCATCCCGGAGCTGCTGATGAAGTTCAGGCCGCCGAAGTCGACGACGAGCCGCTGCTCGCCCCGGTCGACGCGCTCCATCACGATGGATTCGAACGACCGCGCGTTCGCACTGTCGAGCCGCCCAATCGGCAGGAGCACCAAGGCCTCGCCGTCCCGCACTTCCGCTACTTCGATGTCCATAGACTCGTCACCTGCAGGTCTGGTTGATCGGACAAGGCGCCAGGCATCACTCCGCCGCCTTCGCGAGATCGTGCTCCATGATCAACCGGTTTCGGCCTTCCACGAACTCGTAGGAGATGCGGTCGGCAAAGCTCTTCACCAGGTGCAGACCCAACCCGCCGACGGCCCGCTCTTCCAGGGACGACGTGACGTCCGCGTTCGTGTCCTGGGTCGGATCGAACGGCTGTCCGTTGTCCTCCATGACCAGAATCAGCGTGCCGGCGACGACCCGCATCCTGATCCGGATCTCGGCATCGGCCATGTCCTCGAGGCCGTGCGTCACGGTGTTGGTGATCAGCTCGTCGAGCGCGAGGTTGATGACGAACACCTTCGGATCGGGCAGATCGTTGGCGTCGCCGAACGCCTCCACCATGCTCGACAGTTCGCGAACTTCCGACAACCGTGCCGGAATGGTCACGCGCAGTTCCTCGGCCATGCGGTCTCGCCCTCGCTCGAACGACGCAATACTCTAGCAAACTCCGAACGGCCCGCTGCAAATCCGGGCGGCGTCACCGGCGCCGCCGCAGCACCAGGCAGGTCATGTCGTCGGCGGCGGGAGTACCGGCGGAGTACGCGCCGATCTCGCTCCACACGTGATCCACGATCTCCTCGGGAGAGCGCGCCGACGCTCCGTCGAGCGTGGCCTCCAACCGTTCCTTGCCGAACAGCTCGCCGGTCAGATTCACTGCGTCGGTCAGGCCGTCCGTATAGAGAAACAGCGCCTCGCCGGGACCCAGCTTCTCCTCGCGGCTCTCATACTCGAAATCGTCGAGCACGCCCATCGCCACCCCGCCGGTCATCGGGAGCGGCCGCCGCGAATCGTCGGCGGCGACGAGAAACGCGGGCTCGTGCCCGGCGCAGACGTACTCCATGACGGCCCGCTCCAGATCCACGACGCCGAGCACGCCGGTAACGAACAGACCCATCGGGTTCTCGGCGCAGAGGCGGCGGTTGGCTTCGCTGGCGATGGCGCCGACGTCGCCGCTCTGGCTCTCGGAAGCCGCCGCGTTGATCGCACCCTGCGAAGCCGCCATGAACAGCGCCGCCGCCACCCCCTTGCCGGAGACGTCGCAGACGGTGAAGAAGAGCTTGCCGCCGGACGGCTCGAGTATGTCGACGAAGTCGCCGCCCACCTGCTGTGCGGGCGTCATCCTGGCGTAGGCCGCGAAGCCGCCGAGATCCACGTTCCCTTCGCGGACCAGCGCGGCCTGCACCACCTTGGCCATCTCCAGATCCTGCTCCAGCGCCTGCTGGGCGAGGCGCAGGCTGCGGTTGCTCTGCTGCAGCTCGTCCGTGCGCGCCGCGACCATCATCTCGAGCTGCTCTTCGCGGTTGAAGACCTGCACCGTCATGGCCTCGAATACCCGCGCCAGACTGCCGAGCTCGTCCGTGCGCTGCATCACCGTCTCCATCGGGCCCTCGTCCGGCTGCTTGCCCATCTCGACCTGACGGGCCGCCGAGGCGATCGCCTCGATGGGCTGCGTGAGCCACCGAGTGCCCCAGAGTGCGGCGGCGGCGGTGAAACCGAGCAGGACGAAGGCGATCAGGGTGGTATTCCTGGCCTCCGCCTGAACGGTGTTGGCGATGTCGTCCAGGCTCACGGCGAGGGCAAGGCCGCCGATCGGAATGCCGCCGGCGTTGATGATCGGTGAGGCGACCCAGATGCCGCGGTCCGCGGGCGACAACAGGCTGAGGCTGGTCTCGCTGACCACCTGCCCCTGCTCCATGGCCCGTCCCACGACCGCCTCGGCCCGGCGCGCGAAGACGCCGGCGGCATCCACCGTCCCGGCCGCCGTCTGTCCGGCGCGCGGCGCGGCCGCCGCCAGATCACGGTCGAGATTGACGACCCAGAGCGCCTCCAGGTTGCGTGACCGGACCAGCAGGTCCGCCTCGCGCTGGTATACCGAATACAACAGGTTGCCCGAGCTGCCCTCGATGGGAATGCCGACCTGCACGACCCGCGGCGAGCCGGCGCCGGCAACCGCTACGTACTTGTAGACCTGGCCGTCCGAAGCGCGCGGTGCGGTCGCGAGCTCCACGCTGCGCTCGCCGCCCTCGAGAAGCGGAGCGAGCTCGCCGGCATGCGGCACGCCGGCGGCGGCTCCGCCCGCCAGGGGCGGCAGCAGGGTGGAATAGGCCACGGAGCCGTCCGGATTCACGACCCGGATCTCGCCGATGACGGTCGAGCCGACGATGCGCCGCAAGCGTCCTTCGAGTTCCTCGACGGGCCACCCGGCCTCCTCCGCCGCGGCCACGAAGTGCCCCACGATGGTGGCCTGCACCAGCATCTGCTGGCCGACGATCCCCTCCACCACGGCCGACACGTCGGCACGCTCGGTGGCGTAGACGTTGGTCAGGATCTCCTGCTCGCCGAAGACCAGCGCATTGCCGATCTGCACGATCCGCTCCTGATCGACGCCGCCGACCCCGACGTACTTGTAGACCTCCTGGTCGATCTCCCGCACCTGGGCGGGCTGCGTGATCACGTCGTCGACGTCCGATCCCAGCAGCACGTAGAACTTCGACGCCTGCGGCTGCACGGTCGGATCCGGGTCGAATCGGAAAGGCACGAGCGCGCCGGTCTCGTCGCGCACGTTGGTGAGGTACGAGAATCCGACGCTGTCGGTAATCCAGAACTCGTCGAGGACGGTGCTCGCCACGATGGCGTCGAGGGTCTCGATGATGCGCGGCGGGTCCTGTCCCGCCGCCTCCGCCGCGGCGACGAGGTGGGCGGCCAGACGGGCCTGCGCGATCATCTGGTCGTCGAGCGTCGCGTCGAGGGTCCGGGCCACGTTGGCCAGCGAGATCTCGCCCATGTCGGCGAAGCTCGCCGACAGGAGCTCCGCCAGGTGCACCGCGGACGCTTCCGCCTCGTCACGCAGGGCGATGGCGGAGTTGTAGAGCATGGTGGCTGACGTCGCCGTGATCGTGACGGTGAGCAGCGCTGCGAGCGCCAGGAAACCCCGAACCGCCAGGCGCAGCCCCTTCTTCATCGTCCGTACGTCAGTGCCCGGCGCATCCAGCGCTTGCGTCACGATTCGGTTCATCTCAGGCTCCCGCGCGGCGGCGGGACATCACAGACGCCACATCACCCAGAGTTGCGCGACGTTGTCGTCCTCGTCCGCGCCCAGCTTGTTCCGCCAGTACTGGTACTCCACGCCGAGAAAGAGCTGATTGGCGGCTCCCGTCATCGCCTTGCCGATGTCCCACCCGAGCTGCGGCTGCGCGAGGATCCACCCCTTCACGGGGGCGCCGAGCTCGTTGGTGGTCGCGCCGATGTACTCGGCATGGCCGGTGAACCAGAACGACTGGCTGCCGATGTCGAAGGCGGCCCCCCAGCTCGCGTCGAACATGAAGCTGTCCGTCGTCCGGGGCGCCCCGCCCCGCTCGAGCCCGCTGCTGGCGTCGATGAAGGCGGTCACATCCGTGTTGAAGAAGACGAAGCCGGGCACGTCCCAGGAGAGCCGCGCCCCCGGCAGCCACTTGAGAACGTTGGCGTCGCCGTCGAAGTTGATGCCGCCGATCAGCGCGACGTCCCGCAGCGGCCCGCCGCCGACGGTCCGATCCGCCAGCCTGCCGAAGCTCAGCGTGGGATACCACTCGCCGTAGAACTCCAGATCGTTGAAGCCGTCCGCGACGCCGTCCTCAAGAATGTCGATGAAGACGAAGCTGTCGCCGAGCGACCAGCTCGACGCCTGCTGCACGGTCAGAATCTGCGTGTAGTGGCGCGCGCCGGAAAAAGGATTGGCGAGGCGGCCGTACTGGTAGTGGAACTCCGTCTGCGCGACGGCGGTGGGCGGAACGGCCAGCAGAAACAACGTGGCCGCGATCCAGCGCCCGAGCGAACGGGTCCACGCGATGTTGTGCATTCGGAATGATACCCGTTCGCCGGCTGCCGTGTCCGCCGGAATCCGCACGGTGGAGCGCCGGGGAACGGATTCACCCGAATCGCGACCACGCCGGCCTCGGCCGTTCGTGCAGACGCGAACAGCGACGCGACGCGCGGGGCATCGAAGCCGCTCCCCCGGCCTGCGTAGTACGATGATTGGATGCCCGGCTCGGCTCGTGAGCTGCTCGGCCGCGTCTTCGGCTACGACCGGTTCCGCGGACAGCAGGAAGCGATCGTGGAGCACACGATCGCCGGCGGCGACAGCCTGGTGTTGATGCCGACGGGCGGCGGCAAGTCGCTCTGCTACCAGCTCCCGGCGCTCGTCCGCCCCGGCGCCGCCGTGGTCGTCTCGCCGCTCATCGCGCTGATGCGCGACCAGGTCGACACGCTGCTGCAGACCGGCGTGCGGGCGGCCTGTCTCAACTCCACGCTCGCGTACGGGGAGGTGCTCGACGTAGAGGATCGACTGCGCGCGGGCGGGATCGACCTGCTCTACGTGGCCCCCGAGCGCCTGCTCGGGGAGCGCACGCTCGCGCTGCTCGACGAGGTCGAGCTCGCGCTGTTCGCGATCGACGAGGCGCACTGCGTGTCGCAGTGGGGTCACGACTTCCGCCCGGAGTACCTGCAGCTCTCGGCGCTTCACGAGCGCTTTCCGGCCGTGCCCCGCATCGCCCTCACCGCGACCGCCGACGAGCCCACGCAGCGGGAGATCCGGGAGCGGCTGCGCCTGCAGGACGCCCGCGTGTTCATCGCCGGCTTCGACCGGCCGAACATCCGCTACCGGGTCGTGCCGAAGCAGAGCCCGCGCGAGCAGCTCGCGCGGCTCCTCGACAACGAGCACCGGGGGGACGCCGGCATCGTCTACTGCCTGTCGCGCCGCCGGGTCGAAGAGACGGCGGAGTGGCTGCGCGCACGCGGCGTCGACGCCCGCCCCTACCACGCCGGCCTCGGCGGCCGGGAGCGCGGCGACACGCAGGACGCTTTCGTGCGCGGCGAGGGCGTCGTCATCGTCGCGACGATCGCCTTCGGAATGGGCATCGACAAGCCCGACGTCCGCTTCGTCGCCCACCTCGACCTGCCGAAGAGCCTCGAGGCGTACTACCAGGAGACCGGCAGGGCCGGACGGGACGGGCTGCCCGCGACGGCCTGGATGGCCTACGGGCTGCAGGACGTGATCACCCTGCGGCAGATGGTCGACGGCTCCGAGGCCGGCGAGGCGCGCAAGCGACTGGAGATCCGCAAGCTGGACGCCATGCTCGGCTACTGCGAGCTGACGACCTGCCGGCGGCGGACGCTGCTCGCCTACTTCGGCGAGACGCTGGGGGAAGCGTGCGGCAACTGCGACAACTGCCTGGAGCCGCCCGAGTCGTGGGACGCGACGGAAGCCGCGCAGCAGGCGCTGTCGTGCGTCTACCGGACGGGTCAGCGTTTCGGGGTCGGCTACGTCATCGACGTGCTGCGGGGAAAGGACGACGACCGGATCCGGCGCTTCGGCCACGATCGGCTCACGACGTTCGGGATCGGCGCGGACCTCGACGCCCGGCAGTGGCGGTCGGTGATCCGCCAGCTCGTCGCCCGCGGGCTGCTGCGCGTCGACGTCGAGAAGTACGGATCGCTGCAACTGACCGCCGCCGCGCGGCCGGTGCTGCGGGGCGAGGCCGCGGTCGCGCTGCGGCGGGACGCGCTCCCCGCCCGCAAGCCGCGGGCGCACCGGGAAACGCGCGACCGGGTGCAGTCGGTGCTCGGCGCGGAGAGCCAGCCCCTGTTCGACGCGCTGCGGGCGCACCGCCGCGAGCTGGCCACGGAACAGGGCGTGCCGCCCTACGTGATCTTCCACGACGCGAGCCTGGTGGAGATGGCCGAGCGCCGGCCGCGCACGCTCGACGAATTCGCGGCGATCCCGGGCGTGGGCGCGACGAAGCTGGAGCGCTACGGCGAGACGTTCATCGCGATCATCCGTACGCACGCAGCGGAAGGGCGCGCCCCGGCCGCGGCGGCCCCGTAGCCCGACCGGAGCGCCACCAACCGAATGTCATCGTCGCCTGTGACATCTTGATGCGCCAAGGGATAAGCACTACGATGTTGCATCCATGCGAACCACCCTGACCATCGATGACGACATCGGACGAGCACTGAAGGATCTCTCCCGCCAAGCCGGCAAGAGCTTCAAGACCGTGGTCAACGAAGTCCTGCGGCAGGGGTTGACGAGCGGCGCCAAGCCCGAAGCTCGCCGTGAACCGTTCAAGGTCGAGTCGGCGCGCCGGGGATTCGCCCCGGGAATCGATCCGTTCAAGCTGAACCAGCTCGTTGATGAGCTCGAGGCAGAGCAGTTCGTGGCGAAGACCGCACCGAAACGGCCCCGCGCATGATCGTCCCGGACGTCAATCTCCTCGTCTACGCGTATAACGAGGACGCACCGTTTCACGCCGCCGCGAAGGCCTGGTGGGAGCGATACCTGTCCGGGAACGAACCGGTCGGCGTCGCGTGGGTCACGATGCTCGGGTTCGTCCGCCTGATGTCGAATCGGCGCGTGCTGCTGGATCCGATGCCGCCGTCGGAGGCCCTCGCACAGTGCAGACTGTGGCTCGCGCGGCCCAACGTTCGCATCGTTCTGCCCGGACCTCGCCATCTCGACGTGCTGGGGGATCTCGCGGCAGGTTCTTCCCTCGGCGCCAACCTCGTGATGGATGCCCATCTCGCAGCACTGGCGATCGACCATCAGGCCGAGTTGCATTCCAACGATACGGACTTCTCCCGGTTCTCCGGATTGCGGTGGCGCAATCCGCTCGCGTGAGCCAGCGCCGGGCAAGCGCCAAGCGAAGGCAGGGCGGCGGCGGTATGATGGGCGCATTCATGCTTACCCAAGTCTCGTGGCGTCGCATTCGGGTCGGAGTCGTCGTGTTCGGCCTCCTGTCGTCCGTGGCGGTCGCACCGGCCCGGTCCGAGGCGCAGGCCGGGTCCGATCCCGCGGCTGCCCTCCCGCAAGCCATCCCGATCTTCCCGTTGCAGGACATCATGCTGTTTCCCGACGCGTCGCGGCCGCTGCACATCTTCGAGCCGCGCTACCGCGAGATGGTGACCGACGCGCTCGAGGGCGACCGCATCATAGGCATGGTCATGCTGCACGCGGGGTACGAGGACGAGTACGCCGGCAATCCGCCGATCTACGACATCGGCTGCGCGGGCGTGATTTCCAACGTCCAGCGCCTGGAGGACGGCCGCTACAACATCGTCCTCAGCGGACTCGTGAGGTTCCGAATCATCAGCGAGGACCAGAGCCGGTCCTACCGGGTTGCCCGGATCGAGCCGCTCCCCGAACCACTGGACGACGCCGGCCGGGACGCGCTCCGCGGCCACCGCCCGCTGCTCATGCAACTGCTGGCGTCCGTCGCGCCGGACCAGGCGGGCCAGGCCCCGACGCCCGACGCGCTACCCGACGAGGTGCTGGTGAACGGACTCTCGCAGTTCCTGGGAATGAGCGCGCTCGACCGGCTGGACCTGCTGCGGCAGGAAGGACCGCTGGCGCGGGCCGAGTCGTTGATCGGCCTCCTCGAGCGGGGCGAGCTGTCGCGGTGACGCGGGCGAGCCCGCGCGGCGAGGCGCGACAACCCGCGTAGAGTATCGAACCACAGGATGTGAACGCAGAGAGGCGGGAGACAAGATGGCCAGAATGGGAAGCACCTCGGGTGAGTCGGTCGCACAGGGTCAAGTCACGCGGCGTCAGGCGCTGGCGGGTGTCGGCGCGGTCCTCGGATCCGCCGCGGTGATGCGGGAGCTGCCCGGCCGCGCGGCGGCCCCTGGGGCCGCGCCCGCGCAGAGCGCCGCCACGCCGGCCGAGCAGGCCGAAGCCGTCGGTCCCTACGACCCGAGCTGGTTGCCGGACGGCGTCCGGTCGCGCTTCGTGCACAACGTCAACGGCCTGACGATGCACGTTCTGGAGGCCGGCTTCGAGACCGCGGGCCGCCCGGCCCTGCTCCTGCTGCACGGCTTCCCGGAGCTCGCCTACAGTTGGCGGCACGTCATGGCTCCGCTCGCAGATGCCGGCTACCACGTCATCGCCCCCGACCAGCGCGGCTACGGGCGCACGACGGGCTGGAGCGCCGACTACGACGGCAGCCTGCGCCCCTTCAGCCGCCTGAACGCGGTGCGCGATGCCCTCGCGCTGGTCTCGGCGTTCGGCTACCGCTCGATGGATGCGGTGATCGGCCACGACTTCGGCTCCCCCATCGCCGCCTGGTCGGCAGTGGCGCGGCCGGACGTCTTCGGCGCCGTCGCCCTGATGAGCGCCCCGTTCGGCGGCACCCCGACGTTCCCGTTCGACACCGCGGACGACGGTCCCCTGTCCGAACCGGCGGCCGGCCCGGACATCTACGAAGAGATGGCGCGGCTGGACCGCCCGCGCAAGCACTATCAGCGCTACTACCGCACGCGCGCGGCGAACGAGAACATGTGGCGGGCGCCGCAGGGGGTCCACGACTTCATGCGGGCCTACTACCACCACAAGAGCGCCGACTGGGAGGAGAACCGGCCCTACCGGCTGGCGGGATGGACCGCAACCGAGGTCGCCAAGATGCCGACCTACTACATCATGGACCTCGACATGGGCATGGCCGAGACGGTGGCCCTGCACATGCCCACGCCGGCCGAGATCGCCGCCAACCGCTGGCTGCCGGACCGCGAGCTGCACGTCTACGCCGTCGAGTACGAACGCAACGGCTTCCAGGGCGGGCTGCAGTGGTACCGCTCGGGCGTCATCAACGACGAGCCGCTCACCTTCGCCGGCCGGACCATCGACATCCCGTCGCTGTTCATCGCCGGCTCGAGCGACTGGGGCGCCTACCAGCGGCCCGGCTCGCTGGAGCGGATGCAGCAGAGCGCCTGCACCGACATGCGCGGCGTGCACTTCGTCGACGGCGCCGGCCACTGGGTGCAGCAGGAGCAGCCGGAGCAGACCACGCGGCTGCTGCTGGAGTTCCTGCGGGAGGCGTAGCCCGGAGACCGTCGCCTGGCGGTGCGGACATCGGTTGCGCGTACCGACGCGCGCCGGCGCGTCCGGCCCGGCAACGGGTCGGGCTCGCCCCAGGCGCCGCTCGACGAACGAACCCATGACACCACGCAGCGTCGAGACTTTCCTCGCGCGGTTCACGCTCGTTCTGCTGCTCGTCTACGCGCCGCTGGAGACGTGGGCCTCCTGGCCCGCGCTGACGAACCCGTTCTATCTCGTGGATGCTGTCGGCTTCGCGCTGCTGCTGTGGGGCGCGCTCGCGTCCCTGCGCGCCCGCCCCGACGTCGCCCCCGGCGTACTCTGCGCGGGATACGCCTGGAGTGGGGCCAACGGCTGGCGGGCCCTGGCGCTCCGCCTGGAGATCCTGCAGGAGGGAGGCCAGGTCGACGTCACGCTCGTGTGGCTGATCGTCCTCGGGGAAATCGCGGCGCTGACGGGCCTGGCGCTGCTCCTCCTGCTCGTGGTGGAATCGCGGACCTCTCCGCGCGGGTCGCAGTGACTCGGCGCCGGCCGTGTGATAGCTTCGTTACGCTTTGAAGACAGCGTCACACTCGATGACCATGCGGCGCGGGCGGCCGGCGGCGCCCGTACAGATTGGATGGTGGTCGCCCGCGCTGCTGCTCCTCGCCCTGCTCCTGGGCCCCGACGCCTCCGCGTACGAGGAACCGGTCGAGCACCGCGTGGTCATCGTCGCCTACGACACCAACGACGTGCGGCTGCCGATGGCGTTCGACGCGATCGCGTTCTGGAACGACGTCATGGCGGAGCTCGACCTGAACGTGCGCCTCGTGGAGGAGCTGCACGTCGCCTCGCCCGTCACCCGCGCGCTGGAGAATTACGCCCGGTCGATTTCCCAACGCGCGGGACGCCTGCGGGGCGGGCCGGGCGAGCCGGACGCGCCGGCCGAGATCACCGACTTCGGCGTCCAGGCCGTCCTGCTGCTCTCGCGCCAGGACCTGATGTCGTTCGCCTGGCCCCTGCCGCGCTACCCGGGCCACTTCGTGGCCATCGAGGAGGACCGCACGGCGATGGCCGTCAACCCGAACATCGCGCGCAACGTCATCGCGCACGAGATCGGCCACACGCTGGGACTGCGCCACAACCGCGATCCGACGACCCTGATGTGCGGCCCCTGCCGCACCCACGAGCTCGCGGTGGACCGGCCGGAGTACATGCGGTTGACGGAGCGCGACCACCGGCGGCTCATCGAGCGCTACGCTTCCCGGTAGAATGCAACCCGTTCGTCCCACTCGGTTGGATAGAGGAGTGACACCATGTTGAAGCAGAAACGGTACCTCGTCGTGATCCTCGGTCTCGCGGTCTTCGGCCTCGGCTACGCGGCCGGCCAGTTCTCCGCGTTCGAGAGCGTCGCGCAGGCGCAGGGAGAGCGGATTTTCGAGATGCGCACCTACACCGCGCTCCCCGGTCGGCTCGACGCCCTGAACGCCCGGTTCCGCGACCATACGACGCGGATCTTCGAGAAGCACGGCATGACCAACGTCGGCTACTGGACGCCGCAGGAAGCGCCGCTGGCCGAGAACACGCTGGTCTACATCCTGGCGCACGACAGCCGCGACGCCGGCCAGGCGAGCTGGGACGCGTTCCGGGCCGATCCCGAGTGGGCGCAGGTATCCGAGGAGTCGCAGCGCGACGGCCGCATCGTCGAGAGCGTCGACGTGCTGTGGCTGGAGGCGACCGACTACTCGAAGATCAAGTAGCGGCGCGTCGAATCGGCTGGGAAAGGTGCCGGGGCCGCGACGCGTCCCGGCACCACCACACGTTCGCGCGCCTGCCGTTGGCGAAACGAGCTTCACTCCCCCAACGGCGACGATTTCCGTCACTTCACCGGCTTTACGCCGCCCTTGCGGCCGAGGCCGTAGCCCACCCTGAAGACGTCGGGGATGTTCACTCGGCCGTCGAGCATGCGGTAGAACACACGCAACGCTTCGAGATCCCTGCGCACGCCGTCCGGCCCTTGGTCGATATGGCGTGGGGGCAACTTCACTTCGTCCTGCTGCATCCGGTCGGACAGGTGCCTGAGGACGTCTTCCCGCTGCCAGCGCGCCGCGATTTCGTCGAAATCGCAGGGAACGGACATACCGCCCAAGGGGCTCAAGACCTGGTGCATCCAGGGATAGTCCTCCTGGATCTCGCGGACACGTATTTTGGACGCCGCCTGCACGCCGCGCTTGATGCTGTCGTAGTGCAGGGTGTACGGGTGCTCCGGGCGCCGCTCCGCCGTATCGGCGGCGGCCGCACGCAACGCCGCAAGGAACGAACGCGGGCTCACCCGGCCCTCCGTGTCGCCCAGGTGATTCGGGATCCAGGTATAAGGAAACCCGCGCCGGCGATCGGTGCCCATCCAGCGGCCGGCGATGAGGTGGAACTTCTTGCGTTGCCGCTCCTCCCCGAAGGGCCGCGGTACGGAATACACGGACTGACCGCCGGCTTCGACGGGCGTCCATCCGCCTGGGTCGAGCATTCTGCGGAAGAGGTCGCCCTCAGGCCGGTTCACCAGGCAATGCCAGAACAGGCCGTACAGCTCGTGGCGCGGCCAGTTCAGTGCAACGGAGGAAGCAAGCAGTTTGGAAGCGTCGGGAAAGTCGGTGAACGTTCGATCGTCGAACTGATCGGAGCGCAGGAAGATCTTTACGCGCAGCCGGCGGTACGCCCGCAGATCGAGTGCGGTTTGCAGCAGGCCGCGCACATTCCGGGACAAGTCCTGCCAATCGTCGGCGGAACGGTCGAGAGCATCGAAGAGCACCAGGAAGTGCACGCCCTGCGCATCCAACTCCGCGTCGCGCTCGTAGAGCAGGCGTTCGATCGGCTCAGGATGATCCGCGACGTACGCGACGCGCTCCCGCCACGTCGGCCGGGCCCGGAGCGGATGAACCTCCGGCGCCAGATGCCGTGCGTATACCGTGCGCCAGACGACACGCGGCTCGATGCCGTCTCTCGTCAGGCCGGAGATGGCGTCCTTGCCCGGATACTCGTCCGGCGCGGGGCGGAATCCGAATCCGGCGTGCACATCGGTCTTCTCGCTCAGCATCCGCGACGCGGGCGTGTCAGCGAGCCGACCGACCAGGTCGCGAACGGGCGCCTCCTGGAGCGCACTCCACCAGAACGTCTTGCCGGCGCCGCGCATTCCGGTGACCAACAGACTGTCCGGATGCATCGCTCGCAGATGCGACCGCGGCAGGTACACCTGCGCCGCTCTTGGGGGCGGCGCACCGTCGCTGGTCTCCCCCGGGAGCCCCGCAATCGCCTCACGTGCCGAGAGGACCTCCGTGGCAGTCATTCCGCCGTTCCGTCGACACCCACTCCCATGATGGTGTCGAACCGATCGAAGAACTGCGAGTAGGCCTGCCTCGCGGGCGGGCCTTCCAGGTGACGCAGCGACGCGCCTGCCGCCAAACCGCGGTTCCAGGCGATTGCTATGGGATAGTGGGGACCGTCGCCGTCGTCGAGATTGAATGAGAACGCGTCCGCGATATCGTCAGTTGCCGCTACGTCGTCGTACAGGTGCTTCGCGAACAGAATCCAGGACCGCTCCCGAAAGCGCTGGAGGTACTGCTCGGTGCCCGTTTCGGGCGTCAGCGCGGACACTATGGCTACCCGCTCCCGAATCCTGGCCGCCAACTCGACACTTCGCCAATGCCTGAACAGAATGTCGTAGTCGGCCCAGTGACTCTCGGCGTCCAAGGCGAACAGCAAGACCTCGGCATCGAGATCGGTTACCGTCGCCGCCGCGATGTCATGCAGTCCGCTACGACTCTCCAGCAGAACGATCGTCGGCGTGAGGACTTCCTCAAGCCGGGACAACATCTCCGCCAGCCGGGCGGTCCAACCGACTCGATTGTCCATGTAGACGCGACCGAGCTTGGCCAGGTACTCACCCGGTTCCCGGCCATGTGCCGGGACAATATGCACGGTACCGTCGAAGTCGTCCGCCCAGGCCGGCGCAGCGATCATCTTGTCGAAGACCTGCTCCCGTTGCCCTACCAGATCTTCCACGAACCAATCGGCGATTCCGAATTCCGGCTGCAACGCCGGATCCAGCATCGCCGAAGACACGCCCGGCGACTCGAGATCCAGATCGAGCACCAGAACCCGCTCGCCGCGGCGGGCCAGATGCCACGCGAGCACCACTGCCGTCGTGCTGCGTCCGACGCCGCCCTTGACCGAGAACAGGGTGCAGCGCCGCGCGCCCGACGTCGACTTCTGGTCCCGAACAGACCACCAGTCGCCACCCGTCACCAAGCGGTCAGCCAGCAATACGCCGGGGCACACCTCGCGCGTTGTACCGTCCAGGCTCCTCAACAGGGGCTCTCCGACGAACAGGACACCGCTCTTCGCAGACGGACCGTGCGCACCCAGGACGACACGCAGGCGATCGGCGAGTCGCTGCAACGCTTCCCGACAGGACGGGTCTTCTTCCACGGCCTCGGACACGGAGACGCCTACCTGCCCGTAGAGATTCCGTACGAGGTATACGGGCCGAGCCTGTTCGGGAATCGCCTCTCCCGACCCGACCGTCTCCACGATCCGGTCCCAGACGGCGTCGAACGGAACGAAAGCGCCTGTCATAACCGGCCATCCTGGCGTAGCGTCTGCATCATGCCCCGAATCGCCCGCGCCGCCTGACGGTGCGGATTCACGTTCGCCTCCTCGAAATGCCCCCGATGCGCGTAGCGGTCAAGGTGGGTCCAGTCGTCGAACGGCACACCCGCCGGAAGCAGCGGCAGATATTGAGGCGCAAGACGGCCGCGCAGGAACGCCTTACAGGTCTCCCAGAGCTTGTGCACATGCTGCTTGTGCGCCTTCTCTGTGGGCGTGCCAGTCGCGTCGACAGGCATACCTTGGGATAGCATCACGGCCTTCAGGCCGCACTCTGCGCTGAACCCGTACAACTGATCGGCATTCGCCCACCGTTCATCGTCGTACAGCAGCTCGGCATCCTCCCAATGCCGGCTGTGCGCGTCCGAGAAATCCGCCGGGTACGCCATTGCAGCCGGCTAGAACCGCGACGCCGCCATCCAGGTATCCGACCGCGCCCAGCTCTTATCGAACTCTGCGTCGACGTCCGGCGACGCCTTGCCCTGCGCCTCGAGCGCCTGCTGCAGACCGAAGAGCGACCAGCCGTTGTTCGGATGATCCTCCAGCTCCTCGCGGTAGGCCCGTTCGGCGTCGGCGAAGCGCCCGGCCTCGAGCAGCGCCGCGCCCAGCCAGTGGCGCGCGGCGAACGGCAGCGGCTCCGGCTCCGAGTACTCCAGCCGGTCCTCCACGTCGACGGCCCGCTCGAACGCCTCGATGGCCGCGTGCAGGTGGCCTTCGGACCGCCGGATCTCGCCCTCCAGAATGCCCCCGACCGTCTTCAGCAGCAGCTCCGCCGAGTCGAACCGGAAGCGGGCATTGGTCTCGTCGGCCAGCTTCAGCACGCGGTCCAGGTAGACCTGCGCGAAGTCGGCGTCGCCGGTGCGCAGGTGCGCATAGCCCTGCGCGAAGTCCCAGAGACCGCCGGAGCCGTCCTGCTCGGGACGCTCGGTGACCGCGAGCACCTCGTCGAAGCGCCCGAAGCGGATCAGCGTCAGCACGTGGAAGACGCTGTCGCCGGTCAGCTTGGCGTAGTCCTTCCCGGCCTGGATCGCAATCGCGCCCTGCCCGTCCATGGACGCCGCGAAGAGCAGCATGTGGAGGTTGTGGGTCGGGTAGATGGCCACCCCCTCGCCCACCTCCGCCTTGAGGTCGGAGTGCCACGCGTCGAGGTTGGCGCGCACGCCGTCGGCCCAGCGGCCGATCTCGTTCCAGGTGTGCGACGGCATGTGGTTGATGTGGCTGGCCCCGGGGATCTCGCTGCCCAGGTGCTCGGCGCACCCGGACGCGAGGCCGGGATTCACGGTCGACTCGGTGGCGTGGATGTAGAGGTGGCAGGCGCCCGGGTGCGTGATGTCGCGGTCGAGCACGCTCTCGAGGACGCCGTGCAGCCGCTGCACGTTGGGATCGTTCAGGTCGCGCGTGCCGCGCCGCGGCTCCAGCAGGAACAGCGCATCGCCGTACAGGGTCACCGCGTCGAGGTCGTCGGGGTAGGCCTCGGACAGCTTGCGCATCGCCTCGGCGTAGGCCTCGTCCTGGTCGCGCCGCTGCGCCGGATCGAAGTCCTTGACGTAGCGGGTGGTGATCGCCTCGATGTAGGCCCGCTCCTTCTCGCTCGCGCCGTCGATGCGCGCCACCGCCTCCTGCATCGCCGCGTACGCGTGCGGCGCCTCGAACGGCCGCATGGGACCGTTCAGGTACGAGCCCCAGGCCCACGCCTCGCCCCAGTAGCAGATGGCGCAGTCCGGATCCTGCTTCCACGACTCGCGGAAGGAGCGCACCGCGTCCTCCTTGCCGAAGGCGTACATCAGCCGGAAGCCCTGGTCGAACCAGGCCTGCGCCTTCTCGTTGTCCGACGAGATGGGATGATGGTGATCGCCGAGGGCGGTCTCGAAGAGCGGCATCGGCTCGCTGAAGCTCTCCGGCAGCTCGGCCGACGCGTCGTCGGACCCGCCGCCGTGATCGTGCTGCGCGAGCGCGGGCGCGGCGACCAACGCACACGCCGTCAGGACCAGGAGGTTCAGGAAAAAGCAGGATTTGCGGTTGGTCATCGAACTCTCGTTCCTCTCGTCGGGGTTGACTGAACCTCTAATCATAGCGCCCGCGCCCGGAGCGATGGCCCTCCGCCGGGACTGCCGCGGCGCGCAACGATATTCGGTTCCACGGGTCGCGACGGGTGCGGTATGCTGTGGGAACCATGGCGCGCCGGGTCTCGGTGCTCGCGCTGGCGTCGTTCCTCCTGTCCGGTCTGCTGGCCGCCGCGGCGGCGCAGTGGGGCTGGGGGGTCGGGGAGGGCAACATGCCCGTGCGCTTCCCGCCCGCCTCGATGCCGGACCGCGGCTTCACCTTCTGCAAATTGATGTACGACCAGGTGCGCTACGAAGCGCTCGGCATGGGCTGGTCGACCGACTATCCGTACGCCGGCATCAACCTGATGCACCGGGTCGAAGACCTGACGACGACCCACGTCAGCAAGGACCGCCGCGGTGATCCGAACCACTGGGTCGTGCGGCTGACGGACGACCAGTTGTTCAACTGCCCGTTCGTGATGGCGGCCGACGTGGGCACGATCGGCATGAGCGCCGCCGAGGCGTCGCGGCTCCGGGAGTACCTGCTGAAGGGCGGCTTCCTCTGGGTGGACGATTTCTGGGGACCCCGCGCCTGGGACCATTGGGTGAGCGAGATATCCCGCGTCCTGCCGCCGGCACAGTACCCCATCCGGGACGTACCGCTCGATCACCCGGTGTTCCGCGCGCTGACCCACGTCGAGAAGGTGCCCCAGATCACGTCGATCCAGTTCTGGTACCGCTCGCGGGGACGCACGACCTCCGAACGGGGACGCGACAGCGACGTGGTCCATTTCCGGGCGATCAGCGACGAGCACGGCCGGTTCCTGGTCGTCATGACGCACAACACCGACGTCGCAGACGCCTGGGAGCGCGAAGCCGACGATCCGCGCTTCTTCGAGCAGTTCTCGCCCGACGGCTACGGCCTGGGCATCAACGTGGTCCTCTACTCGATGAGCCGCTAGCGCGACCGCCGGCCCGGGGAGCGTCGCCGAACGCGACCACCAGGTCGCGCTGCGGCCTCCGCTGCCGCCGTCGGCGACTCTGCGGCCCTTCCCGCGCCATCGGGGGTCCGTCGTAGAATAGGTGGCCGTCTCGGAGGGCCCCTGCAGCGGGGCCGCACCCTTGGATCCGGATCGGTGCTGGAGAAGAACCCATGAGTCCACGCTTGTCGCGACGCGCGTTTCTCGGCAGCGTCCCGGCCCTCGCCGCGCTGCCGTCCCTGTCCGCTTCAGCCGCACCGGCCGCGCGGCTGCCGCTGGGCCAGGCCGAGCTCGGGCTCCGCATCACCGGCCTGGAGCTGATCGTCGTGCGCGCCACCGCTCGCACGAACTGGATCTTCGTGCGGCTGTCGACCAACGACGGCATGACCGGCCTGGGCGAGGCTTCGATGGGACGGCTGACCGACCTGCCGGAGCTCGGCGAGTTCTTCGAACTCGTGCGCGATCGCTCCCCCTTCGAGATCCAGCGCTACCGGCAGCAGGGCCGCCCCCGGGCGGCGGCCGGCGACCGGCGGCTGGCGACCGCCTTCAGCGCGATCGAGCAGGCACAGTGGGATCTCGTGGGCAAGGCCTTGCAGGCCCCGGCCTACGACCTGACCGGCGGCGCGCTGCGGCACGAGCTGCCGACCTACGCGAACATCAACCGGGCGACGGCGGATCGCACCCCCGAGGGATTCGCCGCCAACGCACGGCAGGCCGTGGCGGATGGGTTCCGCGCCATCAAGGCAGCCCCGTTCGACGGGTTTCCGCCGCTCGACGGTCCCGCCGCCGAGGTCGAGGCGGCCACCGAGCTGGGCATCGCCTGCATCGAGGCGATGCGGGCGGCCATCGGGCCGGACGTCGACCTGAAAATCGACGTCCACAGCTTCTTCGACGTGCCGCTGGCGATCGAGGTCGCCGGGCGGCTGGAGCCCCAGGCGCTCTCGTGGTACGAGGAGCCGGTACCGCCGACCGACCTGGAGAGCACCAGGGCGATCAAGGACGGCATCAGCCAGACGATGGCGGGCGGCGAGTTCCTGTTCGGCGTCGAGGGCTTCGCGTCGCTCTGCCGCGAGCGGGCGGTGGACATCATCATGCCCGACGTCAAGCACTGCGGCGGGGTTGCGGAGCTGGGCCGGATCGCCACCGTCGCCGAGCTGCACGACGTGCTCGTCTCGCCGCACAACCCGAGCGGGCCGGTCAGCACGATGATCTCGGCCAGCGTCTGCGCCGGGCTCTCGAACTTCGACATCCTGGAGTACCAGTGGAACGAGGTGCCCTGGCGCGGCGACCTGGTCGATCCGCCGGAACGCTTCGCCGGTGGGATTCTGCAAGCGCCGGACGGCCCCGGCTACGGCACCACGCTCAACGACACGCTGGCGCGGGAACACGCATGAGGATTCAGGCGGTCGACGGACTGGAAGTCATCGATTCCCGCGGCAATCCGACGGTGGAGGCGCGGGTGCATCTCGAGGACGGCACCGTGGCCGAGGCCCGCGTGCCGTCGGGCGCCTCGACGGGCGAGCGCGAGGCGACGGAGATGCGGGACGGGGGTGCGCGTTACGGCGGCAAGGGCGTCCGGCAGGCGGTGGCCCACGTCAACGGCGAGATCAACCAGGCGCTGGTCGGTCACGACGCCGCGGACCAGCGCGGGCTCGATCAGCGGATGATCGACCTCGACGGCACCCCGAACAAGTCCCGCCTCGGCGCCAACGCGATTCTCGGCGTGTCGATGGCGGCGGCGCGCGCCGCCGCCGCAGCGGCCGGCGTGCCCCTCTACCGGCACCTCGGGGGCGATGACGCGGCGGTGCTCCCGGTGCCCTGCCTCAACGTCATCAACGGCGGCCGGCACGCCGACAACACGGTCGACTTCCAGGAGTTCAAGATCGCCCCGCACAACGCGCCGTCCTTCACCGAGGCGTTGCGGATGGGCATCGAGGCCTTCCATGCCCTGCGGGCGCTCCTCAAGAGTCGTGGCAAGTCGACCGGCATCGGCGACGAGGGAGGCTTCGCCCCGGACCTGGCCGGCAACGAGGAGGCAGTGGATCTCATCCTCGAAGCTATCGAAAAAGCTGGCTACCGCCCGGGGGCGGACATCGCCGTCTGCCTCGATCCGGCGACCAGCGAGATGTGGCGCGACGGCGCCTACGTCGCGTTCAAGTCGGATCAGGCCGCCCGCAGCACGGCCGAGATGATCGATCTGTGGAGCGGCTGGGTCGACCGCTATCCCATCGTGCTCATCGAAGACGCCCTGGCGGAGAACGACTGGGACGGCTGGGCGCGGCTCACCGCGGCGCTCGGACCGCGGATCGAGCTGGTCGGCGACGACCTGTTCTGCACGAATCCCGCCATCCTGCGGCGGGGCATCGACAACGGCGTAGCCAACTCGATTCTCGTCAAGCTGAACCAGATCGGAACCGTCTCGGAGACCCTGGACACCGTGCGCCTGGCGCAGCGGAACGGCTACGGCGCCTACATGTCGCACCGTTCGGGCGAAACCGAGGACACCTTCATCGCCGACCTCGCCGTCGCCACCGGCTGCGGCCACATCAAGACCGGCTCGGGTTGCCGGGGAGAGCGGACCGCGAAGTTCAACCGCCTGCTGCGCATCGAGCACGAGCTGGGCGACGCGGCGCGGTTCGCCGGTCTCGGCGGCTTCCGGCAGTCCGTGCTGGCCGGTTGAACCGCTACGGCACGGGCGCGTCCGCGAAACCATCCCGGGGCTGACGTGACCGCCACGCTGGAGACACTCGTCCGCCGCTTCTACGACGACCTCTGGAACCGGTTCGACACGACCCTCGTGCCGGTCCTCCTGACAGAGGACGTGACGCTGCGCGGCGCGCTCGGCCGCCACGCCGCCGGGCATGCGGCCTTCGCCGATTACCTGGAGCTGGTGCGCGGCGCGTTCCCTGACTTCGAACAGACCATCGACGAGGTGATCGTGGACGACGTCGGCGGCTCCGCGTTCGTCCGCCTGCGTTGCCGCGGGACCCACCGGGGCGCGCTGTTCGGCCTGCCCGCTACGGGTCAGCGGATCACATACGAGGGAGCCGCCCGCTTCGAGACCCGCGACGGGAGGATCGCCGACATCTGGCTCCTCGGCGACGTCCACGGCCTGCTGCGGCAACTGAGGGCCGAACGGGAACAACCAGAGAGGTGAAGGCAAGAGCGGAAGCCAAGGAAGGGAGCGCCGCCTCGACTACGTCGAGACCGCGCCCTCGCCTGGCTCCCGCCTCCAGCCGCGAACGGAGGCTCACGGGCGCCGGGTCAGAAGTCGAAGCCGCCGCCGCCGAAGCCGAAGCCGATGCCGGCGCCGAAGACCCGCGACGCGGCGGTGTTCTTGCCCGCCACCACCTGTCCGAAGAACACGTTCAGGTTTACGGTGTCGGTGACGTTGGCCAGCAGCCGCCCGCCCACGATGTGCGCGTCCTCCTCGAGCCCGGGAAACCGGCTCGGCGAGAAGCCCATGCCACCGATGTCGATGCCGGACATCGCGTTGACCATTCGGTAGTCGACGCCGAGCGTGACCGCGCTCCCCGCCGGGATGAACAGGCCCAGGTTGACGAACATGTCGTTGGGGACGTCGACCGTCTCGCCGGCCGCCATCCCACCGCCGACGGCCTGGGTGTTGACATCCGTGCTGCCGCGGACCCGGAAGCCGACCTCGGCGGAGAATCCGGCCGCATTGCCGAACTTGCCGATGATGAGCGACGTCTCCACCCCGTGGCCGCCGTCACCCAGAGAGTTGATGTAACCGGTGTCGTACGCGCCGGCCAGAATCCCGCCGACCCGCACCGCCACGCTCGGCGCGTCGCTGATCAGCTCGTCGACCAGCCGGAAGGTCAGGGCGACATTCGAGTCGAACAGGCCGCTGTAGCTCTCCTGGCCGCCGGAAGGACCGACTCCTCCCGTGACGAAGCTCGACGCAAACGCGGACTGGATGTCGAGAGCCACGAAGTCGTTCACCGCGTAGTTCGCCGCGAACCACATCGTGTTCTGCGCCAGACTGGCGTCGGTCTCCCCGAGCGGCCCCTTGACCTTCATGATCGAGCCGTCGACCGGCCTCCAGAACTCCTTGGCGCTCTGGTTGGCGTAAGTAAGACTGATGGTGCCCGTCCCCGGCTCGGCGATCCAGGGGGTGCCCTGGGCCAGCACGGGCCGGACCGACAGGCTCACGACCAGCGCTGCTCCGGCAACGGCGATCGTGAACGTGCGAAAGTCATGAGACATCGGTTTCCGTTCTCTCGATAAGGGTCGATTCATGGTTGCTGCTGTGCTCGCCCGACAATCGTCGCCTGCGGCTCCGATTGCCGCCCAACCGGGCCTGACCAGCAGTCTACGCCGTTCTACGGCGCAGACTGCTAGCCGAGCTTGTACTAGCCGAGCTTGTAGCGGCGGGTCAGGAAGTAGTAGACGAGCTCCAGCTTGAGCGTGCACTCGTCGCCCTGCACGGCCGCGCCGCCGCACAACGCGGTGACCTCCGCCGTGGCGTCGCCCGCCGAATGCGCCGCTTCGAGGTCGGCCCTCAGGCTCGCGGCCTGATCACGGTCGAGCCGGCGCACCGGACACCCGTTGCAGACGAGCGTGTCGAACGTGAGGGCCTTGCCCTGCGAGTACGCGGCACGCGGGCTCACCTTGCCGGCGCCGGCGCCGATGGAGCCGGACGCCTCGGCCCAACCGTGGACCAGCAGGATACCGGCAGCGAGCAGCACGCCCAGGAACGTCGATCGCTTCATTTCATTCCTCCTCAAAGTCATTCTGACCGCGAAATCGGTTCGAACTCTGGCAGCCGAACCGGACGAACCCTCGCCAGCATCCTGTCGAAATCCCGGGCGACCATCCGGTCGCGCGTCAGCGCTGCTGCCGGTTCAGGCTCCAGTCGTAGTCGTACTCCAGGGCCCCTTCGAAGCCCTGCAGGAATTCCCCGAGATCGTCCTCGGCGTGCTCGACCAGGTGCTCCATCACCGTTTCCTCGGTGTTTCCGAAGTCCTCGGTGTACCAGTCGTAGATGCTCGAGATGACGACGAAGTCCTCGTCGACGACGTCCACGCCCCGCGGGTTGTTCACGTAGTCCCGCGCGCCGGCGTCGAGCAGCTCCTCGGTGTTGGCAGCAGTGAAGGCCGTGTCGAGCAGGTGCGGGCAGCCGTAGGCCGCGCAGTTGACCGCGTAGTGAATCCGCTCGTCCTGCCAGATGGGACGCAGGATGCCGTGCTCCATGTGGTTCAGGGTCAGATCCTCGCCGGCGACGCTGGCGTGCACGTCGTCCCACGGACCGGTGTAGGGAACCACGCCCTCGTGGATGTCCCGAATGGTCTCCACCGGATAGGCGTCCAGCACCACCTTGACCGTCAGCGCGTTGTAGAAGTTGATCCAGTACGCCATCTGCTCCGCGCGGTTGTAGTCGCGGGGATCGAGCCCCTGCAGGTAGTCGAGATAGCCGGCCAGCTTCGCCGCGTCCCCGGCATCGGCCTGGAGCGCCTCGTAGTCGACCAGATTGACGCCCGCCTCGTCGGGGGCGACATAGCGGTCGAGCAGGTCCTGCCACGCACCGTGATCGATGCGCTCGACGCTCGTCTCGTCGCTGGCGTCCCAGCCCGCAATCTCTTCCGGTTCCGGCGCGCCGCAGGCGGCGATCACGGTCGCGCCGAGCAGCGCCATGACGATGCCCCGAAGACGACCCGCGGGCACCGCTGCTCTCCATGTCCGGATTGCCTCCTTGGCCGTTCTTCCTGGTTGGTCCCGCGCCTCGGGAGCACTCGCCGACCGCACCATCCTGCCCCTCCTCCCAAACCGTACCGCCCTGCTACATACGAACCCTGAGCGTCGGCCGGTTCGGCTGCCCGCATTATGTCACGCACGTAGGATGGAAGAACAGAAACGTAATAACCGGTCGGTTACCCTCGGGCGATGCGATGGAACGTCACATCCCTCCAAGCCGGACCATAGGAAAGGCGACGCTTTGTTGATACTTCGTGACATCTAGAGCTATTGACGCAATCCTTTCGCTACTGTCTGCGTGCGGGGCCGGTTCTTCGATATCCGTCCTTCCTTGTCAGGTGCGGGTCAGTCAGGCTTCACACGACGGCTGCGAAGTCGAGCGACCATCCCGAGAATACCGACGCTGGCCCCGACGACCCCCTTCACCGTCCCACCGACCTTCGAGCGGCCGAAACGCCGCCGCCGGGAGTCCACGGGCGTCTCGACGATCCGCATCCGCATCTGGATCGCCTTGATCTGCATCTCCACCGTCCAGCCGTAGGCCGTGTCGCGCATGTCGAGCCGGCGCAGCGCGTCCGCGCGTATGGCCCGGAAAGGACCCAGGTCGGTCACCCTGTGGCCCCAGAGCAATCGAATCAACAGCGACGCCACCTGGTTGCCCGCGATCTGCGGCGGCGACAGCGCCCCCGGCTCCATTCGCCCCAGCACGCGTGAGCCGATCACCAGGTCGGCCCCGTCCGCCGTAGCGCGCAAGAGATCGAGCGTCTGCCGCAGGTCGCACGACTGGTCGCCGTCCACGAACAGCACCACGTCCACCGGGCGGAGCGCGGCGATAGCGGTCAGACACGCACGACCGTAGCCGGGCCGCGGCTCGACGGCCACACGCGCCCCCGCCGCGCGAGCCCGTTCCGCGGTGGCGTCGGTGGAACCGTTGTCGCACACGACGATGTCATCTATGACACGTCGCCCCTCCGCCGTCCGCAGAGCGAGCAGCCCACCGACCACCTCGCCGATGTTCTCCGCTTCGTCTCGCGCCGGAATCACCGCCGCTACCGTCAACCCCTCGTACATGGTTGCGGTCACCCGCCTGCGGCATCGACAGGACCGCCGGAACCGGGCCGCCCTCGTCTGGCGAGGAGTCTGCGCCACGGAAGTCTCGCGCCGGCGGAACCTCCAATGCGAGGTCGCGCCAGATCCCAGCCGAGCCCCGCCAGAACAAGGCCGAACTGCAGCCAGCGCGCCCACAGCGGCTGTGCGTACGGGTGCATCTCGTAGTCCTGCAGGTTGAGTCCGGTGACGTAGCTCAGGAGGATGGCGACCGAGGCCGTCCAGGACCAGACGCTGGGAAACACAGCCGCGAAGGGCAGCAGCCATAGCAGGTACCACGGGTTGATCACCGGCGACGACACCAGCAGTGCGCCGAACACCCAGTCCCCGCGCGGAATGCCGTGAGCGCCTCTTCGTGTGTACCAGAAATAGCAGCACCAGATTAAGGCGAACGCGAACCCCAGCACGAGCCTGGCCTCGAACCGGGGCAGCATGGTTGCCAGCAGTCCGTACAGCGCCGAGTTGAACTCCCAGTCCCGCGCGAAGACCTGCAACGACGCGAGGTCGGTCCCGCCGAACAGTGCGAACGGGCCGTAGAGCGCCGCCAGCGTAACTCCGAAAACGAGCCAGTGCCTGAAGCGCGCCCTGGCCAGCACCAGCGGGGCCAGCACGAGTCCGAAGGTCTTGGCCCCGGCGGCCAGGCCCAGACAGACGGCGGCGCCCGGCCAGCGGCGCGTTCGCGCCAGCACGATGGCGGCGAGCAGCAGGCAGGCCCCGGCGCCGTCCGGGTGCGCCGTGAAGGCGATCTCCTTGACGACGAGCGGGCACCAGGCATAGAGCAGGACGTTTGCTGACGACGTCAGGCGCAGCAGCAGGACCACCGTCGCGAGATCGACTGCGATCAGGACGGCCTGCAACACCGCGACGCTGGCCGGCTGCAGCCAATAGCCGAGCAGGAACACGAGCTGCGTGGTCGGGCCGTAGATGGTCGGCAGCTCCGGGTAGTTGATCCCGTCGAGCACGCCCTGAAACAGCAGGGGAACGCCGGGGTCGACGAAGAACTCCTCCGGCGCCGCGCCGTAGGGCGTGCCGACCGTCGCGAAGCGGTAGGCATCCCACAGGTAGCGGTAGAAGTCGTCCTCGTAGAACGGCCCGCCGGCCAGACCGCAGATCCGGAAGACGACCGCCCAGAAGATCAGCCGGCCGACCGGAAACGGCTCCCCGCGACGGCGGAAGTACAGATAGAGCCCGAAAACCGGCAGGCCGGTCCACCCGACGAGAACGAAGAACGCCGCCAGGTCGGGCTCGCCCGGTTGCCGGGCCACGAAGGCGAGTGCGGCGTAGCCCAGCGCGCACCAAGCGCCGACCGCATCCACGTGGCGCATCGGTCTCGCCGGCGTGTCAGGGCCGCGGTGACGGCGACCCGTCCGGGAAGTAGCGGTCGAGCGTCGCCGGGGCCGGCTTCGGGGTCAGCCGCGACACCACGACCATGAGCAGCGACGAGCCCAGCAGCATCGGCAGCACGGGCATGTAGCCGAGGACGTCGGTACCGCCGGGCGTACGGGTTACGACGTCGACTCCGGCGACCGTCCAGACCGGCACGACGGTCCCCGGCGGCGGGGCCGGCACGACGGCCTGCAGGATCGCAATCGCGGTCATCGTCGCGGCCGTCCAGGCGACCACGGCCAGCGCCCCCCACTTGCTGCTCCCGCGCCAGAAGAGCGCCGCCACCAGCAGCGGCAGCAACGCGGTGAATCCCGAGAACGCGTACTGCACGGCGATCCCGAAGATGCCGGGCGGCGCCTGCAGCGCGATGACGTAGGCCACGAGGGCAATCAGAACGACGAACAGCCTCCCCGTCTGCACCTGCACCGCCGGTCCGAACCGGGCCTTCCCGCCGTACCAGGCGAACACGTCCTCCGTGAACATCGTGGAAAGCGCCAGGATCTGCGAGTCGCTGGCCATCACCGCGGCCATGATGCCGGCACCGAGCAGTCCCGCGAGCCACAGCGGAGCGTAGTGCTCCAGCATCAGGATGATGACGTCGTCCCCGGCCGCCGCACGCTGCAGGTCCGCCGTCTCCGCCGCAGACAACGTCTCGCGCTCGGCGGCGAGGGTGGCCCGCGCCTCGATCTTCGACTCGATGCCCGGCACGTCGGTCATCGCGTTGGCCGCAAGCCCGAGGAACGTGCACGGCAGCCAGATCGCCAGGATGCAGAGCGGATAGAAGACGACGGTCTTCCGGAACTGCCCCATCCGCCGCGCGGTGAGGCAGAAGATGGAGATGTGCGGGAACATGATCGACGAGAGCGGGATCAGCATGTAGCTGAAGAAGAACTCCGGCGGCACGCGCTCGCGGGTCAGTAATGCCGCCGTCTCCGGCGCGTCGGCCAGCCGCTCCATGGCCTGCGGGAAACCGCCGATGCTCACCCCGATGAACACGATAGCGGCCGCCCCGAAGGTCAGGAAGAGGACCGTCTGGAACGTGTTGACCCACGCCGTCCCCTGCATGCCGCCGAAGAAGACGTAGCTCATCACGACGGCAGCCACGACCAGCCCCCCGAACCAGTACGGCACCACTCCCCCGCTCACCGCGTTCAGCGTCGTGCCGCCGCCCATCACCGCAATGACGATGTAGGGCACGAGCAGCGTCGCCTGCACCGCGAAGATGGCGGTTCCGATATGCCCGCACTCCCACCGGTCGCGGTACATCTGCACCGGCGTCATGAAGCCGAACCGCTTGCCAAGCGCCCAGATCCGCGTGCCGAACAGGTACAGCGTCAGGGGAATGACGATCGCCGAGGACGAACCCATCAGGCCGTAGGTCACCACCCCGTTGGCGAAGGCGTGCCCCGCCGAGCCGAGGATGGTGAACGCCGTCATGTTGGTGCCGAAGAGGGAGAGCAGGAAGACGTACTGGCCGAGCGAGCGGTTGGCGAGGAAGTAGCCTTCCGCCTCCTCGCGCCCGCCGGCGCGCCGGAAGGCGAAGATGCCGATGTAGAGGACGACGCCCAGGTAGAGGAAGACGACGACCGCGGGAATCACGCACGCTCTCCAGTCCCGGCCGTCGGGTTGGGGACCGTGTCCGCCGATTCTGCGTCAGCCTCGAGATGTGCGGGCCAGGCGAACCGCACCAGCGCCCACATCAGGACCGCGACCACCAGCGAATAGACGGCGTGGTAGAAGAGGCCGACCGGCAGGAATCCGAAGACCAGGGGCCGCGCCGCGTTCCAGAACCAGAAGTCCTGGTGGAGCAGGTAAAGGGCGCACACCGCGGCGGCCAGCAACCAGTTGCGCATCGCTCTCCGGCGCCCCGACGGAGGCGCTCGCGCTCAGCATACATCGCCGGCTTCAATCCGTCGCGCACGTCGGGCAGTCGTCGGGCGCACACCGCGCGTTCGGCGTCTTCATCGGCAAGCGCCATGGAACCCGTCGGGCTCCCTCCGGGGACTTTCGACGCGCTTTCGCTTGACCGACCGAAATGGTCGGATATAGAGTGCAGCAACACTGCAACTGAGACTCAGTCTCAGTTCAAGGGCAGGTTGCTCGCCGGGTGGTGCAGCACCCGGCGAGCTGGATGAGCGCGAGGTCCGCAGCGCGGACCCATCACACAGAGCACGCATGACGGCGCTCGCCCGCTGCGAGTGTAGGCGACGCCCGTCGTGACGTGCAACGGGAGACGCCATGACTCGTTTCGTCCCGTCCGTGCTGGCAGGCCTCATCCCGGCCCTGGTCCTGCTCTCACCCTCTCCGGTCCCAGCGCAGGACGCCGGGGACGCGGCGCTCGAGCGGGGCGCCACGCGCTGGCCCGGTTTTCTCGGCGGACGGGACACCAACGTCAGCCGGGCCGCGCGCCTGCCCCTGGCCTGGTCCGACGACAGCGTCGCGTGGCGGATCACGACGCCCGGGTTCGGCCAGTCGAGCCCGGTGATCTGGGACGACACGGTCTTCCTCACGTCCCTCGAAGGCAGGATGAAGGAGACCCTCTTCATCACCGCCGTCGACCTCGACGACGGCGCCGAGCGCTGGCGGCGGACCTTCGACGCCGCGGAAGCGTTCGAGTGGAACGACTACGTGTCGAAGGGCGCGCCGACCCCGGCCGTCGACGGCGAGCGGCTCTACGCGTACTTCGACAGCGGCGACCTGCTGGCCCTGACCCACTACGGTCCACCTGCGGGTGAACCGGGTGACGCTGACGCTCAGGCCGGAGGAGTTCAGCCGGCTCGCGACACTCGTCGGTGAAACCCACATCCGGCTCGGCGCCCGGGAGGCGCTTCGCACCAGTGCGACACATTGAAGACTTACCCGTACGAAACAGACGAGGAACAGACATGTTGAAACGAGTTCGAACGGGATTACTGCTTGCCATGTCGTTCGCGCTGCTCGCGCCCGGGGTCGTGCAAACCCAGGGAGTCCTCCTGCTCGCGCACGGCGGCCGCGACGACTGGAACCGGAAAGTGCTTGAACTGGCCTCGCAGGTCGACTCGACCCTGCCGGTCGAGGTGGCGTTCGGCATGGCGAACAAGCGCACGATCCAGGATGCGGTGGATCGACTGGCGGAACGCGACGTCAAGGAGATCGTCGCCGTGCCGCTGTTCATCTCGTCGCACAGCAGCGTCATGCGCGCCACCGAGTACCTGCTGGGCACCCGCGCCGATGCGCCGCCGCAACTGGAGGCCTTCGCCCGCATGGGCGCCCGACGCGCATCCGGCGGGCCCGATGACGACCCCGATTTCGATTGGACCACGCCGCTCGAAGCCACGGCGCCGATCGCGGTGACGACGGCCCTGGACAGCCACGCGCTGGTCGCCGAGATCCTGCTCTCGCGTGCGCTGGACGTCAGCCGGCAGCCGGAAGAGGAAATCGTCGTGGTGGTGGCGCACGGCCCGAGCTCGGAAGAGGACAACGCGCTGTGGCTCGCGAACATGGGCATCCTGGTCGAGACGATGCGCTCGCGTACGCGCTTCAGCCGCATCGAGCACCTGACGGTGCGCGACGATGCGTCCGACCCGGTTCGGGAGCAGGCGACGGCGGCGTTGCGCGCCGTGGTCGAAGGCGCGGTTCAGGAAGGCAGGTCCGTGTTGATCGTGCCGCTGCTGCTGTCCTACGGGGGCATCGAGGCCGGCATCCGCCGACGGCTCGAGGGTTTGCCGTACCGGATGGCCGGTCAAGCCCTGCTGCCGGACGAACGCCTGGCCGAGTGGGTGCTGCTGCAGGCAACCGTGCAATAGAAGCGCCCGCCGGACGCAGCAGCACTACCGCACGCGTGGCGGCGGCAGTTCACCCGCGGTTGGCGCCTCGTGGCGCGGCGTCGGGCAACCGTGGAACAATGGAACTCCGACGACACATGCGCCTCATTCCCCGTTACACGTCCGTTCCCGCACTGGCGGTGACGCTCTCCCTGCTGCTGGTCCCCTGCGGCGCCCTGGCCCAGGACGAGGTCGCCGGACAGCAGGAGGATGCCGAGCCGGCAACCAATCCGGATCCGGAAACTGCACAGCCGGACGGCGAACCGCTGAGCTTCCTCGACGCAGTCACCGTGACGGCGACCTTGAGCCCGGCGCCGGTGCAGGACACCCCCGGCACGGTCTCGGTCATCGACGACGAGACCATCGAGGAACGCCTGGTGCAGGACTTCGCAGACCTCGTCAAGTACGAGCCGGGAGTCTACGTAGAGAACAGCGTGACCCGACTCGGCCTCAACGGGTTCAACATCCGCGGCATCGGCGGCAACCGCGTCCTGACGCAGGTCGACGGCGTGCAGACCGCCGAGCAGTTCGCCTTCGGCCCCTTCAGCATCCACCAGGCGGGACTCGACGTCGATGTCCTGAAGTCGGTGGAGATCGTGCGCAGCGCCAACTCGGCGCTCTACGGCAGCGACGCCCTCGGCGGCGTCGTGTCGCTGTTCACCAAGGATCCAGCGGACTACCTGCGCGGGCGCCGCTTTCACGTCGGCGCCAAGACCACCTGGGACGGCCGCGCCGACGAGACGAGCGGCCAGCTCTCGCTCGCCGCGGGAACCGATCGAATACAGGGATCGCTCTTCGCCAGCGTCCAGCGCGGCCACGAGATCCGCAACCAGGGCGTCGTGGCCACCACCGACGACACCCGCACCGCTCCGAATCCGCAGGACATCGCCGGCTCGCAGTTCCTGGCCAAGCTGGTCGTGACGCCCGCCCCGGGCAACATGCTACGTGCGGCGGCCGAGGTCTACGACACGCGCGTCGAGACCGAATGGTTCTCGGACCGGGCGCGGATCGCGCTGGGCAGCCTGCGCTACGACACCCTGGACTCGGACGCCGTCGACACCCAGGATCGCCTGCGGGTGTCGCTGGACCACACGCTCGCCGGCCGGCAGCTCGACTACCTCTCCTGGCGGGTGCACGGCCAGGCCAACGACACGTCGCAGGTCATCGACCGCGAGCGCCTGACGCTGGTGGACGGCGCGCTGGTCCCGACCCTGCGCCACGGCACCCTCGCCTACGAGCAGGCCGGCTACGGCGGCTCCGTGCAGATCCGGCACCGCCTGCCCGGCCCACGCGACGGCGTGCTGCTGACGGCCGGCGGCAGCTACACGGCAGACGACTTCGACATCCTGCGCGACCGCGTCGAGACCTTCGCGAGCGACGGGGCGCCGGTCCCGACGGACCTCATCTTCCCCACCAAGTACTTTCCGCGGAGCGCCGTCGGCGAAGCCGGCGCCTACGTCCAGGCCGAATTCCTGCTCGGCCGCGTCACCCTGGTGCCGGGGCTGCGGTACGACCGCTACACGCTCGACGCGGACCAGCAGGATCCGATCTACCTTGCCGGCTTCAACCCGGAGGCGGCCGATTTCGCCGATGCCGCGCTCTCGCCCAAGGTGGGCGCCGCCGTGCGGCTGAACGACACCCTGACCGTGCACGGGCAGTACGCCGGCGGATTCCGGGCGCCGCCGTACAGCGCCATCAACACCGGCTTCATGAGCCTGCGGGGCGGCTATACGACGCTGCCGAACACCGACCTGCGCGCCGAACGCAGCGACAATCTCGAGCTGGGCCTGCGGGCCGACCTCGACCGGGCGAGCCTGGGCGCGACCGTCTTCTCGAACTGGTACGACGGCTTCATCGAGCTCAAGTCCCTCGGCGAGAACCCGGGTACCCGGCTGCTCGAGTTCCGGAGCGAGAACCTCGAAGCGGCGAGAATCCGCGGCCTCGAGGTGCGCGCCGAGGCCTACCTGACGAACAGCGTCACGCTGCGCGGCAGCTACGCCCGCATCGAAGGCGTCGAGGTGCTCCGGGACGCCGCGACCCCGGCACTCGCGGAATCGACGCCGCTCGGCTCCGTCGCCCCGAACGAGGGCGTGGTCGGCCTCCGCTACGCGCGACCGTCGGGCCGCTGGGGCCAGGAGCTGTCCGTACGGCTGGTCGAGTCCGCCGCCGGACGGCACGCCGACAACTTCTTCGAGCCCGACGGCTACGCCGTGGTCGACCTGGTGGGCTTCCTCTCGTTGGCCGAATCGCTCACTTTCCGGTTCGGCCTGCTCAACCTGACGGACGCGAAGTACTTCGAGTGGTGGAACGTTCGGGGCCGGCAGGCGAACGACCCGGTGATCGATCGCTACTCCAGCCCCGGACTGAGCGTCATCGGATCTCTCGGCTACGACTGGTAGCGCGCCTGGGCCGCACGCTACAGGCTGAACCGCACCTCGCCGACGACGGTGCGCCGCAGGATATCGCCGAAGACGTGCTGCTGGATGCTCTGGTTGAACAGGTTCGTCACCTTGACGAGCGTCGTGATCGCGCCGCCGCTCCACTTCACCCCGAAGGTTCCGTTCACCATCGCGTAGCCGTCCGAGTAGCCGTGATACTCCGGCGTGAGCACGTCCGCCCAGAGCGCGGCGGTCGCAGCGCTCACCGACAGGTTGCCGAGGAACCGCGATCCGTCCAGGGACGCGCCGACGTTGACCCGGTGGGTCGGGGGCAGGGTGAGCTCGGTCGGCAGGTTCGGGTTGTCGGACTCCAGGATCTCCGGATCGTCCTGCCACGAGTAGTTGAACCAGGTGGACATCGATCGCGAGAACCGGTGGTCCACCCACAGCTCGGCGCCGACCTGCCGCGTCGGCCCCAGGTTGACGTAGGTGTACGCCGTCCGCGGCAGGACGACCCCGGCCAACGCCATGAACGACAGGGCCGGCGGCGGCAGCAGCCATCCCGGCGGCGGGTTCTGCGCCGTGTAGGGGTCGACGTCGGTCGGCAGTGGAATCAGGCTGATCGGGTCGTCCCGCCGGTTCAGGTAGACGGCGGCTCCGGCCGTCGTTCGCTGGCCGAACGTTCCCGTGTAGCTCAACTCGTAGGCGGTGAGCGACTCCTCCGTGATCCCGGCACGCGCCGTGTCGCCCACGGGCACGTCGCTGCCGGCCACGCGGACCACCAGCGGAAACGGCTGTGCGGTGGTCTGGTCGAGTTGCTGCTCCAACTCATGCAGCGCCCCCTGCGCCGCCGCCGGCGGCAGGCTCGGCGGCAGCAGCACGGGCAGGAAGGGCCGAAATGCCGCCAAGGCGCTCAGGTCGACCGGCTGGACGACGTTCATGTCCAGGAAGTTGTCGATCATCGACGGCGACCGGAACGCCCGGTTGTAGGAGAGCGTCACGGAGTGATCGACGCCCGGCTTCATCATGAACGAAACGCGCGGCGAGAACACCGGCTTGCCCAGGTTGCCGAACTTGTCGACCCGCCCGCCGAGGACGAGGCGGAAGCGGTCGAAGAAGATCTCGTCCTGCAGGTAGGCGCCGAGCTCGAGGCGGTCGGCCGCGTCCGGGCCGATAGTGATGTCGAAGATGTTGCGGCGCACGTTGCCGCCGTAGGTCAGGTAGTTTCGCTGGCCGACGAACGTCGAGTGGCCGATCTCCGCATCGACGGTCTGGGAATTGAACCCGAGATGGACCGGCCGCCCCGTGTCCGGATCCGGCAGCAGGAGATTCGGCGCGCCTCCGTCGAGGAAGTTCGTGAACACCTGCGCCCGCAGGTCGCCCCGCTCGTACCCGACCTTGGCGTAGCCCAGGTACGACCCGCGCTGGACGTCGAACGGGCCCACCCCGGTGTGCACGAGCCCCTCGGTCCCGGCAACGCCGCCCGAGTAGGAGATCCGGCCGTCCGACAGATCCTGGTCCACCCGCACGTCGAACTTCGGCTGGCTCGTGCCCCGGTTGGCAAAGGCGCCGCCGAACGTATCGGCGCGGTCCTCCGGATACCGCGCACCGCCCACCGTGGCTCCCGGCAGGCGCGGATCGTCGATGACCGGAATCCGGCCCGTCGGACGCGGGAAGGCATCGGACCGGAAGTAGCCGGCGCTGATGCGGTAGGCCAGCCGGTCGGTGGGCGCCCGGGTGACCGTCGCGTTCGTGCCGAACACCGACCCGACGCCCTGACCGACCGTCGATCCCGCATCCCGGTCGATCCAGCCGCCGCTCATCGTCACCGTCGTCCCCACCGACTGGCGCGGAGGCCTGGTGATGATGTTGACGGCCCCGGTCATGGCGTTGGCGCCCCAGGTCGCGGATGCCGGTCCGCGCACCACCTCGATCTGCTCGATGTCGCCCTGGTTGGCCGGCAACAGGTCCCACATGACCAGACCGAAGAAGTCCAGGTAGATGCTGCGGCCGTCCATCAGCACGAGTTGCGAGTTGGTCACCGTCCCGGTGGACTGCCGGCTGGTGACCTGCACGTCGCGCGCCGAGAGCTGGATCACGTTGACGCCGGGTACCGAGCGGAGGACGTCGCCGATGTTCGAGCTCGCCGTGGTCGCCAGCGATTCGCCGGTGACGACCGACGTCGTCACCGGGGCATCGACCACCCGCACTTCGGTCCGCGACGCGGTGACCACCACCGTATCGCCGAAGCTCGCCAGCGACAGCGTGACGGGCGGCAGCTCGACGGCGGAGTCCGTGACGACGACGTCTTCCACCATCGCGTCCGAGAAGCCGGCCAGCGCCACCGTCACGGCGTAGTCACCGGCGGCGACCCCGGCGAAGGCGAATCCCCCGTCGCCGTCGGACTGGGTAACGCGGGTGCCCTCCGGACCGCTCAGGGAAACCGTCGCCCCCGGTAGCACGGCGCCGGTCTCGTCGCGGACGCCGCCGCTGACCCCACCGGGCTGCGCGACCGCCTCGCCCAACCCCACCACCAGTACCAGCAGGCCTATCGCGCCAACGCGTTGCATCACTCGTCGCCCCCCAAGTCCCTCTCCTTCGCAACCCGCGGAATCGGTCGATTCTAGCCCGACAATCGTCGCCGCCGGGCCTCGTCGTATGAGATTGCGTCTCAATTGCAGAAAGGGTAGAATCCGCTCGTGCTGCCGGCCCCAGTCGACACGCCGTCACGGCCTCCGCTCAGACTGGGCGGCTTCGTGTGCGCGTGCCTGCGGATCACGGAGCGGCAGTTGCTGGACACGCTGTCCGGCCAGCCCGACTGCTCGCTCCGCGACCTGCGGCGCACCCTGGGCGCCGGCGACGGCTGCACCGCCTGCCACGACGTGCTGCAACAGTACCTGGACGCTGGCGGTGGGGACCCGGATCGCGGCGATCAACCGTCGTGTCCGCCCATCTGCTCCGCCAGGTAGTTCTGGATCCCCACCTTCTCGATCCGGAAGAGCTGCGTCTCGAGCCAGTCGACGTGCTCCTCGGACTCGGTGAGGATCGGCGCCACCAGCTCGCGCGTCCCGTTGTCGCCGAGCTTGACGCTCAGCTCCACGAGCTGGTTGTAGAAGGCGACGCCCTGCATCTCGAGCTTGAGATCGTTCTCGAACTGCTCCTGCACGTCGGTCCCGACCCGGATGACGTCGTAGCGCGCGATCTCGGGCGTCCCCTCCAGGAACAGGATGCGCTCGATCAGCTTCTCGGCGTGCTTCATCTCGCCGATGGACTCTTCGCGGTGCTTGTGCGCCAGGTCGTGGAAGCCCCAGTCGGCGCACATCTTCGACTGGCAGAAGTACTGGTTGATCGCCGTGAGCTCTATCGTGAGCGCGCTGTTGAGTCCGGCGAGGATTTCGGATTGGCCTTTCATGGCTGTCCTCCTTGACGTCGTCGTCGCGGTGCGGAAGCCCGCACCTTTCTTCGACGCTACTACCCGGACCTGCGCAAGGGTGAGAATGCGACTCAGTCGCGCAAGAAATTGGGCGATACTCTTTGCCGATGTCACCGCTGGATGGAATTCGCGTAGTCGATCTCAGCCGGGTCGTGGCCGGCCCGTTCTGCACCATGACCCTGGCCGACATGGGCGCCGACGTCGTCAAGCTCGAGGAACCGGGTAGCGGCGACGAGTCGCGCGCCTTCGGCCCGCCCTTCCACGGCGGCGAGTCGCCCTACTTCCTCTCCATCAACCGCAACAAGCGAAGCTGCACGATCGACCTCAAGCACGAGCAGGGCAAGGCCATTCTGCGACGGCTGCTGGACGGGGCCGACGTACTGGTGGAGAACTTCCGGCCCGGCGCGCTGGCGCGGCTCGGTTTCGACTACGACGCGGTCTCGGCCGCACATCCGCGACTGGTCTACTGCTCGATCTCGGGCTTCGGCGACAGCGGCCCCGACGCCGCACGGCCGGGCTACGACCTGATCGTCCAGGGAGAGGCGGGCCTGATGGACGTCACCGGCGAGGCGGACGGGCCACCGACCCGCGTCGGCACCTCCATCGCCGATCTCGCTTCCGGCCTGATGGCCGCCCAGGGCATCCTGCTGGCCCTGTACGCGCGGCGGACGACCGGCCGCGGGCAGCACGTGCGGGTGGCGATGCTCGACGCCGTCGCGTCGCTGCTGACCTACAACACGGGCATCTACTTCGCCTCGGGCGCGAGCCCGACCCGGCGCGGCAACGACCATCCCTCGGTGGCGCCGTACCAGACGCTGCGGGCCAAGGACGGCTGGATGAACCTGGGTGTCGCGAACGACTCGCTCTGGAAGCGCTACTGCGACGCCGTCGACCGCCCCGACCTGCGGGACGACCCGCGCTTCGCGACCGCCCCGGCCCGCGTCGAGCACCGGGAGACGCTGATCCCGGTCATCGAAGCGCTGACGGCGGCGCGGACCGTTCGCGAGTGGATGGACCTGCTCGGCGCGGCCGGCGTCCCCTGCGGCCGCATCCGCAACGTCGCGGAGGTCTGCACCAATCCGCAGCTCGTCGAGCGCGGGAAGGTGGTGGAACGCCCGCACCCGACGGCCGGCACGGTGCAGATGATCGGCCAGCCGATCGAGCTCGGCGACACCCCGGCCCGCATCGAAACGGCGCCCCCGCTACTCGGCGAGCACACCGACGCCGTGCTGCGCGAGGCCGGCTACTCGGAGAAGGACATCGAGGCGCTTCGGGCCGGCGGCGTGGTGTAGCCGCCGGCCCAGGGCATCAGTGCGCCCGCGCGACGTGCTCGCGCAGCAGGTCCCGCCCGAGGTCGCCGTCGAAGTCGCGGTACGCCGCGTGGATGTGGTTTGGGTCCTCCTGCGTGTTGTCGAACTCGATGAGGAACTCCGCCCCCTGCACGCGGTAGTAGGCCACCTTGCCGCGCTCGGTCGGCCCGGCCCAGGCGAAGCGCACGTCGTCGATGCCGCCGGCCAGGATCGAGGCGCGGCGCAACGCGGCGATGTCGTCGGCCATGATTCCCACGTACGACTCGATCACCGCCATCAGCAGCTCCTGCTGCGCGGCGGTCAGGGCCGAGCCCGGAATCCCGATCGGGTCGAGCGGATCGACGACCAGGTCGGCGCCGGTCACCACGTTGGTGGGCGCCACGTCGTCGAAGATCGCGACCTCGCGCTGATCCGCGTTCAGCGAGGCGAGCAGCGCACGGGCCGTGTCCTCCTGCTCCTTCATCGCCCGCAGGCCGCGGCGCGGCCCGGACGGCACGGTCGCCGGATTCGCGCCCAGGAAGGTGGGCGTGCTCACGGTGATCTCACCGTCAACGATGGTGTAGTGCAGCGAGAGGTGATGGCCTTCCCACCGCCAGCCCCACGTGCCGCCGGCCTCCGGCGACCCGAACACCGAAACCCAGTACTCGTCCTGGCTCCGCGCGAAGCGGCGCCCCTCGCCCTCGACGAGAACGCCCAGGATTCCCTCGACCTCCATGATCTGCTGCGCGGTCAGGTAACCGTTGTAGCTCAGGCCGGAGCGGAGCAGATCGAGGGCGCGCACGCGCTGCTCGAAGTCCATGTCGGCGTAGACCATGCCGTGACGCTCGAACACCTCGGGCGGGATGAAGTGGTGCCGCGACCGCTCCTCCGCATCGAAGGCGAAGGTCGCCTTCTCGGCCTGCTCGTCGGACAGCGACGCCAGCAGCGCCCGGGCCGCCCCGGTCATCTCGTCCACCGCCCGCGCGTGCTGGAAGGTTGCGATGGCGCTGCTGCCGCACAGGCCGACGACGACCACCGCCACCACGATCCGAGCCAACCGCATGATTCTTTCCGCCTGCATGATGCGCACCTCCTGAACGTGCGTTCCCTTGGTTCTCGCCGTCGATGCCGGACCCGATCGTACCGTCAACCGCCCTGATCTGTCAGACGCCGCGTACTCCGCCGAATCGTCCACCAGGAGTTAGCGCCGCAGCACCGGGCCGACTCCTGGTCAGCCCCGTTGGGCGGCAAGCGGCGCGGCCGGCGGCGATTGTCGGGCTACCGCCGCCGCGCACCCCACCTCCAGCGCCCGACCACCACTGCCGCCAGCACGGCCACGGCGCCGAACGCGATGGTGAACCAGGTCGCGGCCGGCTCCTCCGCGGCAGGCGGCGCTTCCCCGCTCTCGTCTACCGGAGCCCCGGCGGCCGTGGCGTGGACAGCGGCCGGCTCCTCCCCCGCCCGGGTCGTCACTTCGCCCGCACCCTGCTCCGCGGCGGGCGCCGGGGCCCGGCGCTCCCCGATGGCGTAGAGATAGCCGGTGGTGCGGATGAACAACTGCCCCTCCGACACCGCCGGCGAGCTGAGAACGTAGTCGTCGAAGTCGTTCTCCGCCAGCACCTCGAAGTCGGGTCCGGCCCGCAGGACGGTGGTCATTCCGCCTTCGTTGGTGACGTAGATCTTCCCGTCGGCCAACACCGGCGACGCGCTGTAGGTGCCCCGGCGGATACGCTCGGGACCGTAGACCGGCTCGCCGGTCCTGGCGTCCGTGACGTAGACGATGCCCCGGTCGTTGACGACGTAGAAGTACCGGCCGTCGGTCACCGGCGTCGGCACGTCGGGCCCGTCCTCGGTCGACCAGACGACGTGCGAGCCGAGCACGTCGCCCCGCCCGCCGGGACGCAGGGCCAGCAGCGGCCGGACCCGCGTCGGCGCGTAGATCAACCCGTCGCGCACGAGCGGCGAGGCGACGATGCGGTAGTCGCGCTGCCGCGTGGGGTTCAGACCGTCGGCCCGCCACAACTCCTGCCCGGTCTCCGGATCGTGGCCGGTCACCGCGTCCCCGCCGGTGACGACTATCTCCGTCGTCCCGTCGTATTGCAGCAGGGCGGGGGTCGAGTACGCGTCGGGAGATTCCCGCACCGCAAGCGTCGGCCGCTCGACGCGCCAGACCGTTTCGCCCGTGAGTGCGTCGATGCGCAGAACGTAGGACGGATCGTCGGTCCGCATGCCGTGCAACACCTGGACGAAGAGCGCGCCGCCGTGCAGCAGGGGCGACGACGCGTAGCCCCAGTTCAGCCCGAACGGGCCGTACGACCCCGGAATGTCCCGCGTCCACAGCTCGTTGCCTTCAATGTCGAAGGCCTTGAGGATGCCGGTGCCGGTCATCACCCAGACGCGCCCGCCGTCGGTGACCGGCGAGGGCGACGACATGTTCTGCTTGCGCAGCCGGCGGTTGCCGTCGCTCAGGTGCCGCTGCCAGATCGGCTGGCCGGTGTCGCGGTCGAGGCACCAGAGCTCGATGTTGTCGTCGTCGACCGCCACGTTCAGGAAGATCCGCTCGCCCCAGACGATGGGCGTGGAGCCCGACCAGGCGGGCATCGGGAGCCTCCAGGCGACGTTCCGCTCGGTGTCCCATTCGACCGGCAGGTTCGTCTCGGTGCTGACGCCGTCGCCGGTCGGGCCGCGCCACGCCGGCCAGTTCTCCGCCCCGGCAACCCCGGCGGCCGAGGTCACGGCCAGCAGCAGCGCCGACGCCAGACCGGCAACGATCGGTTGCGAACGCATGATCTCCTCCGGGGTATTCTCTCAGCCCGTCGCGGTGCATCCGGCGCGAAGCGTCCCCTTGCCCGACGGCCCGAACTCGCGCGAAACCTGATGCGTCGTAAAGGATAGAGGATCATCGAAGCCGTGACGACGAGCCCGCGCCTTGGCCTGCCGCGGCTGCCGTCGCCGGGCGACCGAACCGCGGGCGACGGCACTGCGTATATGCACTCGACCATGGCTCATGCGATGCGGCTGACCCCATTCCGGTGGACGTTTCTCGGCCTCCTGGCGCTGGGCGCGGCCGTCGGCGTGCCGTTCGCGGCCGCACAGCCCGGCATCGAGCTCGAGGACTGCCGCCTCGACGGCGTCTCGGTGCCGGCCCGCTGCGGCTCGCTGACCGTCCACGAGGACCGCGCGGCGGGTGACGGAAGGACCATCGACCTGAACATCGTCGTCATCCCGGCCGTCTCCGACAACCCCGAGCCGGATCCGCTCTTCTTCCTCGCCGGAGGCCCCGGCCAGGCCGCGACCGAGCTGGCGGGACCGATGCTGCCGCTGCTCGCCGACGTGCGCCGGAACCGCGACCTCGTCTTCGTCGATCAGCGCGGCACGGGCGGGTCGGGGCGGCTGACGTGCGCCTTCTTCGAGAACGAGGTGGACGAGGAGGAGCTCGGCGAGTCGCTGCAGGTCGACACGCTCGACCTCGACGAGCTGCGGGAATGCCTGGCCGAGATCGAAGCGGCCGCGGACCCGCGCCGGTACACGACGCCGGCCGCGATGGACGACCTCGACGCCGTGCGCGCCGCGCTCGGCTACGAGACGATCAATCTGTACGGCGGCTCCTACGGCACGCGCGCCGGGCTGGTCTACATGCGCCGCCACCCGGAACGGGTCCGCGCGGCGGTGCTCGACGGCCTCGCCCCGGTCTCGATGGCCCTGCCCTCGACGGTCAACGCCGACGCCCACCGCGCCCTCGATCGCCTGTTCGCCGACTGCGCGGCCGACGCGGGCTGCCGCGAGGCGTTTCCCGACCTGCCGCAGACCTTCGCCCGCGTCATCGCGGCGCTGGAGGCGAATCCGCGCACGCTCGACACGACGCACCCGCGGACCGGCGAGCCGTTCGAGCTGACGCTGACGGCGGGGAGCTTCGCCGGCGTCCTGCGCGGCGTGCTCTACGCCCCGACCATCGCGAGCCTGGTGCCGTACACCGTCGCGCGCGCCGCCGAGGGCGACTTCGGACCGTACCTCGCCCAGATGGTCACCATGACGGACGTCGGCGAGGCCCTCGACCTGGGCCTGTTCCTCTCCGTCGTCTGTGCCGAGGACGTGCCGCAGCTCGCCGACGGCGCCGCCGGGCGGCTGGCCGCGGACGGCATTCTCGGCCGCCACATGATCGAGCTCACCGTCGACGCCTGCACGGTCTGGCCGGCCGCCGATCTGCCGGCCGGCTACTTCGAGCCGGTGCGCTCGGACGCGTCCACGCTGCTGCTCTCGGGCGACCTCGATCCGGTGACGCCGCCGCGCTGGGGCGAGGACGTGCTGGCCGGCCTGAGCAACGCCCGCCACCTCGTCGCGCCGGGCGCCGGGCACGGGGTCGTTGCCCGGGGCTGCGCGGACGAGCTCGTCGCCGAGTTCATCGAGAAGGGCAGCCACGCGGATCTGGACGCGAGCTGCCTGGAGCGGATCCGTCGACCGCCCTTCCTGCTCTCCCCCGCGGGGACGGAACCATGATCGAGGTGCGCGGCCTCGAGCGCCGCTTCGGCGAGGTCGTGGCAGTGGACGGTGTCAGCTTCACCGCGGGCGACGGCCGCATCACCGGGCTGCTCGGCCCCAACGGCGCCGGCAAGACCACGACCCTGCGCACCCTCTACGGCCTGCTACGCCCCGACGCCGGCGCCGTCGCCGTCGACGGGGTCGACGCGGTGGCCGATCCGCTCGGCGTGCAGCGGCGCATCGGCGTCCTACCGGACGCCCACGGCCTCTACGTCCGCCTGACCGCCCGCGAGCATTTGCGCTACGTCGGCGAGCTGCACGCCCTCGACGCCGCCACCATCGCCTCGTCCATCGATCGGCTGGTGGATCTGCTGGACATGGGCGCGATCATCGACCGCCGCGTGGAAGGCTTCTCGACCGGCGAGCGGATGAAGGTGGCCGTGGGGCGCGCCCTGGTGCACGACCCGCCCAACCTGCTGCTCGACGAGCCGACCAGCGGCCTCGACGTCATGAGCACGCGCGCCATGCGCACCCTGATCCGGCAGTTGAAGGCCGACGGCAAGTGCGTGCTCTTCTCGAGCCACGTGATGCAGGAGGTGTCGGCGCTGTGTGACGAGATCGTCATCGTCGCCCGCGGGCGGGCCGTCGCCCACGGCACGCCGGCCGAGCTGTGCCAGCGGGCCGGCGAGGACGACCTCGAGGAGGCGTTCGTGCGCATCATCGGCAGCGACGAGGGGCTGCAATGAGCGCGCGCCGGCTCGGCTTCGGCGGCCAGGTGCGGGCGGTCTGGCGCAAGGAGCTCACCGATGCCCTCCGCGACCGGCGCTCGCTGATGTCGGCGCTGATCGTGCCGCTGATCATGCCGCTGATGATCGCGGTCATGTTCAGTACGCTGGCCAGCACGCTGAGCGACGACCAGCCGATCGAGACGCCGGTCGCCGGCCGGGAGCACGCTCCCAACCTGATGGCTTGGCTGGAAGAGCGCGGCGTAGTGGTCCGGGATCCGCCCGCCGACCCCGAGGCCGCGGTGCGCGCCGGCGACGTCGACCTCGTGCTGGTCATCGACGAGGAGTACGGCGAGCATTTCCGGTCGGTGCGGCCGGCCGTGGTGCGCATCGTGCACGACAGCTCGCGGACCGCGTCGCGCCGGACGATCGGCCGCGTCCGCACGCTGCTGCGCGCCTACGGCAGCCAGGTGGCCGTGCTGCGCCTGATGGCGCGCGGCGTCAGTCCCGAGGTGGTCCAGGCCGTGCGCGTGGACGATCTCGACCTGGCGACGCCGGCGCAGTCGGCCGCGCGGTTCTTCGCCATGCTGCCGATGTTCCTGATCATGGTCGCCTTCATCGGCGGCATGAACGTGGCCATCGACGCCACGGCCGGCGAGCGCGAACGCCAGTCGCTGGAGCCGCTGCTGGTCAATCCCATGTCGCGGCCCGCCCTGACGGCCGGCAAGTGGATCACGACGTGCCTGTTCGGACTCGTGGCGACGGTGCTGACCCTGCTGATGTTCGTGTTGCTGATGCGCTTCGTGCCGCTGGAGGATCTCGACGTGCAGCTCAGCCTGGGCGCGCGCCAGCTCCTGCTGATGTCCGCCGCCGTCGCCCCGCTGGTGCTGCTGGCATCCGCCCTGCAGATGTTCGTGGCGACCTTCGCCCGCAGCTTCAAGGAGGCGCAGACCTACGTCAGCCTGTTGGTATTCGTCCCGATAATTCCCAGCACCGTCCTGCAGTTCTACCCGCTGCAGCCCACCGGCTGGATGATGCTGGTCCCCGCGCTGTCGCACCACCTGCTGCTGGTCGACGTCATGGGCGGCGAGCCGATCACCGCCCTGAGCCTGGCGGCCTCGGCGACCGCCACGACGCTGCTCGCTGTCCTGTTGCTCGCCCTCACGTCCCGACTGCTGCAACAGGAGAAGATCGTCTTCGGTCGCGCGTAGCCCGCCATCTGTCGCGGGAACATGGCCGCTGCTACCATTCAACGAGTGGTCCTGAGCACTCCCACCCACTTCTCCGAGTCGATCCGCAACGGCAGCGACGCCACGGCGGTATGCACCCTGGACGCCGTTTCCCGGCACAACCTGTCCGGAGAGCGCACGGCGTTCCCGCCGAACACCGAGTCGGCGAGAGTGCCGGCGTCCGTCCAGGGCCGGCAGCCCCGGACGACCACAGGCCACGATTCGCCCTGGTCGGGACGAGGGCCGGGATCCCACCATAGAGGTGGTGCATGCTGAAGCGTCTCACGGTCCGCGGTTTCAAATCGATCCGCGCACTGGAGGACTTCGAACTCCGCGACCTCAACGTCCTGATCGGCGCCAACGGAGCTGGCAAGAGCAACTTCATCGCCCTGTTCCAAATGCTGTCGCGACTGATGGACCGGTCGCTTCGGCTATTCGTCCGGGAGCAGGACGGCCCAAGTGCGCTGTTTTTCGGCGGACGGAAGCGCACGAAGAGGCTCGAGGCGAAGTTCATCTTCGATCGCAACGGATACGAGTTCTCGCTCGTTCCCGCAGGCGACGGATTGGTCCTTGCCGACGAAGCTACGTTGTTCTTCGGCGATTCCCGTGACTCGCGGCGCTCGTTGGGGAGCAGCGGACAGGAGGAAGCGGGCTTGCCGGACGCCGACGACTCCTTCGCAACCTACGTCCGTCCGGCCGTGGCCGGCTGGCGCGTCTATCACTTTCACGACACGAGTTCGTCCGCGGCGGTCCGGCATGGCCAGGCCGTGCGCGACAATGCGAGGCTGAAGCCGGACGCCAGCAATCTCGCGCCGTTCCTGCGGCGGCTCCGCGAGCAACATTCTGCAGCATATCGCCGCATCGTGGACACGATTCGCTCGGCAGCGCCGTTCTTCGGGGACTTCGTATATCGCCAGAGTGCGGAAGAAGCCATGGACCTGGAGTGGTCCGAGTACGGCGATCCGGACACCGTGCTCGGCCCGCGCCAGCTCTCGGATGGTACCCTTCGGTTCATCTGCCTCGCGACGCTGCTGCTTCAACCGAATCACTTGCTACCCAAGACCCTGCTCATCGATGAGCCGGAGTTGGGGCTGCATCCGTACGCGGTAAGCCTGATCGGTGCACTGCTGCAGGAGGCAAGCGAGGCCCGCCAGGTCATCGTCTCGACGCAGTCGGTCGACTTGATCAGCGAGTTCCAGCCGCAGGACATCGTGGTCGTCAGCCGGCGCGACGGAGAGTCCGTGTTCGAACGCCCGGACCCGGATCGTCTCCGGGAGTGGCTGGAGGACTATGCGCTGGGCGACCTCTGGAAGATGAACGTCCTCGGCGGGAGACCGGCTCGATGAGCGGCGTGATCATCGTCTGCGAGGGGCAGACGGAACAGCGTTTCGTGGGGGATGTACTCGCGCCGTTCCTGGCTGCGAGGAGCGTCCTCGTCAGCCCCAGGATCATTCCCACTTCTCGCCGGGGAAAGGGCGGGGCGCTGACCCGCACCCGGGTCTTGCGCTATCTGCGCAACACGCTGCGCGAGCGCGGCGACACCTATGTCACGACACTGTTCGATCTGTACGGCCTCACGGCCGACTTCCCGGGATACGCCGCCACTGCCGGGCTGACGGACCCCATCGCACGCGCCATCGCCATCGAGGCGGAGTTCGGTCGGGCCGTCGTTCACGAAGCCGGGTGTCGCCCGCAACGATTCGTTCCGCACGTTCAGCCGTACGAGTTCGAATCACTTCTCTTCTCCGACGTCACGAGGTTCGCGGAAGTAGAACCCGACTGGCAGCGGTACATCGGGACGCTGCAGGACGCCCGGCAATCGGCCGCAACCCCGGAACACATCAACGACGGCCGCAACACGCATCCCGCGGCCCGTCTGACAACCCTGCTGCACTCAAGGAAATACAGGAAGGTGCTTCACGGCGCCGCCGTGTCGGCCCGTATAGGTATCGGGCGCATCCGCGCGGAGTGCCGCCACTTCGGGGATTGGCTGGACCGCGTCAAGGATCTTCCGCCGCTCGCGAGAGCGGAGTGACCGCATGCCATCCTTCACGGAATCGCTCGTCGAGGAAGCGGCCCTGGACTGGTTTCGCGCACTCGGCTACACCATCGTTTCCGGTCCCGATATGCTCCCCGGTTCGGAATCCGCGCGGCAGACCTACGCCGACGTCGTTCTTCGGGACGTCCTGAACGGCGCGCTGGCCCGGCTGAACCCGTGCCTGCCGCACGACGCGGTCGACGCCGCATTGCAAGGGCTGACGCGGCCGGACGGGTCGACGCTGGAAGCCCGCAACCGCACCCTCCATCGGCTGCTGGTGGACGGCGCACCGGCGGAGTACCGAACCGCGGACGGATCGACTCGGTGCGCGTTGGCGCAGGTCCTCGATTTCGAGACACCTGCCAACAACGACTGGATGGCCGTGAGCCAATTCACAATCACCGAGAATCACCACACCCGCCGGCCCGACATCGTGCTGTTCGTGAACGGGTTGCCGCTCGGCGTCATCGAGCTGAAGCACGCCGACGAAGAGGAAGCGACCGCCTGGACCGCGTGGCGGCAGCTCCAGGCCTACCGGGAAGAGCTTCCGTCCCTGCTCGCCTTCAACGAGGTGCTGGCAGTCTCGGATGGGGTCCGTTCACTGGTTGGCACGCTTACCGCCGGACGCGGCGGTTTCAAGCCATGGCGCACCATCGGTGGCGAAGAACTCGCACCGGTCTTCCTGACCGAGTTGCAGGTGCTGATCGAGGGCGTATTCGAGCCGCGCCGCTTCCTCGATCTCATCCGCGATTTCATCGTCTTCGAGGACGGTGGCGGCATAGTCGTCAAGCGGGTGGCCGGTTACCACCAGTTCCACGCGGTACGCGCAGCGGTCCGGGAAACACTGCGCGCCGCGAAGCCTGGGCCGGCCAAGCCTGGAACCGTCGCGCAGACCGAGCCCGCCGCAGCGGACTTCGAGAGGCGCGGGGGATACGAAGCCGGCCGGAGAGCAGGCGGCCGGTCCGGGGACCGGCGCATCGGGATCGTCTGGCACGCGCCGGGCACCGGCAAGAACCTGACCATGGCCTTCTATGCCCGGTGCATCATCCGCGAGCCGGCAATGGCAGACCCGACCATCGTGGTACTGACCGACCGCAACGATCCCGATGACCCGCTCTTCAGCACCTTTTCGCGCTGCCGGGACTTGCTGCGCCAGCCGCCGAAGCTGGCGCAGGACCGGGCCGAGCTGCGCCGCCGACTCGCGGTGGAATCGGGCGGCGTAATCTTCACCCCGGCCTGGAAGCTCTTCCCGGACGCCGGGAGCGCACGGCACCGGGCGCTGTCCGACCGACGGAACATAGTTGTCATCGCCGACGAAGTCCACCGTGGGCAATGCGATAACGTCGGCGGGGCCACGCACATGCGCGACGCGCTACCGAACGCCTCGTTCATAGGTTTCACCGGCGCGCCTATCGAACAGCGAGACGCCCATACCCGTGCGGCCTTCGGGGAATGCATCAGTATCTACGACATCCAGCGCGCCATCGGCGATCACGCGACGGTACCGATCTACTACGAAAACCGGCTCGCAAGGCTCGCTCTCGACCAGCGCGAGCAACCGGCCCCCGGTAGCGACTTCGAGGCGGCGGCCGCTCGAGAGAGAGTGGAGCCGGTGGAAGAGCCGCAGACGAAGAGGGCGCAACTCGAGGGGACTGCCAGCGTCGATCGGCGAGTCGCACTCGTCGCCCGCGACATCGTCGCGCATTTCGAGCAGCGCATCGAGGCTCTCTCCGGCAAGGCGATGATCGTCTGCAGGAGCCGGCGCATGTGCATCGACCTGTACCGGGAGATCAGCCGCCGGCGCCCGGCTTGGCGCCAAGTCGACGACAAGGAGAGTATCGCGATCGTGATGACCGGCACGGTGTCGGATCCGCCCGACTGGCACCCACATATCCGCGGCAAGGCCGGGCACGAGACGCTCGCGAAACGGTTTCGCGACCCCAACGACCCCCTCATGATGGTGCTCGTATGCGACCTGTGGCAGACCGGGTTCGATGTCCCCTGTCTCCACACGATGTACGTGGACAAGCCGATGCGGGGCCGGCACCTGATGCAGGCCATCGCACGAGTCAACCGGGTGTTCAAGGACAAGCCGGGCGGACTGATTGTGGACTACGTCGGCCTCGCTCATGAGCTGAAGCGTGCGCGCGCGACCTGCGCCGAGAGCGGCGGCGCAGGCGCGATGGTGCTCGATCAGTCGGTGGCGGCGGCTGTCTTGCTGGAGAAGTACGCCGTCTGCCTTGGACTGTTCCAAGGCTTCGACCGGTCGGCGTGGGCAACCGGGACGGCGGCCGAACGCCTCGGACTGTTGCCTGATGCTCAAGAGCACATCCTGGCCCAGGGTACTGGCTCCAACGACTCCGGCAACGATCACGGTCCAGACCGTCCGTCGGGCAGGGAGCGCTTTCTGGGCGCCGCGCGCGAGCTGTCCCGGGCATACGCGCTGTCAGTGCCGCACGAGCACGCTCTCCGAATCCGCGACGACGTCGGCTTCTTCCAGGCCGTCGCAGCCGCTCTGCGCGAGCGTGCGCCGGGCGACGCCCAGCCGGCGGAAGACACGGACCCCGCCGTGCGTCCCATCATCTCGCGGGCGGTGACCCCGGAGGGCATGGCCGACCTCTTCGCCACCGCGGGACTCGACAGGCCGGACTCGATCCTGTCCGACGACTTCCTGGCCAGAGTACGGGGCATGCCGCAGCGTAACCTGGCCGTCGAACTGCTGCGGAAGCTCTTGCAAGGAGAGCTCGTCACCCGACGGCGCCGGAACGTCGTCCGGTCACGTCTCCTCGCCGAAGAGCTGTCATCGAACATCCACGACTACCGACGGCGAGCGATCACGGCGGCGCAAGTCGTCGAGGAGCTCATCCAGCTTGCGCGGGAGATACGCCAGGCACACGGCCGCGGCGACAGGCTCCGACTGTCGGAAGACGAGCTCGCCTTCTACGACGCTCTCGATGCCGACGACAGCGCGGTGAGGGCGCTCGGCGACGAGACGCTGCGGACCATGGTCCGCGAACTGGTGGAGACCGTGCACGGCAACGTCACGAACGACTGGATGCTGCGCGAGAGCGTCCGCGTGCGCCTTCAGACGCTCGTCAAGCGCATTCTCCGCAGGTACGGCTACCCGACGGAGCGGCAGGAACGTGCTGCAAGAACGGTTCTGGAACAGGCCGAGAACCTGTTCGGCGGCTGGGCGGCCTCAGCTCGATGACGCGGATTCGCCGGATACGCGTCAGTGCGCAGACGCCCCGTTGCCTGCCCGGCTCGGGACGGCCTCGGAGGCGGAGCGCTCGACCTGCCGCCTGACGTGCTCCAGGTAGTGGCGCACGGCATCCCGCGAGCGGCGCCGGATGATCGGCCGCAGGAACAGCCCGCGGAAACCGGTCATGCCGTCGTTGCGCGAGCGCGTGACGGAGATCAGCGTGGATGCGGCGCGACCGGCGCGGTCGATGCGGTCGACGAGAAAGCGCAGCTCCAGCGTGGTGTGGAAGTAGTGGCTCGCGTAGAGCTGCTTGGTGGCGATCGCATAGGCGATGCCGGTCGACGGCCGTTCGGCCAGCGGGTAGATGACGACGTGGTTCACGCGGATGGTCGGCTTCATGCCGAAGTCGACCACGGTCCAGTAGAAGAACTCGTCCGCACCGCCCGGCAGCCCCCGGGGGTAGTCGTCCAGGTAGTCCAGGAGCTCGGGCACGGCGGCCGGCAATGGATCGCGGCTGGCGAGCAGGGCCCTGAACTGCTCGGCCACGAGCAACGGGTCGTCGTCGTCGACATAGGCTCCGAGCGCCGTGTTGCCTTCGGCCTGATATGCGCGGACCAGGTCGAGGACCATCTCGCGGGCGAGCTCGCTCGCCTGACGCCCGGCGTCCGCGGCTGACCAGTCCACGTGCGTGCGGAAACGGGTCAACGCCTCCGCCGAGAGCTTCACCTGGCAGTCGCCGGTGCGGCACTTCGGCAGCTCCTCGACGTCCTCGGCGGGCAGCGTCAACGACTGCAGATCCTCGAGGCGCGGCGGACTGCCGAAGCGGCCGATCTCCGGAATGCCGGGACCGCGCTCGAAGCGCTCGATGTCGCGGAACAGATCGACGAACTCGTCGGGCGGCACGTCCAGGTGGATCACGCCGACATGGGCCAGCTCCTGGCGGACGGGCGTGTCGAGACTGCGGATGACGGCCGAGCCGCGGTCCAGCCCCCGCAGGTCGTCGATCGAGAAGCCGATCGTCTCGTTCAGGAAACGCGCGACGCTCGAGTCGGACTGGGCGGCGAGCGAGACGACCGCAGCCAGGGCTGTCGCCCAGGCGAGAACGAAGAGTCCCGGCGGCCCGGGCCGCCGGCGCCCGTTCCGACCGCGAAACGAACCGCTGACGAGGAACATCATCAACCGCACCGGGGCGGCCGCCGGCCTGCCGGAATCCGGACGCCTCAACGCTCTCTATATCGGCTCGAGTGCTCCAACAGAAGAGTCGACATCGCCTCCGCTGCCAGATCGGGAATCCAGTGGCTCACGCCCTCCAGCACCTCGAAGCGGTACGGGCCGGTGACGTACTCCGCGGTCAGCAGGGCCCCGTCGATGCAGAGCGCCGTGTCGCCGTCGCTCCACGTGAACATCGTCGGCACCTCCACCGGGCCGAGGGCCGGCCCCTGCAGATTGCGGTCGCCGATGTTCGCGCGGTACCAGTCGAGGGCGGCGCCGAGGGCCGGCTTCGACCCGAGGACGCGCAAGTACTCGTCGACCGCCGCCTCGTCGATGCCCGTGTAGATGCCCCGCAGGCCGGCCTGACCGTTCGCCAGGAACGCGTCCTCCGAGTCCGGCTGCACGAAGACGTCGAAGTAGGACGACGCCTCGACCTGACACGACGTCGGGTCGTTCAGCACGCGCGCGAATGCATCGGGATGCGGCACCGACACCGGGTTGGCGGTGATCACGCGATCCCGCGCCGCCACCGCCACCGCCCAGGCGACCACCGCCCCCCAGTCGTGGCCCACGATATGAAAGCGCTCGGCGCCGATGGCGTCCGCCAGGCCGATCACGTCCTGCACGAGCAGCGGCAGCGCGTAGTCGGCGACGTCCGGCGGGCGGGCGCCCGGCGAGTAGCCGCGCTGGTCCGGAGCCACGGCGCGGAAACCGGCCGCGGCGAGCGCCCGGATCTGGTGACGCCATTCGTAGGAGGTCTGCGGGAATCCGTGGAGCAGGATCACGACCTCGCCGTCCTCGGGACCCGCCGCCCGCACGTCGAACGTGTAATCGCCTACCGCGATCTGCGTCGTCGCGACCTCGACGCCGGAACCGCCGGCGCTCGTCGCGCGCCCGGGCGCGGTCTGCCCCTCCGCGCCGGCCGGCGATCCGACCGCGGCCGCCAACGCCAGCAACACCGCTGCGGGGAACTGTCCGTTCGTTCGGATATCCATCCGTTCAGCATACTCCGGCGCCCCGCGGCTCTCGTCCACCGCAGACGCGCGCCCGCGAGTGGCTCAGCCGGCGGGTCCCAGCAACCCCGGCAGGTCGGTGATTGCCGCCACCACGCGATCCGCCGCGAACCCCAGTTCCTCGGGCGGCTCGGCAGCGCTGCGCTGAATCCAGAAGGTGGACAGCCCGGCCGAGGCGGCCCCAGCGATGTCCCAGGCGTTGGACGAGACGAACCCCAGCGCGGATCGGCCGACCCCGAGCCGCTCCGACCCCAGGTTGTAGACGCGCGGGCTGACCTTGAAGATCTTGACCTCTTCTACGCTGATGATCGTGTCGAGCAGGGTGTCGATGCCGGCGCTGCGGGCCGCCGCCTCCAGCATCCGCGGCTCGCCGTTGGAGAGAATCGCCAGACGCACTCCACGCGCCCTGAGCGCTTCCAGGCCGGGCCGCACGTCGGGAAACGCCTCCAGCGACAGATACGCGTCCATCAGCCGCGCGCGCCGCGCAGCAGTCAGATCGAGCTCCAGGCTGCGGGCCGCGTACACGAGCGCGTCCTCGGTCACCAGCCAGAAGTCGCGGTGCCGGCCCATCAGGCTGCGCAGCAGGCTGTACTGGAGCTGCTTGGCGCGCCAGCGCTGGGCCAGGGCGTCGCCGCTCCCCGGAAACAGCTCCTCGCACAGCGCCGTCACCGAAAACACGTCGAACAGCGTCCCGTAGGCGTCGAACGCGAAAGCCTCGATTGCCTCCACGGGATCGGCCTGCCGGGCAGCGGCGGCAGCCGGCGCGGACCCGGACCCGGGCGGCGGCAGCGATCCCCCGGCCGCCCTCGCGCCCGCGGCCCCGACCGTGGCGGCGCCCAGTGTCCCGACGAAAGCTCTGCGGTCCATCTTCATGCTGCGGCTCCTTCAGGATGACGCGGAATCGCGGTCGGCCAGCGCCAGGTCCAGCAGGAAGGCGTACTGGAGCGCTGTCTCCCGATACTGCCGGAAGCGCCCGGACGCGCCGCCGTGCCCGGCATCCATGTTCGTCTTCAGCAACAGCCGCCGGCCGTCGTCAGGCTGCAGCGCGCGGCGCCGGGCCACCCACTTCGCCGGCTCCCAGTACTGCACCTGCGAGTCGTGCAGGCCGGTCATCACGAGCAGGTGCGGCCAGGTCACCGCCTCCATGTTGTCGTAGGGGGAATAGGACCGGATGTACGCGTAGTCCGCCGGGTCGTTCGGATTCCCCCACTCGTCGTACTCGCCGGTGGTCAGCGGGATGGACTCGTCGAGCATCGTGGTCACGACGTCGACGAACGGCACCTGCGCGACCACGCCGTGGAACAGGTCGGGACGCGTGTTGATGACGGCGCCCATCAGCAGCCCGCCGGCGCTGCCGCCCATCGCGAAGAGCCGCTCGGGCGTCGTCCGCCCCTCCGCGACGAGGTGCTCGGCGCAGGCGATGAAGTCGGTGAAGCTGTTCTTCTTCTTCCGCAGCTTGCCGTCGTCGTACCACCGGCGGCCGAGCTCCTCTCCGCCGCGGACGTGGGCGATGGCGTAGGTGAACCCGCGATCCAGCAGGCTCAGGCGCGCCGAGCGGAAGGTCGGCTCCATGCTGATGCCGTAGGCGCCGTAGCCGTAGAGGAGCAGCGGCGCCGGGCCGGCGTCTTCCGGCACTCCACCGTCCGCGGACTGCCGCTTCCGACGGACCAGCGAGATCGGCACGCGCACGCCGTCGGGCGCTGTCGCCAGCAGCCGCTCGGTCTCGTAGCGCCCAGGCTCGAAGTCCCCCAGCACCTCTTCCCGCTTGAGCAGCGTGCGCGCGCGGGTGTCCATGTCGTAGTCGTAGACCGAGGGCGGCGTGGTCAGCGAGCTGTAGTGGAAGCGGAGCGTGGTCGTCCCCGGCTCGCGGTTCGTGCCGATGGAGACCGCGTGGGCCGCCTCGTCGAACGCGATGTGGTGCTCGGCGCCATCCCAACGCCGCACGCGGAGCCGAGTGAGCCCGGCGTGCCGCTCGGCCACCACCAGGTGGTCGCGAAAGAGCTCGAACCCCGTGATCAGCACGTCGTCCCGGTGGGGGATCAGCTCTCGCCAGGCGTCTCGCGCCGGCGCCCCATCGTCGGCCTCCAGCAGCCGGAAGTTGCGGGCGCCGTCGTTCGACCGGATGTAGAAGCGACCGCGGTAGTGGTCGATGTCGTACTCGTGCCCCCGTTCCCGCGCGAGCAGAACCTTCGGCGACGCGTCGGGGTCCGCCGCGTCGAGATACCGGAACTCGGTGGTCAGGGTCTGGAACGACCCGATGAGGATGCAGCGCCTGGACCGGCTCAGCCACACCCCGCACGAGAACGTGTCGTCGGTCTCCTCATGGACGAGCCGATCGGCGGCCGGATCGTCCCCGAGCCGATGCCGCAGGATCTGGTACGGGCGCAGCGTCGTCGGGTCGTGCCGCACGTAGAAGAAAGCAACGCTGTCGGCCGCCCAGGCGATGTTCGGGGTGACGTCGGCGATGACGTCCGGCAGATCCTCTCCCGTGGCGAGGTCGCGGACGCGGATGGCGTACTGCCGGCGCCCGACGGTATCGACGGCGTAGGCGAGCAGACGCCCGTCGGGGCTCACCGGGCGCGACGCCACCTGGCAGAACGCATGCCCCGCGGCCACTTCGTTCACGTCCAGGATCACCTCCTCGCCGGCCGCCGCGGCGTCGGCGTCGGCGCCCCCCGCCACCCGCCGGCGGCAGTGGATCTCGTACTCCCGGCCGTCCTCGTAGCGCCGGTAGTACCGGTGGTCACCCTCGCGGTAGGGCACGGACATGTCGGTCTGCTTGATGCGCCCCTTGATCTCCTCGAACAGGCGATCCTCGAAGGCGGCCGTGCCGACCATCGCCTCCCGGACGTGGGCGTTCTCGGCCTCCAGGTACGCCCTGACCTCCGGGTTGTCGCGCTCGCGCAGCCAGTGGTAGTCGTCGACGCGCACGTCGCCGTGCTTCTCGTGGCGGTGCGGGCGCTTCGCGGCGCGGGGAGGCGGCATCGGTCGTGGTTCCTACTCCGCGCGCAATGCCGTCAGCGGATCGAGACGCGTGGCGCGGCGCGCGGGCAGCCAGCTCGCGAGCAGGCAGATCCCGATCAGCAGAATCGAGACGGCTACGAAGACCAGCGGGTCGAGGGGACTGGTCTCGAACAGCAGCGCCTGCAGCCGGCGGGTGAGCACGACCGCGGAGCCGATGCCGAGCGCGGCCCCGAGCAGGGCGAGCGCGCTCGCCTCGGTCAGCACGAGCCGGCGCACGTCAGTCGTCTGCGCGCCGACGGCCATGCGGATCGCAATCTCGCGCCCGCGCCGCGCGACCATGTAGGAGACCACGCCGTAGAGACCGACCGAGCCGAGCAGGAGCGCAAGCCCGGCCGACACCGCGAGCAGGGTCATGACGAAAGCGCGCTCCCCCCGTGCCCGCCCGACCAGCATCTCCAGGGTCTCGACCTCGGCGAGCGGCAGCGTGGGATCGAGCCCGCGCACCATCTCCCGCACGGCGCCCGCGAGCGCCGCCGCGCCCGGCGCCCGCACCACGAAGCTCATCGCCGCGGGCACGCCCTCCCCGCCCGTGATCCCGGGCAGCGGGTAGTAGGCCATATCCGGCGGGTCCTCGTGCAGCGCGATCTCGTGAACGTCATCCACGACACCCACGATGCGGGACCACTCCTCGCCCTCCTCGTCCGGCGGCCCACCGAGGCGGATCGCCTTGCCGATGGCACTCTCTGCGGGCCAGTGCGTGCGCGCCAGCGTCCGCGACACGATGACCGCGGGTGCCTGTCGCTCGCCATCCAGCTCGTCGAACACGCGGCCCTCGAGCAGCTCGATGCGCAGGGCATCGAAGTAGCCGGGAGCCACGCGCTTGGTCATGAAGACCGGCGGCACCTCGCCGTCGGCCAGCGGGCGGCCCTCGATGGTGTGCCCCGAGCCGGACATCTCGCCCCCGAGCGGAATGGTCGACGCCGCCGACGCATCCACCACGCCGGGCAGGCCGCGCAGGCGGTCGACCACCTGGCGGTGAAAGTTGAGCCGCACAGCGGGGGACGCGTAGTCGCGCGCCGGCAACGCCAGCCCGAAGGTCAGCACGTCGACGGGGTCGAAGCCCGGATCGACCGCCGCCAGCTTCTGGAAGGAGCGGACCGCCAGACCGGATCCGACCAGCAGGGTGAGCGCGAGGGCGATCTGCACAACCACGAGTCCGCGGCGGGCGAGCTGCCGCTCGCGGCCAACCGTGGCGCCGCGCGCCCCCGCCGTCATGTGGCCGGCCGCCGCGACGGCGCTCGCCCGCAGCGCCGGCAGCAGGCCGAAGAGGAGCCCCGCCGCCACCGATACGGCAAAACCGAACAGCAGAACCGGCGCGTCGATGGATATCTCGTCCAGGCGCGGCAACTCCCGCGGGCCGAAGCGCACAAGCAGGCGTACCCCCAGCAGCGCCAGCGGCAGCGCCAGCAGGCCGCCCGCGACCCCGAACACGAGGCTCTCGAAAAAAACGGCGGTGGCCAGCCGCCCGCGGCCCGCGCCGAGGGCGGCCCGGATCGCCACCTCCCCGTGGCGCGCCTCGGACCGCACGAGGAACAGGTTGGCGACGTTGGCGCAGGCAATCAGCAGCAGGAACCCGACGGCGCCCAGCAGTATCCACAGCGTCGGCTCGATGTCGCCGACCACCACCGCGCGGGCGAGATCCACCAGCGGACGAAATCCGGCATTCGCCAGAATCGGAGCCGCGCCCTCGTCCGGAAAGATCTCCGCCAGGTTGGACAGCAGCGCCTCGAGCTCGGCCCGCACCTGCCCCAGCGTGGCGCCGTCGGCGATGCGCGCCACGCCGTTGATGCCGAAGGCGCCGAGCTGCACGTTCTCGCGGTCGAGGCGGAGCGGCCGCCAGAGCTCCACCTCCTGCTGCGAGAACGCGAAGCCGGGCGGCACTACTCCGATGACCTCGACGCTCGTCCCGTCGAGATCGACGACCCGCCCGATCACGCTCGGATCGGCGCCGAAGCGGGCATGCCAGAGGTCATCGCTCAGCACGATCACCGGCGCGGCACCCGGCCGGTCGTCCTCGGCCGCGAACCCGCGCCCGAGGCGGGGCGGCGTTTGCATCACCTCGAAGAACGACGCGGTGACGCTCGCCGCGGGCACCCGCTGCGGGTTCTCCGGACCCGTGAAGCTCGCAAGCTCCTCCCGGTACGCCGCCACGCTCTCGAGCGTCCGGCTCTCCTCCGCGTAGAGGAAGTAGAGCGCGTCCGACAGCGGCAGCTCGTCGAGTTGCGCGAGCCCCGGCGCGGCGTGCCGGAGGATGACGAGCCTTTCGGAGTCGGGGAGCGGCAACGGGCGCAGCAGCACCGCGTTGACGATTGCGAAGATGGCGACGTTGGCGCCGACGCCGATCGCCAGCGTCGCCAGCGAGAGGAGCGTGAAGGCGGGGTTCGCGACGGCGCGACGGCAGAAGACGCGAAGCTGCGAGTAGAACGTCATTCGGTTTCCCGTCCAGTATAGGAGCCCTCGCGTACTGACAACCGGCGCCGCCCACTGCGACAATCCGATCATGCGCTTCTTCAACACCGAGGGCCCCGTCCGTCCCGACGACCACTACCACATCCCGCCGCTCGACCGCGTGAATCTCGACGAGCTCCTCGGCCTCGTCCGCGACAAGCGCTACTTCGTGCTCCACGCCCCGCGGCAGACGGGCAAGACGTCGGCGCTGCTGGCGCTGCGCGACCGGCTGAACGCGGGCGGCGCATACCGTTGCGTGTACGTCGACGTGGAGGCCGGCCAGGCCGCGCGGGAGAACGTCGCGGAAGCCATGCGCGTCGTCCTCTACCAGTTGGAATCCGAGGAACAGGCGACGCTGGGCGCCGACGCACTGGCGGACATCTGGCCGGGCGCGCTGGAACGGGCCGGGCCGCTGGGGGCGCTCGGTGCGTCGCTGGAACGCTGGTGCATGGCCGATCCGCGGCCGCTGGTGCTGCTGATCGACGAGATCGACACGCTGGTGGGCGATACGCTGCTGTCCGTGCTGCGGCAGTTGCGGGCCGGATACCCGCACCGCCCCGGACGCTTCCCGCACAGCGTGGTCCTGTGCGGCGTGCGGGACGTGCGCGACTACCGCATCTACTCCACTGCGCAGGACGCCCTGGTCCTCGGCGGCAGCGCGTTCAACGTCAAATCCGAGTCGCTGCGCCTGGGCGACTTCACCGAGGCCGAGACGCGGGCGCTGACGGCCCAGCACACCGCCGAGACCGGACAGGCGTTCACGATCGAAGCGCTCGAAGCCGTCCGGGCGCGCTCGGCGGGCCAGCCCTGGCTAGTGAACGCGCTGTGCCGGGAGGCCTGCTTCAAGAGTGAGACCGGGCGCGACCGCACCCGAGCGATTACGGCGGGCGACATCCTGGACGCGCAGGAGCGGCTGATCCTGCGCCGCGACACCCACATCGACGATCTGGCGAACAAGCTGCGCGAGGACCGGGTGCGACGGGTGGTGGAGCCGATCCTGGCCGGGGCGTCCGAGTCCGCCTGGTCGACCGAGGACGTGGCCTACGTCCACGACCTGGGGCTGGTGGCCCTGGACTCCCACGGCACGCCGCGCATCGCCAACCCGATCTACGCGGAAGTGGTGCCGCGGCACTTGAACCACGCCGTCCAGATGGGGCTGCCCCAGCGGATGGCGTGGTACGTCGACGCGGAGTGCGGCCTGGACGTGGCGGGGCTGATCGAAGGGTTCCAGACGTTCTTCCGGGAGCACTCGGAGCACTGGGTACAGCGCTTCGAGAAATACCACGAGGCGGGCCCGCAGTTGCTTCTGCAGGCGTACCTGCAGCGGGTCGTCAACGGTGGCGGCCGCATCGAGCGCGAGTACGCCCTGGGCCGGGGACGCGTGGACCTGCTGATCCTCTGGCCGCAGGGCGGGCGCACCCGCAGGTTCGTGGTCGAGTGCAAGGTGCTGCACAAGGACCTGGAGCGGACCATCACGGAGGGGCTGACGCAGACGCGCGGCTACATGGACCGTTGCGGCGCGGAGTCGGGCCACCTGATCGTCTTCGACCGGACGCCGGACCGCACGTGGGAAGAGAAGCTGTTCCGCCGCGAGACGCCGGCCGGCACCGGCCGAGCGGTCACCGTCTGGGGCATGTGACGCCCACGCGGCGCGATCCTGGAAGGCGGGATCGAGACCCCACCGGCATCCGGCGCCGGGGTGCTGTAGTGTCTCGCCATGTCGAGCCTCGTGCCGGTCACCGAGCGGCTGCGGGAACGGACCCGCGGCCTGCGGTTCGCCGAACCGGTCATGCACGTATACGCCCCCCTCGACTACGCCTGGGCGCCGCACCGCCTCTACCTGGAGCGCTACGGCCGCGGGCAGCCGGAGATCCTCTTCGTCGGCATGAACCCGGGACCGTTCGGGATGGCGCAGACCGGGGTGCCGTTCGGCGACGTCGCGATGGTGCGCGACTGGCTCGGCATCGAGGCGCCGGTGGAGCGGCCGGCCGACGAGCACCCGCGGCGCCCGGTTCTCGGCTTCGGAATCGGCCGCGGCGAGGTGAGCGGCGCCCGCCTGTGGGGCTGGGCGCGGGAACGCTTCGGCAGCCCGGAGCGGTTCTTCCGGCGCGCGTTCGTGTGGAACTACTGCCCGTTGTGCTTCCTGGACGACGGCGGCCGCAACGTGACGCCCGACAAGCTCCGCCCCCGTGACGCGCGCGAGCGCCTGTTCGCGGTATGCGACGAGGCGCTCGCGGGCGCCCTGGCCCAACTGCGGCCCGACGTCGTGGTCGGCATCGGGCGGTTCGCGGCCGACCGCGCGCGCCCTGGCGCAGAGAAGTTCGGCGCGCGGTGTGGAACCGCCCCGCACCCGAGTCCGGCCAGCCCCCTGGCCAACCGCGGCTGGCCCGCCGTCTTCGATGCCGCGCTCGGCGATCTGGGCATCGTGGTGTAGACGAACAAACCGCGCGTGCATATAGTGGAAGCGATGACGACGACCCGAGCCATGCGGATCTGCCTCGCCTTCCTGCTTGCGTCGTCGGTAGCCGGCGCCGCCGCGTCGGCGGGCCAGGACTTCCGTATCGTGACCGCCGCGGCCAGTCAGGATCGGGAAGCGGTGCGCGCGCTTCTCGCCACGGGCGTCGACGTCAACGCGGCGCGGGCGGACGGCGCGACCGCGCTTCTCTGGGCGGCGCACTGGGACGACGTGGACCTGGTGAAGCGGCTGCTGGCCGGCGGCGCGGACGTCGACCTGGCCGACGACCACGGGGTGACGGCGCTGGAACGCGCGGCCGAGAACGCGAGCGCCGCCATGGTCGAGACGCTGCTCGACGCCGGCGCGAACGTGAACGCGGCGCAGGAGAGCGGACTCGTTCCCCTGATGACCGCGGCCCGCACCGGGAACCTCGACGTCGTCCGCGCGCTCATCGCGGGCGGCGCCGACGTCGATGCGGCCGTCACCGAGACCGGGAGCACGGCGCTGATGTGGGCGGTGTCGGAGCCGCATCCGGAGATCGTGCGGCTGCTGCTCGACGCCGGCGCGAACCCCGCCGCATCGACCGTCAAGGGCTTCACGCCGCTGATGTTCGCAGCGCGCAACGGCGACGTCGAGACGGCCCGCGCGTTGATCGCCGCCGGCGTCGACGTCAACGCACCGAGCGCCGACGGCACGCACGTCCTGCCGTTCGCGATCGTGAGCGGTCGGGACGCGTTCGCACTGTTCCTGCTGGAGGAAGGCGCCGATCCCGAGGGCGAGATGAACGGCGTGCGCGCGCTGCACGCGGCGGCGGGCGGGGTCGGCACCTGGCTGCGCGAGTGGTATGCCCGGCACGGGGGCAACCGACTGTACTCGCGTCCGGGCCGCTCGCGGCTCGCTGCGGATCGCCGGGTGCCGCTGGTGAAGGCGCTGCTCGCCCGGGGCGCCGACCCGAACGCACGGATCACGGCGTCGGCCATGATCATGAGCTACATCGGCTATCCGCGGAAGGGGGCGTTCGAGCCCTTCGCCTGCGGCACCGGCGACCTGCGCGGCGCCACTCCGCTGTGGGTCGCGGCCTTCGACATGAACGGCGCGGGACAGACGTTCGGCGTGGGCGAGTCCCGCACGTCGAGCAACACGGCGATCCTGCACGCCCTGCTGGAGGCCGGCGCGGATCAGCATCTGACGACGGACGACGGAACGACCCCGTTCATGGCCGCCGCCGGTCTCGGGCGCTCGACCTACACGCCGCGGCAGCCGCGCGGGGTCCGCTCCCCGAGCGCCGAGGAAGCGGTGCGGGTGCTGCTCGAGGCCGGCGCCGACATCGACGCGGTGAACGAAGCCGACTTCACGGCGCTCCACGGCGCCGCTTTCCGCGGACTGAACGAAGTGGTGGAGTACCTGGTGGCGCAGGGCGCCGACATCGACGCACGCGACTTCCGCGGACGTACCGCCTATCGGATGGCGGAAGGCTCGAAGCAGTCGTTCCAGTTCCAGAGCTGGCCGGAGACCGCGGCCCTGCTCGCGGAGCTCGGCGCCGACACGCAGCTCGGCATCCCCGGCACCGTGCAGGAACGCCTGCGCGACGTACCGGCCGCCGGCGCGGACGATCAGCCCTGACCGGGAGAGGAGATCAGCCCCATGCGATTCAGCACCGGAATCCGCGCTTCCAGGGGACGATCGCGCCGCACCCACAGGGTGACCGCGACACTCGCCGCGATGGCGCTGGCGTCGACTTCGGCCCTGGCCCAGGAGCGCAGCGCCGCCGCGGACTGGCCGACCTACAACCGCGACCTCGCGGGAACGCGCTATTCGCCCCTCAATCAGATCGACACGTCGAACGTCGCCTCGCTCGCGGAGGTCTGGTCGTACCGGTTCCATCCCGACGACGGGTTCATCGAGGGGCCCAGCCCGGCCGAGCTCTTCCAGCAGGTGACGCCGATCGTTGTCGACGGTGTGATGTACCTGGCTTCCGGCAACCGCGTGGTGGCCCTGCGGCCCGAGACCGGCGAGGAGATCTGGAGGCACGAGCTGAGCGAAGGGCTCGCATCGTTCCGCGGCGTCGCCTACGGGCCGGCGACCGACGCCCACGAGGCCCGCATCTACTTCACCAGCCTGTCGAAGGTCATCGCCCTGCAGGCGGCGACGGGCGAGCGCGATCCCGCGTTCGGCGACGGCGGCGAGGCGGCAGTGCGCATCCCCTACACCGGGGTGCCGGTGGTCTACGACGACACCCTGATCCTGGGCTCGAGCGCCTTCGGGCCGGGACAGCGGCACATCGCGCCCCACCTGAACCAGCCGCGGGGCGGGGGGGAGCCGGCCCGGGCCTGGCCGCGGGCCCTCGACGCGACGACCGGCGCCCTGCGCTGGGAATTCCCGACCCTGCCCACCGAGAGCGACTTCGGCAGCGAGACCTGGGGCAACCAGAGCTGGCGCGACCGCATCGGGAACAACGTGTGGGCGTTCACGCTCACCGTCGACGAGGAGCGGGGCCTCGTCTACATGCCCGTGAGCAGCCCGGGGTCGAACTTCTACGGCGGCGACCGCCCCGGCGACAATCTCTTCGCGAACTCGACCATCGCCATCGACATCCGCAGCGGCGAGCTCGCGTGGTACTTCCAGAACATCCACCGCGAGCTGTGGGACTACAACCTGCCGCCGTCGCCCGGCCTGCTCGACATCGAGCGCGACGGCGAGGTCGTTCCCGCCCTCGCGCAGGTGGGCAAGTCGGGCTGGATGTTCATCCTGAACCGCGTGACCGGCGAGCCCGTCCACGGGGTCGAGGAGCGGCCGGTGCCCGCCGGCGACGTGCCCGGCGAGCAGTACTCGCCGACCCAGCCGTTTCCGCTCGCGCCGCCCCCGGTGTCGCGGGTGAGCATCGGTCCCGACGACATCGTCACCGCCGACGACACCACGCCGGAGCACGCGGCCGCCTGCCGCGAGCTGTGGGACACGGTCGGCTACTACAACGACGGACCCTACACGCCCATCCGGTACCGGCAGGAGGGCACCCCGCCGTCGCTCGTGTTCCCCGGCACCGGCGGCGGCGTGAACTGGAACGGCACCGCCTACGATCCCGAGCTCGGCTACATCTTCGTCAACTCGAAGGATCAGCCGATCAGCGGCTGGATGACGGAGAACGAGCTGTACGGACCGGGCGTCGAGGATCAGGTGGCTTTCGTCCGCGAGGCCGGCCCCCCGTTCGAGGCGCCGATCTTCGACGCGGACGGCGAGCGGCTCGGCGCGCTGCCCTGCTTCAAGCCGCCGTGGGCGCGACTCGTCGCGGTCGAGGCCGCCACCGGCGAGATCGCGTGGGAGGTGCCGCTGGGCATCGACGAGCTCCTGCCCGAGGGCAGGCAGCGCGTCGGGAGCCGCAACGTCGGCGGCCCCATCGTCACCGCGGGAGGACTGGTGTTCATCGGCGCCACGGTCGACCGCCGCTTCCGGGCCTTCGACTCGCGCACCGGCGAGGAGCTGTGGTCGGCCGCGTTCGATTACAACGTCGAGGCGGTGCCCATCACCTACGAGGGAAACGACGGCAGGCAGTACGTCGCGGTCAACGTCTCGGCACCGGCCACGGGCGAGCCGCGCGGGAACGAGCGACTGGTGGTGTTCGCGCTGCCTTAACACCTAGCCATGATCCGGGGCTGTTCGGTACCATCCGGTTAGATGTAGTAAGTTGTTGAAATGAAATAATTTATTGCGCTTTCAGGGACCGCCGTCGAGCCAGAGAAATCCAGGCAGGCGCAGCCCATTCCCGTATACAATGGGGGGATGGATGTTGTAGCCAAATCCGCCGCCAAACCGCCCAGAACCAAGCGCCGAGGACGCCATCCCCACCAGGCCCTCTCGGCCGCCTTCGTCCGGTCGGCCCCGCCGGGACGCCACGCCGACGGCAATGGCTTGTACCTCTTCGTTCAGCCCACCGGAACCCGAAGCTGGGTCCAGCGGCTCGTCGTCCGCGGCCGCCGCCGCGAACTCGGACTCGGCGCCGCCGCACTCGTCCCGCTCGCCAAAGCCCGCGAGCAGGCACTCGCCAACCGCATGCTGGCCCGCTCGGGCGGCGACCCCCTCTCGGAGAAGCGCCGCGTTCAGGGCGTTCCCACCTTTGCCGAGGCCGCCCGCCGCGTGCTCGAACAGAAGCAGGGCGGCTGGCGCGGCCGGTGGCAAGCGCAGAACTGGTGGCGGAGCCTTGAACGCTACGCCTTCCCGCGCGTCGGCGGCCGGCTGGTCTCCGAGGTCAACACGGCCGACGTGCTCGAGATCCTCTCGCCCATCTGGCACGTGAAGGCGCAGACGGCCCGCGCCGTGCGCCAGCGGCTCCGGTCGGTGCTGGAGTGGGCCATCGCCATGGACCTGCGCAACGACAATCCGTGCGACCGGGTGCTGCCGGTGCTGGGGCCACAGAACGACATCGTGACGCACCGGCGGGCGCTGCCGCACAAGGACGTGGCCGCGGCGATCGAGACGGTGCAGTCGAGCTCGGCGCAGCCCGCTGTCAAGCTGGCGTTCGAGTTTCTCGTCCTGACGGCTGCGCGGTCGGCGGAAGTCAGGCTCGCCACGTGGACCGAGATCAACACGACGGACCGCGTGTGGACCATTGCGGCGATGCGGATGAAGGCGAAGCGCGAGCACCGCGTTCCGCTGTGCGGGCGGGCGCTGGAGGTCCTCGCCGCGGCGCGGAAGCTCGGCGACGGGAATCCGCTGGTATTCCCTATGCTGAGCGGGAAGGCGATCTCGGCGTCGACGCTGCCGAAGATGCTCCGGCAGCACCGGGTCGCCGCTGTGGCCCACGGGTTCCGCTCGTCGTTCCGCGACTGGGCGGCCGAGGAGACGGATCACCCGCGCGAGGTCATCGAGGCGGCGCTGGCCCATGTGGTCCAGAACAAGGTGGAGGCGGCCTACGCACGTTCGGACCTGTTCGAGCGTCGGCGGTTGCTGATGGACGACTGGGCAGCCTACGTCGGCCGCCACCGCGAGTGCGATGCAACGGATTCGTGAACCGTTCCCGGGCGCGCTCACCCTGGACTTCTGATGT